>Ga0209487_1001122_pt1 | contig 23024 bp, 21 predicted proteins | sample Poulit2012_FD_187524 | JGI IMG/M metagenome (GOLD analysis project Ga0209487, IMG submission 187524) | Agricultural soil microbial communities from Georgia to study Nitrogen management - Poultry litter 2012 (SPAdes) (version 2) | ecosystem: Environmental > Terrestrial > Soil > Agricultural land...
GTCGTCTGGGACGTGTCTACTACCCGGCACCGTACCTGAACAACGACAACCTCGAATACTTCGAAGACGCCTACGAAATTGGTTACGAGAAGATTATCGATACCTACGCGGCTGCAACCCAGCACGTCGACCAGGGACTGTCGCTGACCTTGTTCTTCAAAGACACGGCCACCACGCGTGATGTCAACCGGGCCCAGATTTACGCCTGGACCAAGGGCGTCAAAACCCTGTACTACGTTCGTGTGCGTCAGCTGGCACTTGAAGGCACCGAAATTGAAGGTTGCGTATCCTGCATGCTGTAAGCCATAACGTGACAGTGTGCCGTTTGAAAGATAACTCTTCAAGCGGCACACTTTGTCATGTCACCACCACTGCCCAAGATTTTTAGACCGTAGAAAGAAAGTTGCATGACTCCTGAAGAAGTAGCGCAGCGCATCCCCACATACGAAGCCATTAACTGGAACCACATCGAAGACGAGAAAGACCTCGAAGTCTGGAACCGTCTGACCACCAACTTCTGGTTGCCAGAAAAAGTCCCGCTCTCCAACGACCTGCAGTCCTGGGCCAACATGACCAACGACGAACGTGACGTCTCCATGAAAGTCTTTGCCGGTCTCACGCTATTGGACACCATCCAGGGCACCATCGGTGCACTGTCGCTGATCCCGGACTCCCTGACGCTGCACGAAGAAGCGGTCCTATCCAACATTGTGTTCATGGAAGCCGTCCACGCCAAGTCATACTCGTCGATCTTCTCGACCCTGGCCTCCACCGACGCCATCGAAAACATCTTCCGTTGGACTCGTGAAGAACCAACACTGCAGTACAAGAGTCACGAAATCATCAAGCACTACGAAGGTGATGACCCCCAGAAACGCAAAATCGCGTCGGTCATCCTGGAATCCTTCCTGTTCTACTCCGGTTTCTACTGGCCAATGTACCTCTCGTCACAAGCGCGTCTAACCAATACCGCTGACCTGATCCGGTTGATTATCCGTGATGAAGCGATTCACGGCTATTACATTGGCTATAAGTATCAGCGCAATATGGAAAATGAAACCCCAGAACGCGCAGCCGAACTCAAAGAATTTGCTTTCGATATGCTGCAGGATCTCTACGATAATGAAGTGGCCTACACCCACGACATTTACGACCCACTGGGCCTGTCAGAAGACGTCAAAAAGTTCCTGCATTACAACGCCAATAAGGCACTCATGAACATGGGATACGAACCCATGTTCCCGGATTCACTCACCGACGTGAACCCTGCCATCCTGTCCGCGTTGAGCCCGAACTCTGACGAAAACCACGACTTCTTCTCCGGTTCAGGATCCTCATACGTCATCGGTGCGAAAGAAGAAACCGAAGACAGCGACTGGGACTTCTAAAGTTGTTGATCTAGTCCAAAGCCCTTCAGGACTAAAGAAAGGCCCGGAACTGCAAACTTCTGCAGGGCCGGGCCTTTTCGTATCCCGAAAAGACCCAGCATCCGGATGCACCACTTCACGAAGCCGGGAAAATCATGGTAGCGTAAACGACCACATTCTTTTCGACTAAGGATTTTCATCATGCTGATCTACGACCGTCATTTCGCACCTAGCCGTGCGCTGACGTCGTAGCAGCCTGGATTCCGGCTCCGTTGTCAGCGCGTTCGTTGACAACACAGGAGCCGCATTGTCTATCACCCAAAAACCTTCCGTCGTTCTGACCGACCTCGCTTTTACTTGGCCTGACGGCACACCGGTGCTTGATCGCATCTCCGCCTCCTTTGAAACCGGGCGCACCGGGCTTATTGGTGCCAATGGCACAGGCAAGACCACCCTGCTAAAGCTCATTGCCGGTGAACTAACGCCCGCGACCGGTTCCATTACAGTGGCAGGCCACGTCGGCTACCTCCCACAGCATCTGATCCTCGATACTGCTTTGACCGTTGCTGACCTGCTTGGCATTCGCGAGAAACTCGACGCGCTGCGAGCAATCGAGTCTGGTGACGCCGATCCTCGACTCTTCGACACACTCGGCGAGGCATGGGATATTGACGCCCGGGCCCGGGCCGTGCTCGACAGTTTCGGCTTGCGTAACCTCAACCTCGACCGCACGGTAGGAACACTGTCGGGAGGTGAATCCATCCTGACTGCACTGGCCGGACTCCACATGACGGGCGACGGGGTCGTGTTGCTCGATGAACCGACCAACAACCTTGACCGTCAGGCCCGCCACAACCTGTATGAAGCGATCCAGGCGTGGCAGGGCGCGCTAATCATCGTCAGCCACGACGTGACGCTGCTCGACTTTATGGACAACACCGCCGAACTGCGTACCAACAGTCTCACGGTGTTCGGTGGCACCTACAGTGCCTATCGTCAACACCTGGAACAGGAACAATCAGCAGCAGAACAAGCCCTGCGAACTGCCAAACAGCACCTGAAGATCGAGGAGCGACAACGAGCCGAAGCACAGATCAAACTTGCCCGACGCCAGCGCTACGCACGAACGGACTTTGAGAATAAGCGCAAACCGAAAATGGTCATGAACCAGCGCAAGACCGAAGCACAGGTCTCAGCGGGTAAACTGCGTGGTCAACTCGATGAAAAGGTCGACTTCGCTCGCCGTGCCACACAACAACAGGCTGACAGAATACGGCGCGATGCAAGGATCCGAATTGATCTCCCAGATCCGGGTGTACCCCGTGGGCGCAAGCTTGCTGAGCTATCTGACCGCCAGGAAACCACGATTAGTGTCCAAGGACCAGAACGAATCGCCTTAACTGGCCGCAACGGCATCGGCAAAACTCTGCTGCTGGAAACACTCACGCACGCCCAAAACAACAGCGCCCGTGCCACCCAGGCCATCAGACACACCGAGCATATTGGCTACTTGCCACAGCGCCTCGATCACCTGGACGACGACCGTACCATTCTGGATACCGTCCGCGCAGCAGCGCCGCACACACCAACGGGTGACCTTCGCACAAACCTTGCACGTTTTCTGTTTCGCGCAGACACCATCCACCGGCGGGTAGGCGATCTTTCAGGAGGCGAACGATTCCGTGTCGCACTTGCTCAGGTTCTGCTCGCCGACCCACCGAACCAGCTTCTTGTGCTCGACGAACCCACGAACAACCTGGATCTGGACAGCATCGAGGAACTTATTTCCGCCCTTGAGTCATATCGCGGCGGGCTCATCGTCGTCAGCCACGACGACGCATTTCTTGCCCGACTTCAGATAGATAGCTGGATTGAACTCGACGAACAAGGCCTCAGACAACAACACGGCCGACTTACCGACCAGCAGGAGCACTAAAGTTTGATATTCCCAATCCCAACTGGAAGAATCCGTCCACTTGAGAAGACCTATCCAACGTTATTTTCGTCAAAATGCGGTCACCTCGCCGCTCATTGAAGTGGGATTACAGCTATTACGATGACGAAGGCACCGGATCTAACTTTGAACAAGATAACGTGAAGTATCTCTCCGGGCCTCAGAAACTTCTGATTGGGCGCTTCACCAGCATAGGCCCGGGCACAACGAATATGATGCCCGGCGGCAACCATCCATGGTTGGCCCCTCCACCCTCCCATTTACAATCTTCGGCGGCACTTGGGCAGATAAGACTCTTGATGTTTTCATGCAGATCGAACAGCCCGGCGATACGGTTAGTGGCAACGATGTGTGGGTCGGGCGAGAGGTGACTATCCTGCCCGGCATCACGATCGGTGATGGCGCTGTGATTGGTGCCCACAGTGCCGTCAGGATAGATGTCGCTCCGTATGAGGTTGTTGCTAGGAATCCGGCTCGGCTCCGAACAGGTACGCTTCGACGAAGCTGATATTCGGCGGCTCCTCACTGCGAAATGGTGGAACTGGCCCGTTGAGAAGATCACCGAACACGCAGTGATTATTATGTCTGGAACCCCAAAGGACTTAACATAGCCTGCCTGCGAATGAGGCGAGGCCTCACAATTTGAGGTCGGAGAGTATCGCAGTCAGCTGGTCAGTATTACTCATCGGGTGGGGAAGCGGTCAGGGTTGCAAAACAGCTACGTGCTCTTTATGGCTGCTCAAGCGAACGATAAGAATAGCTTCTCCAACTGCTCGATTCTCTTTTCCTCGATTTCTTCGTCCGACATGCATTCCTGCAGCGCAGAAGAAATCACCAAAAAGCCTGCGCGATCCACGGCCTTCGAAACCGCGGAAAGCTGCTGAATAATTTCGGTGCAGTGCGCATCGTCTTCTACAGCGTTAATGACTGCAGCTAACTGTCCCTGCGCACGACGCAGACGATTCACAATTTTCTTTTTGCCCGCAGGGTCATGTTCTAGGCCTGTTGGTTGTTCCATAAATTCTCCGCATCTCTGGATCTCATTGCCATCAGTATACCCCGTAGGGTATTATTCCAATATACCCCCGGGGGTATACTAGTTCAGGTGAAGTAATGAAGAACCCAAGGAGTCATGACAAATATGTGTCGACCAATCGAATGCAAGGTTTGCGGAAAAACTACGTGGGCAGGCTGTGGCCAGCACATCAACGAAATCAAAGTGACGGTACCAAGATCTCAGTGGTGCCAGGGGACCCATTCAGAACACGAAATTCGTGCCGCGCGCGTATCGAGCCCCAGTATTTTTACGCGCCTCTTTGGCCGATAACAACGTCAACACAGAACAGGAGAGCATGACATGCTACTCGAACATATTTACGACACAGACCTGGCCCAAGGCGGCTATTTCATCGGGTGTCAAGTTGATAACACTGCGATCGTCGTTGATCCGCGCCGCGATATTCAGGTGTATCTGAACCTTGCAGAAGAACACGGGATGAAAATCGTTGCGGTGGCTGAAACTCATATTCACGCCGACTACTTATCCGGCACCCTGGAGCTCGCCAATGCGACCGGAGCCCAAGTCTATGTCTCTGATGAAGGAGGCCCCGACTGGCTCTATGGTCCAGAGTTTAATACTGCCGTGCGAATGAAACACGGCCACCAGATCACCCTGGGGAACATCACTATCGAAGCCGTGCATACTCCTGGCCACACTCCTGAGCACCTCGCGTTTCTTGTGACTGACGGTGCACAATCTACCGAGCCCGGGTTTATGCTCAGCGGAGATTTTGTTTTCGTGGGAGATTTGGGCCGGCCCGATCTGCTCGATGCGGCCGCTGGGGGAGTCGACACTCGTTTCACCGGCGCTCAGCAGTTATTCACTTCGCTGCGTGAACACTTTTTATCATTGCCGGACTATGTACAAGTTTTACCCGGGCACGGTTCAGGTTCGGCTTGCGGTCGAGCTCTCGGGGCAGTCCCAACCACCACAGTGGGATATGAACGAAACTTCTCCTGGTGGGCCACATATCTCAAGAACGATGACATCGACGGCTTTGTTGAGGAGCTGTTGAATTCTCAGCCCGATGCTCATGCCTATTTCGCTCGAATGAAAACTGAAAACCGTCAAGGCCCAGCAATCCTCGGAGAGCTACCAGAGCTCATGGAATATAGTTCCCAAGACCTCAAACCCTTGCTAGAGCACAACACAATGATCTTTGTGGATACTCGTACGCACACTGACCGCTATGCGTCTGCAGTCGCTGGGGCACTGGCTATTCCAGACCGGAAAAAGGCCGCAACTCACATTGCGTGGGCGTATAACCCAGAAATTGAAGAACGTACATTGATCGTTTTGGCCAAAGATGCCGACGAAGCACATCAGTACCGTGACCATTTCATTCGTGTAGGGGTGGATGCGCTCGTTGGTTTCACCACGGATCTTCAAGGACTGCTAGGTCAAGGGGTGCCAACTATGTCGCTGCAAGAGCTAGAAACAGCCGAGGTGGAATTGCTTGTCGATATGCGGAATATCTCTGAATACGCCGCAGGATATATCCCTGGGGCCGTCCAGATAGCGGCCAGCCGGGTACTCTGGGAGACGCACCAGCTGCCCAGGGATACCCAAATTATTGTCTACTGTGCGTCTGGACGTCGTGCAGCCGTTGCGTCATCAGCCTTGCGTCGTTATGGCTATGACGTCGTCGAGCTCGATGGAGATTTCGACTCCTGGGCAGCTCAGGATCGTAGAATTCCGGCGCTTCCCAATAACCTGTAGCTGTGGTGGCTCTCGGGTACTTATTTACCCTACTGGTTGGACTAACACTTGGACTACATGGTCGGGTGGTGTGATCCTGACCGCACGCATTCTTGACTGCTGACGAGGGGCTGACGCTAAACACTGCAGTGCGACAACTCACAAGAGCATCAAGTATCTGGCAAGATGGGCTCATGACCTCATCACAGGAACCAACACAATCAGAAGATACCGCGTATTTTCGGCGGACCAAACCGATTGAAATGACCGAGGATGTACGTACATCGTTTTTCGTCTCCACACTGCATGCGCAAGGGGCGTGGCAGGATGACGAACTGCATATGGCCCCCGTCTCGGGGCTGGTGGCAGCAGAACTGGAAGCGTATCAACCGCGCAAAGATTTCATTACCACACGCATTAGCTTTGATATTCTCGGCAAACTGCATGCCGGCGAGGTCAAAGTCGTAACCGAGACCGTGCGCCCGGGGCGCACCATCGAACTGATCCAATCCACAGTTTATGCCCAAGGCCGTGCCGTACTGGTTGGCCGCACGTGGAAAGTGATCGCCTCAGATACGTCTCGGGTTGCTAAGATTTCTGACACCGAACTGCCTCCGGTAGAAGATGCCGAACCGTGGCAGGGTATGTCTGCTCGGTGGCCGGGCGGGTTCATTCGTTCAATCCAAGCCAGGAAATTCGCTGATCACGCATCGGGACACGGCCGCGCTTGGCTCACCACGGACCTTGATTTGATTGAGGGTGAATCGACTTCGTCGTTTGTGAAACTTGTCGGCCTGGCTGATACTGCAAACGGACTGGCGCCACTTGCTGAACCATCAGCAGATAACGTGTTTTTTGCCAATGTCGATCTGACGATTCACTTCCTTCGCGAACCCGTTGGTGCATGGCTGGGCTTTGCCACCAGTGCCAATATTGGGCAGACCGGTGGAGGGATTACCTCTGCCATCCTCTACGATACCGATGGGCTGTTGGGACGTTGTGAACAGTCTCAAACGGTGCGGTTAACCGACTAACCGCACACCTGAGGGTTAAAGCTTTTGGCTCCACAACCTGCAAAGATTGTGGAGCCAAAAAGTGTGTGCTGCGTCTTAGTGACCGCGGGCGATCCATTCGTCCAGGTGTGGTTTTTCTTCACCGATCACCGTGGAGTCGCCGTGGCCGGTCAACACTTTGGTGTGATCCGGTAGCGGGAAGATCTTATTCTTGATGGATTCGATAATGGTATCGAAGCTGGAATAGGATCGTCCGGTTGCTCCTGGGCCGCCGTTGAAGAGAGTATCACCGGAGAACAGGACACCGCCGTCCAACTCTGGGGCGTGGAAGACCACACAGCCCGGTGAGTGCCCGGGAGTGTGCAGAGCAGTCAGTGTGACGCCGGCAATTTCGAATGTATCGCCGTCGTTGATATTGCCATCTGGTTGATCATTGGGGTGGGTAGCATCCCACAGCATCTGATCATCCTTGTGGATCAGCACTGGTGCATCGACCAATTCGCGCAGTTTGATGACCTCAGAAATGTGGTCATCGTGGCCGTGGGTCAGCAAAATTGCGGTCACATTGCGATTGCCAATGGCCTCACGGACTTTATCGATTTCGTGGGCTGGGTCGATGACGATCACGTTTTGATCATCTCCAACGATGTACACGTTATTGTCGACATCCCAGGTGCCACCGTCCAGGGAGAACGTGCCTGACGTGACAATGTTTTCAATTTGAGCCATTTACATCTCCACCACTGAACGCAGGACTTTGCCGGCGTTCATTTTGTCGAAAGCTTCATTAATATTGTCCAAGGTGATGCGCTCGGTGACGAACGCATCCAGATCTAGCCTACCCAGCAGGTATTGTTCCACCAACATGGGGAAGTCCCGGGATGGCAGGGTATCGCCGTACCACGAGGATTTCAGTGACCCGCCACGGCTGAACACATCCTGCAGTGGTAGTTCCAGGGTCATATCTGGGTGTGGTACCCCTACCAGTACGACACGACCGGCAAGGTCGCGGGCGTAGAAGGCCTGTTTGTAGGTTTCAGGACGGCCAACGGCCTCGACCACCAGGTCAGCACCGAAACCATCGGTCAGTTCACGAATGGTGTCGACTGGATCAACCTGTTTGGAATTCACCGTGTGGGTTGCGCCCAAGGTTTTGGCCTGTGCCAGTTTCTCGTCGTCAATATCGACCGCGATAATGGTGGTGGCACCGGCGAGTTTGGCACCCTGAACGGCTGCCATACCAACACCACCGCAACCGATCACGGCCATGGATTCACCGCGTTTGAGTTCACCGGTATTGATTGCCGCACCGATACCAGCCATGACACCGCAACCCAGCAGGCCGACGGCGGCGTGCTGATCGTCTTCCAGCTCAGCATCGATCTTGGTGCACTGTCCGGCAGCAACCAAGGTTTTTTCCGCAAATGAGCCAATGCCCAGTGCGGCTTCTAATTCGGTGCCGTCTTCCAGGGTCATTTTCTGTTCCGCATTGTGGGTGGCAAAACAGTACTGCAGTTCGCCTTTTTTACACGCGCGGCATTCGCCACACACAGCACGCCAGTTCAAAATAACCTTATCGCCGACGGCAACGTTGGTGACCCCTTCACCGATTTCCGCGACAACAGCGGTAGATTCGTGCCCGAGCAAATAAGGGTAGTTATCGCCCACGCCACCTTCAATATATAAGTAGTCGGTGTGGCACACTCCGCAAGTCGAAACATCCACGACAACTTCACCAGGACCAGGTTTTGGTACGATAATCGTTTCGATAGTCACCGGAGCATCTTTCGACCGCACTACGGCGGCCTGAACCTTATATGCCATTATTCTCCTCTATATCTTGGCAGGCCAACATAGATGGGTTGGCCATCACACACTATCTGACCATATCGGAAGTGTCCTTGACCATGGTTGGTACCACGCTGCGTCGAGAAGTTGTCAACGACGAGTGAATTCTGGCATCGCAGCAGCGCATCGTCGTCAGGGTGGTTACAGACTGGCATACTGGAAGCATGTGTGGACGATATGTGATGGCCAGAGCCATCGGTGATCTGATGGCAGCCACCGGTGCAGACACCGTGAACTTCGAGCAGTTCGCGCCGGATTACAATGTTGCCCCGACCAAAGATATTCCGGTGGTCGTGGAACACCGGCAAGACCCGCAAGACCCCGCCACACCGTGGCAGCGTCACCTGTATTTGGCACGCTGGGGTTTGGTTCCGATATGGGCCAAGGATCTCAGCTTTGGGCAACGCACCTTCAATGCGCGATCTGAAACAGTTGTGGAGAAACCCGCATTTCGTAGCGCAGTAAAATCACGTCGGGCGGTCATCCCTGTAGATGGCTACTACGAATGGTTGAAACCCCAGCAGCAGGGTGACAAAAAACAGCCCTACTTTGTCCGACCTAAGGATGGCTCACCCATATTATTTGCTGGCCTGTACGAGTGGTGGAAAGATCCGGCCGCAGGCGATGAGGCCCCGTGGGTGCTATCCACCACTATGCTCACCGGACCTTCACCACAGCCAGGCTCTCAACCCGTGATCTTAGACCAGCTGGCCGGCCTGCACGATCGTTTGCCGTTACCTATGAGCCCTACGATGATGGACGAATGGTTAGCAGCCGGTGAAGTCACCAAAGACGAAGCTGCACACCTGGTGAACTCCGTGGTGGCCGAGGCCTATGACGTGGCAACCGAATGGGAAATGTACCCGGTGGCTCCCGCGGTGGGATCGGTGCGTAATAATGGGCCGGCATTGATTGAGCCGTTTGATCCCACCGGCGGCCAAGACACCCTAGTGTAGTTAGCCCAGTTCAGCCGGCAGGGCTTCGGACCGGCCATGCACGTGCACGTCCAGAAAGCCCCGGACACTCTGGTACCAAAGTTCCGCGTTGCCGCGGCCCAGAATCCAGTGCCCTTCGTCCGGGAAATACAGGTACCGGTGTGCTGTAGTGCCGGTGGCATCAGTGACCGGCGGAGTGATCGTATGCAGCGCATGCCACAGTTGTTGGGCCTGGCCGATAGGCACCCGATAATCTTTATCTCCGTGAATCACCAACATCGGGACCGCAATATGCTGGGCATATAAATGTGGTGAGTATTGCGGCTGGGCTGCCATGGCCCGATCCCAGGTGGCATTATCGGTGGTCTGGCCCATCGCAGTGGTATCCCACAGGGACGCGTGCGTGATAATGCAGCGGAACTTAGAGTCGGTGTGGCCAGCAACCCAGTTGGCCAGGTACCCGCCATAAGAGCCACCGGCCAGAGCAACTTTCGTGGCATCAATATCGGCGCGACTCTCGGCGGCTTCCACCAGCGTCATCAGATCAGCAAACGGCATCCCTCCGAGTTGTTGATTCCCACGATTAATCATGTGTTGGCCGTATCCGGTGGAAATTGCCGGATCCGGCAGCAGCACCGCGTAGCCGGCGGCCACAAACGGATCGGGATTCCACCGGTAGGTCCAAGCATTCCAAGAACCCCACGGCCCGCCGTGGACGAAGACCACCATCGGAAACGGTCCATCGCCCTCTGGTAGACGCAACCAGGAACGTACCGTCGTGCCGTCTTCTACGGTCACGCTCAGCGTATCTAACCGGCCGGGGGAGACCAGCGCGGGTGCTGCTGATGCCACCGTTCTGGGTGCTGTTTGAGTGGGCTGTGCTGGGTTGAACTGGAACTGCACCACCTGCGGGCTGGTCGCAATCCCGGAGGCAATCGCATAGACAGTAGCGGCAGCTGCGGTGTTGCTGGTGGGATCAGTCACAACCGACGAATAAGCCCGTGCCGCGTCCACCTGCGTGTTCGACTCCCACGTGTCCACGGCAGGCGTCAGTCGGACGGGTGTGGCATCGGCGAGTCCACCGACATAGATGGCTCCGGCGCCTTCGTCATCGCAGGCCGCCACGAGATGCGTGTTCGTTAGCCACTCTGGACTCACCCAGCGATCAAGGTCAGACCATAACGGTGTCAGCAGACCGGTTTGCAATTCTAAAATAGCGGCGTAGACCGACAGGTTGACCCCATCACGCCAGGGCGTGTTGATACTGATGACGGCGCGGGTACCATCCGGGCTGATGGGACCGGCACTGTATGCGCGGTCTGGTGTTGATACCAAGAGTTCGGTGGTTGCGCCGGTGGCTAGCTCAATGCGGTAGAGCACCTGGGTTTCCACGTCGTCGGGAGTGTTGCCGTGGTGTTGCGACATGGTGAGCAGAACGTATGTGGCGGATGGGTCCAGATGCCAGTTGATCAGGCGGCCGGCGGGTAAGTCCAGCCGGCTGAAGGCCGGGGTGTCCCCGGGTTCCGGTATCGGAGCAACCCCCAGTACTGTGCGGCCCGGTGGTAAATCTTGGTCCCAGTATCGGGTGGGAAACTGCGAATACAGCACACCCGAAGCTTTGGCCTCATTGCGGGCGGTGGCCAGTTCTTCGTGTTCGTGTTCGGTGGCTGCTTGACTGTGCCATTGCATGGCGGTGACCAGGGTGTTGCCGGCAATTTGTAGTCCGGTATAGCCCCAGGTGCGTTGGGCAACCACCGTGGGCTCCCCGGTGGTGGGCATGACCCAGAGTTTTGCGCCGGCTTCTGTCACTGCTCCTGGATGTTTCGCGGGCGCGTCACGGGACGAAAGGAAGAAGATGCGTCCGTCGTTTGCTTGTTCAACAGCAGATACTGAATCATCTGCGTATGTCAGCTGGGTAGGTGTATCGGTGACATCCCAGAGTTGATTGACATAGCCGGTGCCGTCTTGTTTCAGTTGTTGGACGGTGGTGACGAGACGACCCGCAGCTATCGATATCGCGGTCACCCGTGGGGCATCGAGCAGCTGGGACAGGGTGGTAGCAAATGTGGTCATGGCCCCATTATGGCCGCTGGTGCCGGCAGACAACAACGCGGGCTTATCGTGTCCATGCGAATTTTTATGCTGGGAAGACGAAAGGCCAGGGGAGCCTTTCTAAGATTTGACAAGGAGTTTTCCATGGGCATACTGACACAATCCATTCACGTCACCTGCACCACCGCGGGCGTCCCGTTGCACCTGTTATACGGTGGGCGCTCCTATACCGTCAAAGCCCAGCCGCAGCGCTGGTACGTCCGCCGTCGCTGGTGGGCTGAAGAGTATCGGGCAGCGATTGGCCACGGCCCAGGGCTGGTGGACTACCAAATGTGGCGTGTTCAAGTGATGCTCAGCCGGGCACAAAACGCACCACTGTTGACCTTAGATATTTCACACCATCCGGATTCAGGTCGCTGGCGTCTCATCCAGGTTCACGATGCGTTGCGGGCGGAGGAAGCCGCCTAATTATGGCACCCAGTTTTGCCCACCTGAACGTCACCACCGCATATTCTGCGCACTACGGGGTGTCCTGGCCCGAAGAGCTCGCGGAAGTTGCGGCGGCCGATGGCGCCCAAATTCTGGCCTCCACGGACCGGGATGGGCTCTACGGGATGGCCAAACACCTCAGAGCCTGTATGGCACATCAGATCGCGCCGGTGGTGGGGGTGAATCTTGCGGTGGTGTGGGATGCGGCTTCCACCGCAGATGGCAAGCCCTTAGCGGCCGGCCGGGTGACGATCTTGGCGGCCAGCGCCAACAGTGTGGGCTATGGGCAAGCCCACAATCTAGGTGCCGGATACCAGGCGTTGGTGCGGCTCATCTCCCTGGCGCACCGACAGCTTGGGGCCGACCACCAGCCCTATGTGTATGTTTCCCAACTCGCCCAGGCCGCCCAGCACGACCCGGTACTCCATATTGTTGTGGGGCCAGAAACAGATGTGGGGATCTTGATGGCCCAGCGCAAATATACGCCTGGCCGATCGCGCTTACGGCTCTGGAAGCAAGCCCTACCGGCGGGCAGCTTGCACGTAGAAATCGTGTCGCATATGTCGCTGCCGTCCAAACGCCTCTCCACTTCACAAGCAGTGCGTATGTTACGGGCCAGTACAGACCTCAACCTGCCCGCCGTCCTGACCAACGCGGTACGCTATGCGACCCCGGACGGTGCTGCCACCGCAGATGTGATTGATGCGGCCCGGGCACTATCGAGTTTGGACACGCTGAACGCGATGCAACCCAATGGTCAGGGCTGGCTCAAAACCGCTGATGCCATGCACGCATTGGCTTACGAAATAGCGTACGAAGCAGGAGCAGGTACCGCTGCGGCTCGGCAACTGCTGGATACCACCCAGCGTTTAGCTGAACTCTGTGCGTTAGACCCGGTCCAGGATCTGGGGTGGGGACAACCCCGGGTACCAGAATTTAAGGTGATCGGCATTGACGGGGACCCTAATACCGTACTTGCTGAGCGCGCTCGAAGCGGTCTGACTCAACGGTTTGGCCACCTCAATCCGAGAAGTAGAGACTATGAGCTGGTGCAGCGCCAGTTAGATCATGAACTCAACATCATTCAGGAGTTGGGGTTCTCCGGCTATTTTTTGACGGTCGCAGAAGTGGTCCACATGATTGAGGAACGGCAAGTCCGGGTTTCGGCTAGAGGGTCGGGCGCCTCCTCGTTGGTGAACTATGCGCTGCGGATTTCCCACGTGGATCCGATTGAACATGACTTGGTATTTGAACGGTTCCTCTCACAAGACCGTTCCACGCTGCCTGATATCGATATTGATGTGGAATCCGCCCGCCGTCATGAAATTTACCGGGCGATTTTTGACCGGTTCGGTGCCCAGCGAACCACCCTGATGAGTATGCAAAACGGGTACCGGGTTCGTGGTGCAGTCCGTGACGCCGGCCGCGCACTTGGTTTAGAACGCACACGAGTCGACCAGCTGGCAAAAAAGCTATGGCGATTTTCTGCCTCCGATTTTCGCCAAGCCCTAGACCACATGCCTGAGCTACAAACCTTTGCCTCCCAGGTGCAGGACAGCCGTAAATCCGGGAACCAACAACTCGACTTACTCGTAGATTTGACCGAACGCCTTGATCGTTTACCGCGGCATATTTCTATGCATCCCTGCGGCGTCATTCTGGGAGATGCAACCCTGCTGGATCGCACTCCGGTCGAAGCCTCCGGTATGGGATTGGCGATGAGCCAGTTTGATAAACACGATATGGATCCAATGGGCATGCTGAAACTGGATGTGCTGGGGGTACGAATGCAATCCACCATCGCCTATGCCCTGGAAGAAGTGCACCGCACCACCGGCGACACGATTGACTTAGAACAGGTTCCACACGATGACCCGGCAACCTATGACCTCATCAAATCCACGCACACGCTAGGGTGTTTCCAAATCGAATCGCCCGGTCAACGAGAACTCCTTGGCAAATTAGAACCGGAGTCCATCACCGACCTCATCATCGATATCTCCTTATTTCGGCCCGGCCCCATGAAATCCGATATGGTCCGCCCGTTTTTGGACTACCGCCAGCAACTGGCTCCAGCACGTTATCCGCACCCACGGCTCAAACCCATTCTGGAAGAAACCCACGGGGTGACCGTCTTTCACGAACAGCTCTTGCGCACCTTCGACGAAATGACCCATTGCGGACTGGCGGCAGCCGATGAATTTCGTCGCCGTTTAGGAACCAATACACAAGACGGCGTCGAAGCATATTTCCGGGCTAAAGCCATGGAACAAAAGTGGGATATCGGGGTCATCGATGAGGTCTGGGATACCCTGGCATCGTTTGGTTCCTTTGGGTTCTGTAAAGCCCACGGTGCCGCATTTGCTATCCCCACGTTTGAATCTGCCTGGCTCAAAACACACCACCCGGCCGCATTTATGGCCGCTGTGCTTGAACACGATCCGGGCATGTATCCCCAGCGGCTCATGGTGGCCGAAGCCCGCCGCATGGGTATTGAAATTCTCCCGGTTGATATCAACGTCTCTACCAGCCAGATGCGGCTAGAACGACTGCACAATCACCAACAGGACGGCTGGGGGATTCGCCTGTCGTTGAATACCGTCTTGGGGCTGACACAAAAAGAAATACGACGCATCGAACGAGCCCAACCCTTCGACAGTCTGGCCGATATCCGCGACCGGGCACGACTCAGCAAAAAGAGTTTCGAACATCTCGCACAGCTTGGTGCAATTGATAGCATGCTGCCGGCCACCAACGGCGTCAGCCGCACTGACCTAGTCCACCATCTAGAACTGTTACATTCCACCACCAAACGGGACCGCACCGGTCGAACACTACGCACCGGTGCTCCGCAAGTGGAAGGGCAACAGGCTTTCCCCCTCGAGGACACCGAACTTGCCGTCCTACCGGCACTGTTCCCTCAACCAACCGCAGAACAACAAATCCGAACCGAATTAGATCTGACCGCCATCGACACCACCGGACATCTGATGCAATCCCATGCACCATATCTTGCCGTTCTTGGCGCGACCACCGCAGATCAGCTGCTAAAACTCCGAAACCACACCCGAGTCCTTGTCGCTGGGGTACGAGTGGCAACCCAAACGCCACCCATGCGGTCTGGCGAACGCGTGGTCTTTATTTCTATTGATGACGGCACCGGTGTGGTGGACACCTCATTTTTTGCCCAAGCACAACATGCCACCGGGGACATCCTATTCTCTTCCCGACTTCTGCTCATCGAAGGCACCACCCGACGCACTGGAACACGCGGCATTACCGTGCAAGCAACCCGAGCCTGGGACATGCACGACCCCGGTACACTGCCAGATCCAGACTACTGGGACACCCAACGAACCCACTGGGCACAATGGTTTGCCGGGACACCAGAAATGGCTGCGCCACCGGTGCTCCACCAGAGCCAATTACGGCACACCCGAGACGTTGCTGTGCCGAACCGTGGTCAACTTCGCTCCCTTAGGACCCATCAGTAATGACCACAGCGGTCTGGATCAACACCACACCTATGCGGTAGCAATCCTGGAAGATCCCCTACGAATTCTGCGGAACATTCAGCTCGACGATGCCGCACACCGTGTACGGCCTGCAAACTGACAGCCAAGCAGATACAATGGCCGGTGGCTTGTCGGTGGTCCAGTATGCCACCGATTTATGAGCCTGACACAAGGAGGAATTGGCACGTGGCCGAACCTAAAGAAATGACCATTACCGTCGACAACCAAACAACCCAGGTAGTCGAAGGAACCACCGGACATGACCTCTTCGGTGAGGAAAAAACCACGGTAGTGATGAAGGTTGATGGCACACTGCAAGACCTCTTCCGGGTCATCCAGCCCGGTGCCAGCGTTGAACGCGTCGACATTACCGACCAAGAAGGTCTCGAAGTGCTACGCCACTCGACCGCGCACGTTCTTGCTCAAGCCGTGCAAGAACTCTATCCAGAAGCCAAACTCGGCATCGGACCGTACATTCAAGACGGCTTCTACTATGACTTTGATGTTGATGAGCCCTTCACACCAGAAGACCTAAAAACGATTCAAAAACGCATGATGCGCATTGTCAAAGCAGGCCAGACCTTTGATCGACGCGCTGTTGAAGAGTCTCAGGCTCGACAAGAACTCTCCGAAGAACCATATAAGCTTCAGCTGCTAGACCGGCAACACGATGACGACGCCGCGGAAGGCGCTTCGGTAGAAATCGGCGCCGGTGAAATTACCATCTATGACAACCTCGACCGAAAAGGCGAAGTTGTCTGGAAGGACCTCTGCCGCGGTCCACACATCCCATCAACAAAACTCATTGCCAACGGTTTCGCGCTGACCCGTGCCGCCGGAGCCTACTGGCTGGGATCTGAAACCAATCCACAGTTGCAGCGCATATACGGGACCGCCTGGGCGTCGAAAGATGACCTGGTGGCCTACCAAGAACGAATTGCCGAAGCTGAACGTCGGGACCACCGAAAAATCGGTGCTGAAATGGACTTATTCTCCTTCCCGGATGAGCTCGGCTCCGGACTGCCCGTCTTCCACCCCAAGGGCGGCATCCTGCGTAAAGAAATGGAAGACTACTCCCGTAAACGTCACGAAGAAGCCGGCTACGAATTCGTCTACACTCCGCACATCACCAAACAAAACCTCTACGAAACCTCTGGCCACCTGGAATGGTACGCCGACGGAATGTTCCCACCGATGCACGTCGATGAAATACGCGACGAAGACACCGGTGACGTCACACGTGCTGGGGTGAACTACTACCTCAAGCCCATGAACTGCCCGATGCACAACCTCATCTTTGCATCCCGCGGGCGTTCATATCGCGAACTGCCGCTCCGCCTCTTTGAATTCGGTTCGGTCTATCGTTATGAAAAGTCCGGAGTTGTGCACGGCCTGACTCGAGTGCGCGGCATGACCCAGGACGATGCGCATATTTATTGCACGCAGGATCAAATGAAAGAAGAGCTGACCACGACACTGAATTTCGTGTTGGATCTGCTCAAAGATTATGGTCTGGATGACTTCTACCTGGAGCTGTCCACCAAAGACCCGGATAAGTACGTGGGTAGCGACGAAGTCTGGGATACGGCCACTAAAGTCCTCGCTGAAGTCGGCGTAGAATCCGGACTAGAACTGGTAGATGACCCTGCTGGTGCGGCTTTCTACGGACCAAAAATCTCTGTGCAGGCACGCGACGCGCTCGGACGGACCTGGCAGATGTCCACCATCCAGTTGGACTTCAATATGCCAGTACGCCAAGATTTGGAATACCAGGCAGCCGATGGTTCACGACAGCGTCCAGTGATGATTCACCGGGCTCTCTTTGGTTCTATTGAACGCTTCATGGGAGTGCTAACCGAACACTATGCCGGAGCATTCCCCGCATGGTTAGCCCCCGAACAGGTCATTGCGGTACCGGTGGCTGATGCCTTCAACGACTACATGTATGACATTGTCGATCAGCTCAAATCTCACGGTATTCGTGCACGGGTCGATAATTCCACCGACCGGTTCCCCAAGAAAATTCGCACCGCCTCCAAACACAAAGCACCCTTCGTGCTGATTGCCGGTGGCGAAGATGCCGAAGCCAACGCCGTATCGTTCCGCTACCGGGATGGTTCGCAAGATAATGGTGTTCCGGTGGAGGAAGCTATTAATCGGATCGTCACCGCAGTACAAGAACGTCAGCAGGTGTAAACCACGATGGCAAACCGCAATGCAGATGACGACGCAGCCGTCACCGACGATTTTGCATTAGCCGGTACGCCAGATGCCTTTGACCGGTTGTGGACGCCGCATCGGTTGGCCTACGTGTCCAAGGGACAAAGTCAGGTCACCGATGAGGCGTCCTGCCCGTTTTGTACAGCACCCCACCGGGATGACGAAACATCATTAATCGTCACGCGGGGGAAAACCTGTTACGTTGTCATGAATCTGTACCCATATAATCCAGGCCACTTATTGGTGTGTCCGTACCGTCATGTGCCCGATTATACCGACCTGACAGTGCAAGAAACCGCCGAGTTCGCACAACTGTCCCAAATCGGCATGGAAGTTCTCCGCGACGTCTCCGGAGCCGTGGGATTCAATTTAGGAATGAACCAGGGCAAGGCCGGGGGAGCCGGCATTGCGGCACATCTGCATCAACACATCGTGCCCCGATGGGGAGGGGACGGCAATTTCTTACCCATCATTGCCCAAACCAAAAATGTCACCGGCACCATCGGAGACATGCGCACCATGATCGCGGAAGCCTGGGATGCCGGGTCAGACCGCCTGGCGGCTCGCCAAGCAGCCCAGCATAATGATTGTTAGATGAGACACGCCGAAGGACTTTGCCAGCAATTCCCAAAACTGGGAAGAAAGCTCGAGACAATAGGGCCATGACGTCAACACCCCACGATCCAAACGGTCGACCACTGAACCTAGCAGAACACTACCTGTTGACCTGCCTTGACCAGCACGGCAAGTTGCTCACCCAGCCACATATGGTCCGAGTTGGGCTAGCCGGTACAGTGCTCACAGATCTTGCTCGGCGCGGTTGCCTACATGTCACCCGAGATTTGGTCATCGTGAATTCATCAAGTACGGCCGAACTGGAAGCACCGTTGGCCTCAGTGTTACAGATCATCAATGAGTCACCTGAGAATCAGGATGCCGAACAGTGGATTAACCGGTTCTCCCGTCCGGCACTGATGGAAGCAATCGTTGAAGTCTTGGCATCCCGTGGTGAAATTATCGTCACCAAAAAACGCTTCCTCGGACTTATTCCGCGCACCCGGTATGTGCCACATGAATCCTATGGGCGGCTGGATATGTATGTGCGACTCCGTGCCACCCTGTTGGGTAAAGACACCGCTGTAGATGCCACGACCTGGGCGCTGGTGCAGTTATTATATTCTACGAACGTGCTGACCCGGGTTTTCCCTGGTGTTCCAAACAAAACCATCGCAGCCCGGCTTAACGATTTTCATCAACTGGCTCAGCGTACAGAACCGGCAATGGCTGAATCGTTGCAAGCAGTGGAAAATGCGATCGCTGAATCACTCACCGCCACCCGCGGACAAGCCAGTGGCATGCGCGGCTAACCGGGAGCAAGACGAAGCCGCCGAGGATGCCTAGCAAGCATCGGTCGAGCCCATTAATGTGACACGGCCGCAAGGAGACGAGCTGGTTGCAGAAAATATCTTCCCCATGCGTTTCGTGGATATCACCAAGAACATGTACAGCGAAGTCGATGTCAACCTCTTTGATCGCGACAACCTCAAAAGCTACTCCGGACTAGAAGACATCGACGTCATCAATGTGCAACTTGGCACGAGCCTGCCCATCTCTGAAAACATCCCCCTGACCTTCGAAGACTGATACGAGCTCCAGGTCGTTTCCGCACCCTGGGTCTTGAGCGGGGTGATCTGGTTGGTGCGCCCGCCATTGATGATCAACTGAATCTGACCGATCGCTGGTTTTGCTTCTTCCGGTTGACAGGAGGCGGGTGCCGCTCATAGGAACTCTCATCTTTATGAGACCACAGCACACACTCGTGTGCTCAATTGGTGTACGACTTCGGGGCTTGAACCAATGTTTGCAGCTTGTCGAGTTCCTCGGGATGGGCCTCATAGAACGCCCGGCGATGATCAAACACATCGGAAGCAAACATATTGCGATGCGCTTGGGCAGTATCCTCCCACTGTGGATCGTCAATATCTACATTTTGGAGTCGAAACCGGCGGTACTGTAACTCTTCTAGCAACCGCATATACACCAGCGAATAGTCGAACCGGTTGTAATCGATGTTGACCACTTTGCCGCCAGCGTGCAGCTTATAGCGTTGGAAGCCCACGCCGAAGCGATCAATGTCTTCGAAACGAACCTGGCGGTAAAAAAGTTTGCCAAACCGCGTCCACACCTTGGCACGATCGACACCAAACCGACGAAATAAGCCGTGCAGCAGCAACACATAACAGAACAACGTAAACAGGCCCGGGACAAGAATCGAAAAGATGTCATCGCTGCGGCCTGCAACATAGTCACTAATCGGGAAATACATCACCAAAGTCAGAGCCAGGCTCGTCACTAAGCCAATAGGTACTAGGATCTTGGCTTGCGAGAAGACGCGTGGATCTTCCGGGTGACCGCTCATCTTGCGCAATTTGCGTTGCACCGAACTGCTGGCCGACCCGGCAGCAAACGCTGCACCGCGACTCAGTTGTATAGGTTCAACCATTATGGTTTGTTTCCTCCCACAGGACTGACAACTATTCGATTTCACGGTGGGCATGAGCCGTAGGACACAAAACAGGAATCCATCCATCGGCTGCCAAGCGGGACGTGAGCCCGAGCTTGAATTCGTCTTCGACTGGCTCGAATGACGCCGCAATCTCCGCGGCGTTTTCCTCGGTCATTCCCTCGGTATAGGTAATGCGTCCGCAGTCGTTCGTCTCAATCGCCACGATCCACGGCGAGGCATTCAACCTGTTCCCCTGGACGTTTTCTGCACGATTCAGATCACAACGCACCCACTGCGGGCTGGTGGAGTCCAGTACCGCAAAAATGCTGACGAAGGGGGAAAGCTACAAACAACAAGACCGCAATGATCGCCCAAAAAATTTTTGACCCCGCTCGCTTCCAAGATCGTTGCGGCTCGCTGAAGGCCGCCTGCTCAGTCATCATAATCGCACCATTGTGAGAAGTGATATTCGCAACTGTCGAATGTTCGGTCCAAAACCCTTTTGACCCTGAGATCAGTTTCATGTTGTCCGTTGGTGCCGTGTTCCGTCACGCTGGCCACAACCAACGTCTACCGTCGGACATGGGCCACGGTTGCCTGGGAAAGCTCTAAAAAATCATCGACCTCGAGCTCCAAGGACATCCCGCGCTGCCCGCCGGAAATAATCAACGTCTGATGGTCCCGAATTGAGACATCTACAAGCATGGGGAGCATGGTTTTCTGACCCAACGGCGAGATGCCACCCAACACGTAGCCGGTCTTCGTTTGGACTTGCACGGGCTCTGCCATTCTGACGCTTTTCACCTGCAGCACTTTGGCGACCCGTTTCGGATTCAGCATATCGGCCACCGCCAGGACCACATTAACGAGCTGGCCATCCGACGTCTTGACGACCAGCGTTTTAAAGATCCGTTTTGGGTCAACGCCGAGTTTATCTGCCGCTTCGGCACCAAACCCTTTCAAAGCGTCATCGTGCTCGTAGTGGTACACCTGATGCCAAATATGAGTGTCTAAGACGGCACGTAGCGCTGGAGTCGGGGCAGCTGACGAGGTCATGACCCGAGGTGGAGGGTGATATTGCGTTTAATGCGACCCAGCAGCGCCGACATACCGCGTAAGCGTAGTGGTGTCAGAGCGGTGGTCAAACCGAGCTTATTCGGGACATCATCGGGCACCGACAGGATGGTTGAGGCACGGTGGCCTGACAAGCCTTCAATGATGACACCTGCAAAACCGCGAGTCGTTGGAGACTCAGGAGGTGCCGAGATAATGATTGTGACCTCAGGATCTGGTTCATCAGAGTACTCCAAAGCAAGGAACAGCGGAGTCTGGCATTCCGTGACTTGTTCCATCTCATCTTCGTGCCCGGCATAGCGCTCAGGCGGTTGAGGAAGATTATCCGAAAACTCCAGAAGAAGCTCGAGACGTTCTGGCTCATGCATGTCTTGGAAATCATCCATGATCTCTTGCAGAACCTGCGGGGTTTGGACAGCCAAAGTGATCCTTTCAAAAAGTTTCAATCACCCATTGAGTCTAACGCGTTCTCTCCTTAAGACACCACACCGGTGCCGGATATTCCGGCACCGGTGTCAGCGGTAAGAGAAGCTTAGTTTGGTGCTTTTCCGGCTTCAGCGCCCAAAACAATCGGTACCCGCACTGCGTTGCCCCATTCAACCCAGGAGCCGTCGTAGTTGCGCACCGAGTCGTAACCGAGCAAGTACGTGAGGACGAACCAGGTGTGGGAGGAACGTTCTCCGATACGGCAATAGGCAATGACCTTGTCCGTTTCACCCAGACCTGCTTGGTTGGTATAAAGCTCGGTAAGTTCCTGACGCGTTTTGAACGTGCCATCTTCATTCGCAGCGGTTGCCCAGGGCACATTTTCTGCGGTAGGAATGTGTCCGCCGCGTAGTGTGCCTTCCTGCTCGTATCCGGGCATATGGGTGGTTTCACCCGAATATTCGGATGGGGAACGCACATCGATGAGTGGTAAATTGCCGATGCTAGCCAGTACGTCATCTTTGCTGGCGCGTTCTGTTTCATCGTCTCGCTCGACCACAGGGTACTCTGTTTCGACTACCTCTGGGACATCGCGGGTTACTTCACGGCCTTCCGCGATCCATTTGTCGCGGCCACCGTTCATCAGTCGAACATCTTCGTGACCGTACAGGGTGAACACCCACAGGGCGTAGGCTGCCCACCAGTTGGATTTATCACCATAAAAAATGACGGTGGTATCTCGGCTAATACCTTTAGAACCGGCCATTTTGGCGAAGGCCTCTGGACCAATAAAATCGCGGGTTACCGGATCGTTGAGTTCGGTGTGCCAGTCAATCTTAAGAGCACCAGGAATATGACCCGTCGAAT
>Ga0209487_1001123_pt1 | contig 23017 bp, 24 predicted proteins | sample Poulit2012_FD_187524 | JGI IMG/M metagenome (GOLD analysis project Ga0209487, IMG submission 187524) | Agricultural soil microbial communities from Georgia to study Nitrogen management - Poultry litter 2012 (SPAdes) (version 2) | ecosystem: Environmental > Terrestrial > Soil > Agricultural land...
GTGCTATGCAGCTGGTCCTTCATGGATATATCAGAGTTACTGGACCAGGGTAGTTGATATCAAGGCCATGAGTAAAGCGTCTCTTCCGGATTCGGAGCTGAACCTTATTCAGTTTACAGACAGCGAAAATCAGACAGTGAGCATTGCTGATCTTGTTAGAGAGAGGAGTGGGCTGGTGATCCTGACCAGTAATACCCACTCAGTGATTGTCACTGAACTCTGCGCCCGCCTCCGTGATAATATGAAGATCTTCAGATCACTGAACACAGAAGTCATTCTTGTCAGCCAGGAGGCGCCAGAAGCTCTTCAGGCGTATAAAGCTTCCCATAATCTGAACTTCACGCTACTCTCAGATACCAACCGATCGGTTTATTCACTGGACCATCTGTCAGATTATAAAAAAGAGACCGTTGTCGTCTTGATATATAATCAGGATGTCAAAGCTCAAGTTATCGATACCATAACTACCGCTACTCAAGAGATCCCGTTAAATGACTGGATGCGTTCCCTTGTGAAGCTGGCTTAGAAGTTGTCAGTAAGCAGGGTCCAGGGAGGGGGATGGGGGTGAATAAGCTGTAACAAGGTATAGTATGTCTTGCTCGACCTACAGTCCTTCCCAACTTTACTTAACATAATATAAATTATACGACACGCTTGTGCAGTAAGCCGTCAGAAAGGGTTTCTAATCGATCTGCTATACTTTCTGATTGAGCTGCTACAGTTACTGAGAGATGTTCGCCAACAACCATTCGACAGGATCCACACCATCCGGCTGCCAATCGATCGGTGGCTTCTGCGCTTCAGACAGATACTCAACCTCACGCTGCAGCCCAGGAATCCTCAACTGTCGGTATGGCACATAAATGGACTGGAGCTCTGGTCCGAGCCACTCTTCCAGTTCGGGTACAATATCCGGAGTGTCATGGATCCAGGTCAGCAGATGGTCATGATCCGGTTTCCGACGGGTCTGTTCAATGAGAAAGTCATCCAGCCACGCTTGCGGATGCTCCACAGCACGATTGTAGGCATAACGATAAAACAGAGAAGGTTCAGGTTTCTTGTGCTGCGGCTGGTTCAACCAGAAGGTCTCTATATAGTCCGTAAACTCACACTTGATCTCGTCCAGATCGAACGGTGCGACAACAATCGCCACAGATCGGCACCCCTGCCCACCATATCGGAAAACAGATTCAGCCAGCATGCTGAGTGAATAGGGATCGTCCGAATCGATACAAGCCATGGAGTACTTGGCAGTCCGGATCAGCCGCCTGGCACCCGTTTTTGCCAGAGACAGCTCCCGGATCAGTTCTTCAACACCCGGTATGGACCTGTCTGAACCTGAAAACAGGACGACATCAGCCCTGGTCCCTTCCAGATCCTCCAGGTCGGTTGACCAGGTCAGATTCAGATCCGGCAGCCGGGAGTGAAGATCGTTGAGAAGTGACGGCAGCAACCAGGGGTCCTTCCTGGACACTTTTCCGGTATAGCTGATCCCCGTCAACAGACAGACCAGCAGATCCTGAATGCCGACAAGTGGCAGATTACCGGCATGCAGGCAGAGCGCTCTTCTACGACTCAGATGTCCGGGCTGCAGTCCGCTCCTCTCTGCCCAGGTGGAGAGCGCCTCCGGTGTCACCGTCTGACAAAGTACATCGAGCTGAAATTGTATATCCTGCCGGCTGAACAGATTGGCCTGAACCGTTTTTTCCACTGCTCGGGTCAGCCCGGAGCTGGAGTTGAGCCATGTCTGAACCTGTTCAGCGATCTCAACTGCAGTAAGAAATGCCGGTTGCCTCTTCACCTGGTGCATGGTCTATTGATCAACGTCTGCTCCTATTCTGCTTCCTGCTCGGGCAGGTAGGCGGTAAGATCATCCAGATTGGGGTTGAAGCTCTCCCCGAAGAGTTCGAACGGGACCTCGCGAGTGACCTGATTCCTGACATTGCTGGCTTCGATCACCTCCTGATAGGTCTCGTAACAATCCAGTGCCTGTTCAAACCGCTTCATATCCTCATCATTACACTGTACAACACAGCCGATCTCCTCATCTTTGGAAGCCTCCAGGCGGAACTTCCCTGACCGGTCGACCTCACCCATCCGGGTGTAAAAGGCCAGTCTCCGCGGGCTTCTCCCCTCCCGTTTCAGACTGCAGAAGGCTCGCTTGACCACAGCGTGTGTGACAAGGTGATCATGAAACCCACTGATCCCATGAACCGCATAGGTGACCACAATGTCAGGTGAAATCTCTTCAATATGCTTGATAATTGATTCTTCTAATTCAATGGGGTCCATATTTTTAAGCTCTCCATCCGGATGATCAAGAACTGTCATTCCCGTCAGTCCCAGAACCTTCTCTACGCACTGCATCTCTTTGAAACGTATCCGCCCCATCTCCGCTTTGACCACTCCGAGCCTGTGGCGCTGAGTGGTGGCTTCTCCTTTAGTAAGGGTGAGCAGAAAGACTTCATGACCGTCCCGTAGCTGTGCTGAGATTGCCGGAGCGGGACCGAAAGATTCGTCATCAGGATGTGGAAAGATGTAGAGAATTCTGCTCATAAGGTCGATTCTGGAGGTTATGGGAGAAACGGTTCAGTAATATAAGCCGCAATGGATTCATTTATTGTAGGAAGGTCATACTGATGAACCGTCTGATGCGCAGATACATTCAGTTTGTACCGGATGTTTCCTGCCAAAAGGGTTTAGAAACTCATCCAAAACTCCCTACCTTTCTGCAGATTATGGCAGATGGTACCATACTGTAAACCCGCCGGAATGCGACGACTCATAGCCCTGACAATTTTTATATGTGTAGTGACCACAGCCTGTGGTCCATTTCAGGAGGATCCGTCTGATCCTGTTCTTGCCCGTGTCAACAACGAAACCCTGACCCTCTCCACCGCCCTTGAGGTAATTCCGGAAATTCTGTTGAGACAGGATACACTGGCCGCCATCAAGGATTACCAGTCGAGCTGGGTGGAAGAGCGTCTTCTGCTGATGGAAGCGTCCAGAATCGGACTTGACTCCGATCCCGAGATCGCACGGCGTCTGGAACGGCTTCGCAACCGTTTGATTCTCGATGCACTGAATAAAGTTCTGCTGGTGCGTCATGAGGATGAACTGCGCGTCAGCAGAGAGGAGGCGGGAAGTTATTTTCAGGAGAATCGGGATCAGTTTATTCTGGATGAGAGGTATATCCGCTTCAGGCACCTGACCACCAGAAGCCGGACAGAGGCCGATCAGGCCCGTCGGGCTCTGCTGGGTGGAGAGCCCTGGCCGGATATTGCCCGCCGGTTCAGCATCGATCCTGAGCGTCAGATCGCACAGTCCGAGCGTTTTTTCCCGATCTCATTTGCCGTTCCCGACAACCCGGTCATCCAACGCTATCTGGGTATAATCGGCCGTACCGAGATCTCTGAGATTGTCTCTCACGGAGGGCAGTTCCACTTTGTACAGCTCCTTGAGGAGATGCCTGAAGGTTCCAACCCGGAGCTGGACTGGCTGGTGGAGCAGATTGAGGACTGGCTCTATCTGGAGAAGTCGCAGCGCCTGATAACATCGTTCAAAAGAAACCTCTACCTGCAGGCAGAGGCCAATAATGAAATTGAAATAGCAGACGTTACCGACCCGGAACACGGGATTCACCACCACATTGTCACCGCCCATACAGACCCTGAGTAAATCCAATTTTGCGAATGTACAGATCAACCACGTTTTCTCTTTTCCTGATGCTGTTTGCCATAACCGGTGCGGTCCCTGCAACCGGAGCAGCTGTCCCTGCAACCGGTGCGGTCCCTGCAATCGGGTCAACTGGTACTTCGATTCATCCTCAGCCTCCAACAAGCGAAAGCTCTGAAGAGGATGATATGCTGATGGCGGTTACCGACAGGATCATCGCTGTGGTCAATGACCGGATTATCCTTAAGAGTGATGTCGACCGGGAGGTGGCAGACTACATTCGTCAGATGCGTATGAGTAATCAGAGTGTCACATTCAGTGAAGATCTCTGGTATGGCGTTCTGGAGTCGATTGTCGACAACTATGTACTGCTTGAAAAAGCGGAGATGGACTCTGTGGTGGTAAGTGATGATATGGTGGACCGCCAGATGGATATGCGGATCCAGCAGCTGATACAACAAGCGGGTGGTGAGCAGGAGCTGGAGGAGGCGTTCGGACAGAGCATTATTGAGATGAGAGCAGAGTTCAGGGAGACATTCAGAGACCAGATTATCGGACAGGAGGTCCGGCGACAGCGTCTTGAGAGAGTCAACATTACGCGCCCCGAAGTTCGTGAGTTCTTCGAGAGTATACCCGGGGATTCCCTTCCGATCATACCTGAGCAGGTGGCGCTCTCACAAATCGTGATTACCCCCCCTCCTCTTGAGGATGCTGAACGTGAAGCTCGTGAGAAAGCAGCGCAGATCCGTGATTCCATTGTGGTTCATGGTGAATCATTTGAAGAGATGGCCAGACGTCACAGCGAGGACAATACAGCCCGGAATGGTGGTCTGATCCCCATGATGCCGGTTACCGATTTTGTTTCGGAGTATTCAGCTGCCGCGGCAGCTCTGGAGCCGGGAGAGGTGTCTGAAGTGGTTCGGACTGCGTTTGGCTACCACGTCATCAGACTTAATCAACGCTCGGGTGACAGTATTGAAACGAATAACATCCTGATAACCGTTGATGAACAGGGTGTTGACGAAGACGGGGCCATTCAGACTCTGGAAGCCCTTCGTGACAGTGTACTGAACCATGACCGCTCTTTTGCAGAGTTGGCCCGTCAGTTCTCCGATGATGATGTGACCGGGAGCCTGGGTGGCAGAATCTACGATACACAGACAGGAGAGCGGTTGATTCCACTGAACAACCTGGATCCGGCACTCTACAGAATCGCGCTGCTGCTGGAGGAGGAGGGTGACATTTCAGAACCCAGACCCTTTACCATCAGATCGGGCCGGAGACAGCAGGCCTACCGGATTGTGCGGCTCGATGATCACGTTCCGGAACATCGGGCGAACCTTGAGCAGGATTACGATAGGATCAGTCAGATCGCCCTGCAGCAGAAACAGATGGAGACACTGAACAACTGGCTGGCCGACCTTCGGGAGAGCATCTATATCGAGTACAAGATCAACGTACCAGTGCAAGACAGAGAACCTCAACCTGACTTATATGAGCTTGAAGCCCCACCCGAAACCCACCCCGGATCTCTCGAATCCGAATGACCCTGAAGAGGCTGTAGCCCATTTTGAAGAGTGCTTCAATGCGATCAGGAGAGAGGTTGCAAAAGCTGTTATCGGTCAGACCGATATCGTCGATCAATTACTGATCTCCCTGTTTTCCAGAGGACACTGCGTACTTGTCGGTGTACCGGGACTTGCAAAAACCCTGCTGATCCAGACACTAGCCAGGAGCCTGAATCTCACCTTCAGCAGAATCCAGTTTACGCCGGACCTGATGCCTGGTGACATCACCGGAACCGAAGTGATCGAAGATAACCGGGAGACAGGTCATAAGGCGTTCAAGTTTATCCGTGGGCCGATCTTTGCCAACATTGTACTCGCTGATGAGATCAACAGGACGCCACCAAAAACACAGGCGGCTCTGCTGGAAGGAATGCAGGAGTATAACATTACCGCCGGAGGAACCACACACCATCTGGACCTCCCCTTCTTTGTCCTGGCAACACAGAACCCTATCGAACAGGAGGGAACCTATCCGTTGCCCGAAGCCCAGCTTGACCGGTTCATGTTCAACCTCTGGCTGGATTATCCGTCGTTCGAGGAGGAGAAACGTATTGTCAGCCAGACCACGGCAACTCAAAAAGATGAGATCTCGGCCGTTCTCGACAAGGATCAGATCATCTATCTCCAGAACCTGGTCCGGGAGGTTGCTGTCCCGGAAAATGTACTGGAAGCAGCTGTCCGGCTCGTGAACATGACACGCCCAGGATCTCCCCACTCTGATGAGAAGATAGATCGCTATCTGAGCTGGGGAGCCGGACCCCGCGCTTCTCAAAACCTGATTCTGGGCGGGAAAGCTCGTGCTCTCTCCAGGGGACGACCCAATGTCACCCTCGAGGATATACGTTCACTCGCCCTGCCGGTCCTCAGACACCGGATCGTAACCAACTATGCAGCAGAAGCCGAAGGGTTAAAAACGGAAGATATTATCGAGTCACTGGTCGACCAACTGTAGCCGTTAAGACGCATCGCCGATGGATATTCAGTTTCAGGGATTCAGTCCTGTCTTCTCCGACTGGCTGCTTTGGCTCATGCTTATCGGTGTGCTTCTATTCTCATGGTGGAGCTACTCCTACCTCTCCTCCATCTCCACTGCCGCCAGGTGGTCCCTCACCGCTCTCAGAGCAACATCGCTGGTCATTCTGATTCTGCTCCTTTTCAATCCATTTGCTGAACAGCAGCAGATACAGCACCATCAGCCGGCAATTGCGGTCTACCTGGATGACAGTGAAAGTATGGGCGTCACGCGCCAGGACTACTCGGGACCGGATACCTATCGTACTGTTCTGGAGAACTTCAGCAGAGCAGAACTGGACCCGGCAGCACTGCGGTTCTACCGATTCGGAGGTCAGGTTCAACCGGCGGACAGTCTGAACCTGTTGTTTGACCAGAGCGTCACCAATATTGACGAAGTGATGAAGCATCTGCAAGATCAGGATAACGAAACTGTTGCTGCCATCCTCATCTCGGACGGGATCATCACACGTGGCCGCCATCCGGTCTACGCCGCAGAAGATCTCGATATTCCGGTCTATACGGTGCCTGTCGGAGATACCTCGAGTATACGCGACATGGCCATTACTGATGTGTTGACCAATGAGACGGGCTATACAGACACCAGACAACCCGTTGATGTCACTGTTACCCAGGAGGGGTTCCCCGGCGAAACTATCGAACTTCTGCTGATGCAGGATGGTCGGCAGATTGCAAGTGAGACTCTGGAGTCAGGTGATGAGGAGAGATCGATTCTCAGGACACAGTTTGAGCTCTCTTTTCACGAAGAGGGCATTCATCACTATGAGATTCAGGTCGCCGGTCCATCTGAGGAGATCTCGACAGAGAACAACACCTACCCTTTTTCTGTCCATGTCATCGATGAGACAACGACCATTGTCCATCTGGCTTTTGATATACATCCCGATGTGAGACTGCTGCGGTCGCTGGTTTCATCAGACCCCAACCTGGAGCTCAATCCGCTGACATGGACCGGAGAGCGATTCATTGAATCCGATCCTGATCTGGATCCGGACGAAATCGATCTGATCATACTCCACGGAGCCCTCCCCCCCGCTGCCGATCTGACGCTTCCGGAGGATGTCCCCCTGATTCAGTTTCTCACGCCGGAGCAGTTGGCAGGTGGAGGGACAGCCCTTGCTCTTCCGGTCAGCTTCACCGGTGATAACCTCTTCCGACCGATCCATCTTCTGCCCGCAACAGGCAACCGAAACCATCCTGTCATGGATCTTGAGCATCCTGACTACACCCGGCTTCCATCTCTGGGTTATGTGCAAGTTGACACTGAACCGGAATCCACAGTTACCATACTCTATCTGGCACAGGTTCAGGGTGAGAGTACAGGGAGCCCGGTCATTCTGGTTGAGGAGGCGGGTAACAGACGTCAGAGTCTGGTCGCGGCCCATGGATGGTATGCGATCAACCTGGCTGGCCACACCACCTTTATCGAGCGTCTCTTCTCAAATCTGATCTCATGGACCTATACGCGTCCAGATGAAGATCGACTCACCATCGGACCTGGCCGGCAGGTCTATCAGGAGGGTGATCAGATTATCTTCAGCGGAAGTCTCACGGGCGAGACAGGAGCACCGGAAACCCGAGCCTCCATCGGAGTAGACCTCCGGTCGCAAGATGGGGAGGAGCTCTCTTACACCATGCGCCATCAGGGGCAGGGCCTCTACAACCTCATGCTCAACAACTTGCCGGACGGGACCTACCAGTATACGGTGGATGCACAAGTCAACGGTCTCTCCATAGAGCAGAGTGAAGGGGAGTTTGTCGTCACCCCTTCTGTTGTTGAGTATCTCAATACACGCCGGGATGATTCGATTCTGAGGAGCATTGCCGAGACGACCGGCGGCTTGTTTCTTGAAGATCAGCAGTCTGACCTTCTGCTGTCACATCTTCGGGATCAGGGTCTGCTCGATCCCATTGAAGAGCGTCTGTCCTCCTTCCGTTTTCTCCATCAACATCTCATCTGGTTCCTGCTGGTCCTCCTCCTGCTCACGGCGGAGTGGCTCCTCCGTCGCAGGCTGTCTCTTCCCTGATATATTTATTTCAGAGCCAGATAATAAAAGAGCCGGTATACCTCTCGGTATCCGGCTCTTCCATGACGGAAACTTCAGATCCGCAAACGTGATCTGTTATAAACTCAATCCTTCTTACGGACCAGAGCTACAACCAGTCCAATAATCACCACGAGGCTGACGAGGAACAGAATCAGCATCAGGTTGGATGTGGGAACAGCAGAGACATTCCACTCGTCGAGTTGACGGTCAATATCAGAGATCTGCTGGTAGGAGAGCACCTCACCCGCTACAAGGTATTCACCCCAGTCGGATTTGACGGTGTTGTTCCAGTAATCTGAGAAGTTGTTGTACTCCTCCTGCTGCTGCTCATCATTACGCTCCTGACTGTCTGCAATAGCGTTGCTTACATAGCCGTCGAGTGCATTGTAGAAGCTGTCTGCACTGTTGAAGTTGTCCAGCTGGACGTCGTTCTCGGCAAACGCATCCTGAAGTGCATTCCAGATCCTGTTGTCAATGGCTGAGTTCCAGTTTGCAAGCAGATCTTCTACCTCCTGTCTGGCCTGAACCGGCTCTTCTGCATCAAATACTTCAGTCAGCCGCTCACCGATGTCGTTCCACCACTCCGAGAAGTAGGCGTGCTGAGCCCTCATGCCGAGGTAGTCCGGAGCGGAGAGATTCGTGGCCTGATTGGCATAGTTGACGTACTCACCCAGAATGGTTCTGAGCAGATCTACAGGATTGTCATCAAGCCGTTCGGCCGCATCCTGAAGTTCGCCGGAGGTGGAAGCGTCTACCGCCTCATAACGCTGAAGCAGGTCTGTAATAAAGTTGGTCACGAACCGGTCCCGCTCCTGCAGACTCTCCCTGTACTGCTGAGCCAGCGAAGAGATCTGCTGCTCACTTGCCTGTGACTCCTCAAGCTGCTGCTGAAGCTCCGCAGTGCGTGAATCCATATCGGAGAGCTGACCACGGAAACCCTCGAGCTCCTCATTCAGCTGATTTACCTGGAGATTCAGCTCCTCGATCGTGGAGATGTTATTGCGGATCACTTCATACCGTCCACGAAGTTCGTCCACCATCCCAGAGGCTGTATTCGGATAGATGGCGGCGTTTATCATGTCGGTGTGCTGCTGGTAGTCGTTGATAAACTCTTGGACCCTGTCGGCCACCTCCTCCAGATCATCAGATGAGGTTGCGTTCTCCAGCATTGCAGAGATCTCGTTGTAGTCAGCTCTGAACTGCTGCTGAATCTCGTAATCCGATTCCTGTGCGACTGCTGCAGACCAGCTCATGGTAACCAGCAGCAGAGTAACTAGTGTAGACAGTGTATTCTTCATCATATATTTCATGGTTAACCTCCTATCTGACCTTCTTCATTCACCTGATAGGTCACACCGGCACCGCGATCGATCACCTCAATGTGGTCACCTCGCTGGTTCAGAGCCGGGCGACTCAATCCATCCTGGTTGAGTTCGATCTTATTGGTCAGCTTGAGCTCATCACTGGCCGGTTCAAACACATAAACATGGTTGAACCCATCGGCTGTCAGAAAGTAGTAGCCGCTGCCGCTGCGGATCAGCCGGATCTCATCTACATTGCTGATCTCTTCCTCTTCAAGAACGGGTGCAATGCTGAACTGGATTCCGAACCGCTGGTCGTTTACAATTTGATCAGCATCCGGAGAGAGGACACTCTCAATGGGTTGGGCATAATCAACATTGGTTATAACAAGCGACGGACCGCAGGCCGTGACACTTATCAATAGCGCAGCACCCGCTAAAAGTGCTGTAATTCTGGAGTTTGCCATGGTATATGTAAGGTTGTGATTGGTTGTAGTTCAGGAGTTTATACTTTTGACCGGTCATTTTGTTCATATATGAAGATTCTCTGTACTGAAACCATCCTCCCGGAGCTTCTTAAAACAGTTTTTGATACTGCATGCCTGACTGTAAGTGGTATCGTGAACTCCCTTTACGTCACACTCCGATGGTAAACAAGCTACGCACGATGCCCTGGAGAGAATCAGACCTTGAAAACACAGGTCTGCAGTGATTCAGTCAGGCGGATCCAGCTAATTTTCAACTTCATATATACTTTCCAGATAATCTTTTCAGTCTCCCGGTTGATCCAATTCACTTGTAGCCAACAGGATCTGCATTAAAATGATTTTTAAAGCAGGAGTCAAGAGAGAATTCAAAACACCCTGAGGAAGAAATCCCTTGATCAGATTTCACATGCACCTTTTCATGCATATGAATTTCTATATATACAGATTACGTTTGATATTACGTTTCCCGGAAACAATAAAATTCACAGGTACGAACTTAAGATATTAATCAGGTGATTGACAGTAAAGATTTCCCCGCGTTGAATTTTCACAGGTATTTTATGCAAAAAGCGTTGGTTCTGGCTGAAAAAGCAGAACGAGAGGGCGAAGTACCGGTGGGCGCAATTGTGGTTCAGGGAGATCGGATCATCGGTCAGGGCTATAACCAGACAGAGACTCTGAACGATCCGACAGCCCATGCGGAGATGATCGCCATCTCTGCAGCATGCGCCACTCTTGAATCGAAACAGTTGACAGACTGCTCACTCTACGTGACGCTCGAACCCTGCCCGATGTGTGCCGGAGCCTCTGTTCTGTCCCGGCTGAACAGAGTGGTATTTGGTGCCCCCGACGAGAAAGCGGGCGCCTGCGGAACACTCTTCAACATTGCTGATAACCGTCAGCTCAACCACCGTTCAGAGGTGATACAGGGGATTCTGGAAGCGGACTGCCGCTACCTTCTCCAGGAGTTCTTCTCAAAAAAGCGCTGAGGATCTCTGCCGATCTCCCCGATAGAGCTCACTGACGCGGCGATGAAGTGTATCTGACAGCGTCTTGCGATTGCTGTCAATGACCGATTCCCCGCCGAACTGCAAGCGACACTGTATTCCCTTGTTTCGGGTCAGCCTCAGCACATGTGTGCCCAGTGGGGTACTCCCCCACCAGCATACCGATTCAGAGGCTGGCTGATCGCCCGGTAGTGTCCTGTAGGAGATAGCTGCATAGTGCACACCCATCCCAGATGCTGCTGCAGGTTCAAGAAGTGACGAGCGGAAATGACGGATCTGATCACCTGAAGAGGTGGTACCCTCCGGAAAAATAACGACTCCCTGATGGTGATCTATGGCCTCAGAGATCTGAAGGTTCACCCGCTGCACATCCGCACGGTTTTTCCGGTCGATAAACAGAATTCCCAGCGTATCTGCCATGAACCCGATGACAGGCCACTCCCGGACCTCTCTCATCGAGACAAACGTACAGTCGAGATACCGGTAGAGCACGACAATGTCCAGATAGCTCAGATGATTCGAAACCAAAAAGAACGGGGGACGCGGAGGCTCTCCCGATACCTCGATCTTCAGGTTCAGAAATGCAGCCACAGTAGCAGCCCACAGGGTGAGACACCGGTTGCGCCAGACTTTATGCGGCCGCCCAGAGATCAGGCAAATCAGCCTGCCACCGGCATAGGCTGTATAGAGCAGCAGCGTCGTCAAAACGACAATCAAGATCCGGCAGAGCGATTGTAACGTCTTCATCATGTGAGTAATGCAGTCATTCAGAGAGGGTAATGGATGTCGCTGCCGATCGTTTCAGAGGGTGTCAACGTATCGTTTCAGATGTGAGATTGATCCGCTACTTTTCTGTTCTCCCTGTCGTCGGAGACCCGAGCCAGATGTTGAGAGGCTTGTGTGAGTATCTGCAGGAATTGAATAGAAAAATGAATCATTCAGGAAGTACCCGAAAAAGGCTACCCCTCCCAGGGCTGTCATAATATAAATACTGTCACGATACATAAATTTTAAGTTAACCAGAAACAGGTTTGCGAGCGGTTATCCGCAGATTACTGATACATGCTTTATCACAAGAGTTATCTTACCGGCGGAGACAGGGAGTGGGTTGTGTTCATTCATGGAGCCGGCGGTTCATCCAACATCTGGTTCAGGCAGATCAAAGCCTTCAGAGAGCACTTCAACGTCCTCTACATCGACCTTCGCGGGCATGGCAACTCCAGCCACGCCATCCAGGAGCACTACCGGGAGAAGTACACCTTCAGACTGGTGAGCAGAGATGTGCTGGAGGTCATGGATCATCTCGGTATTGAGTCGGCACACTTTGTCGGCGTGTCTCTGGGAACAATCATTATCCGGACTCTTGAAGAGATCGATCCTGACAGAGTCCGCTCGTCAGTGCTTTGCGGCGCCATCATGCGTCTGGATATCCGTTCACGCTTCCTGGTATGGGCCGGTCATAAATTCAAGCGGGTAATCCCTTTTATCTGGCTCTACAAGCTGTTCGCCTGGGTCATACTTCCAAGGGCCAATCATCAAGAGTCCCGGAACATGTTTATCCGTGAAGCCAAAAAAATGGCAAAGAAAGAGTTTCTGCGCTGGTTCCGGCTGACGCATGATGTCAATCCTCTGCTCAGATACTTCCGTGAATCAGAGAGTGACAACCCTACTCTCTATCTCATGGGTCGCCAGGATCATATGTTTCTTCCAGCTGTTGAGAAGATGGTGGAGAGGCATGAGAAGAGCACGCTCATGGTCATCGAGGAGTGCGGGCATGTCTGCAATGTGGAGAGGCCTGAAGAGTTTAACAAGATCTCCATTCAGTTCCTGTTACAGCATGCTGGCATGGGTTCGGCTGAACCTGTTACCTCTCAGGTGGTATAGCAGTGTGGCCGGCGATTCACTACCCTGCTGGCAGTTGACCCCCCTGGCGTTAATAATAGATGTTACGGTTGAACCTGCAACACCTGGCAGAGGCGAACTAAGTCAGCATCGTCAGATCGAAAAGTTGGCAAACTTGTGCTTCACACTCTGAAGCAGGGACTCTGGCGATGCTTTTTTATTCAGGTCACGCTCTGTCACTGTGACTATGACACCTTTCAGCAGTCACTCCCCTGTCGTTCTGTGGCTCCTGTGTGATCTAATCTATCTCATAGCGTCATAACTCCAGGTAGCATAAACATGGAATATTACGTCATAAGAACTTTACAGGAGAGAGCGAGGTTGAATCAGAACTTTATCCAATTAACGGCTACGAGAACAAATCGCACCTGCTGTGCATTGTGAACTAAAACCTCCAATCCCTTGTCTGACAAGGGATTAAGTTTCAACCTGTACCCGGAGGGGGACTCGAACTACTGTAATTTGGCACATCATCTCTCTGCTGATACCCCTGTAAATGCCTATCTGAACAGGGTTTATGTAATTCAGTGCTTGCACAAGAAGCAAATAATACTCTATATTGTTGGTAACAAAATTGGTAACACCTCCTTTCCACCACTTAAAAGCACCACAATATGAGTATCACAGTAAAGCTCTACCTTCTAAAGCGGAGACAGAAGGCTAACGGTGAAATTCCCATCTATATCAGGATCACCCAGAACCGAAGATACTCCCTCCTCTCTTCCGGTATCAGCATTGAGGAAAAGCACTGGAACCCTGATAAGGAGAGAGTTCGCAAATCCCACCCCTCCAGCAAAGCTCTGAACAATCGACTTGAGAGAAAGCTGATCGAGATTCAGCAACTCATTGATGAGGCTGGGGAAGGTATCGACCGGAAACAGCTTGTCAAGATGATCAGGGGAGGGGGAAGGAATGACATCTATAGCTATGGTATCAGTTATGCTGATAAGCTTCTGAAAGAGGGGAAATATCACCCCCATAAGCAAACCCGATCAGCACTGAACCATTTCAAAGAATTTGCCGGAAAGGATGCAAGGTTCAATGAAGTTACTCCACAAATGCTGAATGACTATCAGCGGTGGTTGAAACTGGAGAAGGGCCATCATCCTAATACTATCCTGAAGCAGATAGGATTGATGAAAGCTGTTTTCACAGAAGCCTACCAGAATGACCTTACTACTAACCTTCCTTTCAATGATCCGAAGTTTCAAAAAGTGAAGGCAGTTGGCACAAAGAAGCAGGCACTGACCTTTGAGCAGATCAAAACGATTGAAGCCCTGCAGCTGGAAGGAGAGCTGTTCGATGTCCGAAACTATTTCATGTTCTCATTCTGGAATGCTGGAATCAGGGCCGCTGATCTGATTCTGATGAGATGGAGCAATATCGTTGATGGACGACTGATCTACACAATGCGGAAGAATGGTAAGGAGAAGAATATCAAGCTGCTCCCGGAGGCGATAAAGATTCTGGACTATTACCGAGATGTTGAGACTGTTGAAGATTTCATCTTCCCGATTATCAAGCATAAGAACCTGACAGAGGTAGGACTGAAGAAGAAAGCAGAATCAGCCAATACAATGATAAACCGGAGGCTGAAAGAGATTCAGAAGCTTGCTGGGATACAGACAAATATCACTACTCATATTGCCAGGCACTCATTTGCAAGGTGGGCAAAAGAAAATAAGATGGATATTGATTTCATCGGGAAAGCCCTAGCTCACGGGGATCGAGCTACTACTGAGCGATACCTGAACTCTCTTGAGGAGTACAACATAGATGAGGAGATGGTGAAACTGGCAAAACTGGCAAGCGGAAAAAAATAAATTCTTTTTCAGGGTACCATTTTCACCATAAACACCAGAAATCTGACCGAGGCAAAAAATATAAGTTTGTTTGAACCACCATTTTCACCATAAACACCATGATTCCGGCAGGGATAAAATATTTATTCTTTTTCCCAGTGCCATTTTCACCATAAACACCAGAACCCATAAAAGGTAACACCATGAAAGACCCACAATATGAACACCTATCAGATGAAGAGCTCCTGAGACTGATACTGTCCAAGTTGAGCGAGATTGAAGACACCCATCCAGAACGGTTCTGGAATGGCATGCAGCGATTAGCAGAAATCCATATTAACAACTAAACCGAGGGGCAGGCATGATTAAAGAAATAGAAACGGCCATTGATTCAGTAATGGATATATCAGACGACCATCCTGAGCTAGCTCTCAGTCTGGCAGAAGAGTTACTTGAGTCTCTGAACCTTCTGATAGATGACTACCAGGCAGACAATTAATCAAAACCCCGGTTTCAGACCGGGGATTTTTATTCAATCACAAAAGCACCACACTACGAGGCGGTAAATGACGAACTACGAAACCTTTGAACGGATTGCACGGGGGGGATGGTCCATAACTGACACAGCACAATTTCTGTCTGGCTTTAATAGACATGACCTACTGCTAATACTTATTGACCTGAGTTTGATGCAGCACTCAAAAGACCCGGCACACGAAGTGTTCCAAGAGCCTCACGCGAAACGACGACTTGAGGGGTTTAGGCAGCAAGTTGAATTTACGTATGCAGCTAAAGAGAAGGCCCACCTGTTAAGTATCCCCGGCTTATCTGATGAAGCAAAGCATCTTATTCGTTCATCTGGCTTGATGCAGGGGAAGGCCTTGCTGAACCTACCCCTTGAAGAGTTCTCATATAGGGATTTAGGATTAATAAATGGAAGGATACAGCCAAAGGAAACAAATGACTCTATTATCAATGTTGAAAAAATTATTGAAGTAGCAATTCAGCCGCTTAAAAAAGTAAATAAGAAAAAAGCATCAGAGTTCATGAAGAAATATGCATCTCTTAAAAAAAGCACTACCGGCTATAATCCTGAAAACTTCATAGAAGCGATTGGATGGGCTGAACATTCACGCAATACGCAACGGGACTGGATGGAAAAGTATGATGACGCAGAGGAACTACTCTCTGATTCACAAAGAGAATAAAGATTCCAGTTATTTCCAGTTTGTTTCCAGTTCTAACTGGATGAAGTAGCACTCATATTGCTTTAAAATGCCTTTGGATTAAACATAAACCCAACCAGAGGCAGATGAATGAACTGATTATCACCACGCCTGAGAAGCTGGAAGAAACAATTTCTCAGGCCATGAGCAGAACCGTTAAGGAGTACATACCTGAGATCATCCAAGAGGCCACGGCTAAACCGTGGTTGACTAAGGACGAACTGATGGAGCTGACGGGCTGGAGCAGCCGAACGATTCAGAATCTAAGGGATACTAACCAAATCCCTTACAGCCAGCACGGCAGAAAGATATTATACCCCAGAAAAGGCATTTTGCAGTTTCTGGAAGAACACCACATAACACCACAATAATTACTCTTATGAACGATGCAATAATGTTTGACGACATAATGGAAGAGGTGGGTTCACTAACCACTGTGGGGCCATTGAAAAAAGACCACTTCTATGTCCTGAAAAATCTCCTCTCCCAGATTAAACCGCTTGACTTCCGATCAAGAGTGTACCCTGAGGCTGATGAGCTACATGAGAAGCTTGCCAAGCTCAACAGGGAGACGACTAACCCGGACGGCTCTGTAAAAGAGGACGAACCAGACAAGCTGGAGCAGATCAAGCAGATCACCAAGAGACTGGAGGGGCTGAAGATCTACCTGAAGCACTATCTGATCATTGTTGTTGAGGAGCTTCTGGAGATAGCCAAACAGAACGATTGGGATCTGTGCCAGCGTCACGGTTTTTACTATATCTATAACGGTTCCCATTGGCTGGGGCTGGAGGGCGCTGATCTGGAGGCATTTCTGGGGAAGGCTGCTGAGAAGATGGGAGTTCCCCGATTCGACTCCCGTTACTATGATTTTAAGGAGAAGCTGTTCAAACAGTTTGAGGCCACGGCACACCTCCCAGAGCCAGAGGTTGATGATGATACCGTTCTGATCAACCTGCAGAATGGAACGGCAGAGATCACTCCAAAGGGTTTGAAGTTAAGAGAGCATAGGGCTGAAGACTTCCTGACCTATCAACTCCCCTTTTCATACGATCCTGAGGCCAGAGCACCAAAGTTTGAGAAGTACCTGAACGAAGTACTCCCTGACGAAGAGAGCCGGAGAGTATTGGCTGAATTTATCGGATCTATTTTCCTACGCAATCTGAAACTGGAGGTGGTGCTGTTCCTTCTGGGATCAGGCAGAAACGGGAAAAGCGTACTGTTTAACATTATTCGGGCCTTGTTGGGAGAGGAGGCCGTTTCCTTCTACAGTCTCTACAGCCTGACCAGTGATGAGAACTATTGCAGGGCCAAGCTGGAGAACAAGTTGCTGAATTGGGCCTCTGACATTGGCAGCAAGCTCCAGAGCGATACGTTCAAGCAGCTTGCATCAGGAGAGCCGATTGAAGCCCGTCTTCCCTATAAGGAGCCGTTTCTCCTCAAGAACGTCTGCAAGTTCGCATTCAACACCAACACTCTACCGACTGATGTAGAGCACACAGACGCGTTTTTTGAGCGATTTCTGATCATCCCTTTTGAACAATATATCCCAAAGGAGAAACGAGATCCCAGACTGGCAGAAAAAATCATATCCAAAGAGCTGCCGGGAGTTTTCAACTGGGTTCTGGATGGGCTGAACCGATTGATCCGGCAGGAGCAGTTTTCCAAGTGCAAGGCCAGCGAGAAGGCATTGAGGGAGTTTCGTAAGGAATCTGACTCTGTAGCTCTGTTCACCGATGAAATGGGATATAAGGCCACTCCGAACGAATGGACGAAGGCCAAGCCGATCTATGAGGACTACCGAACCTATTGCTTTGCAGAAGGGCTGAAACCATTGAGCCGGAAGAACTTTCACAGGCGACTTGAGAATCTGGGTTTCTTTTCAGGCACCCGAGATATAGGCAAGGTTCTCTACATGCGAAAATTCCCGACCAATGATCTCAACTGAATTTAAATACAGCCTGGACAGAGGCAGCAGGAAGTTCCCCTGTCCTGTATGCGAGCGGAAGCGGTTCGTTCGATATGTGGACAATGAAACCGGAGACTACCTGTCTCCTGAATATGGCCGTTGTGACCGGGAGAATAATTGTGGATACCACGAGCCACCACGTGAAGCTGGGCTGACATCCACCAGGCCACGCCATTTGAAGCCAGAGCAGCCCAAGCCATTGAAACCGACCACACTACCCATTGAGTACGTTGAGCGTTCTGAGGGCAATTACGGGCGCAACACCTTAATCGCATGGATGGCGACACTGCCGGGATGGAGCACGAAGATGGCTGAAGAGGCAGCCCGACGCTACCGAGTAGGTACGACAGATGAAGGCTGGGCAATCTTCTGGCAGATTGATGAGCAGGACAAGCTCCGATCTGGCAAGATGATCCGGTACGGGGAGGATGGACGCAGACAGAAGGAAGGCTACTCCTATGACTGGGTTCACTCGATGCTGAAGCGAAAAGGATACCTGGATGACTTCCATCTGGTGCAGTGCTTCTATGGCCTTCACCTTGTCGATGAGAGCAAGCTGGTTGCCATTGTCGAGAGCGAAAAGACGGCCATAATTGCCAGCCAGTACCTGCCACAATTCCACTGGATCGCATCAGGGCAGCTGCAAGGGATCAATGAGTACAAACTCCAGCCACTGGCAGGACGCAGGATCATTCTGTTCCCGGATTGCGGCGCATTCGACCAATGGCAGGCTTACGCTGATGAGTTCAGGGATATAGCTGACTTCACAGTTTCAGGGCTTCTGGAGCAGAAAGGCGACAAGAGCAAGGGGTATGATCTGGCTGACTATCTGATACAGTTCCAGCCGGGCGACTTCTGGAATCCGAACACGGGTGAAATCTTTGATGAGCGGCGCTATCCGAAGGATTGGGATGAGATCTAAACCATAAACGAGGACATACCATGAAAGGCATCATAGAAAAGATAGCAGATAACGACCCTGAATTACTCAAACCACTCAACAGCATTCCAGACCCTGACAACAGGCTCAATCGGAAGGGGATTGAATACTACTACCGAATCTGCTCATTGCTTAACGACCTGAACAGAGTGAAGTGCATCTGTGCTGAATCGTTGGCACTGGCAGCGGTTGAGATGGAGAATGGAGAGTTCTTCAGGCCGGTAGTTAAACCGACAACCAGGCCACTTGAGAGCAGGTTGCATAATCTCAGTGAATACCTGCACAGGCAGCGTGAGCTAAGCCTAACAGCATTAACCATAGGGGTAACTCTGGCACAGATAGAGAAGGCAGGTGTTCCTATTCTGTCACTGCTGAACAGGTACAAGAATAATGGATACCGGGCGGGTAAAATCACTGAATAAGCAACGTCAGTGAAACCGGACGCAAGCCAGATTTCTCTCTCCAGACCCCCACCCTATAATCACAAGTAAAATGAACAGAAATGACCTTCGTGAAAAAATGGAAGACGCTATCAACAAAGTGCATGCAGACATAGTGAATCCAGATTATTCGTCTACTCAACGAGCCAACTCTGCGAATGCGCTCTCAGGATTGATCCGCAGTTACCGGGAGATGTTCGGCATGGAACCGGAGCCAGGGAAGCTCCGATCTATTAAGAATTATTAGAGAGTTATGGATGACGCAAACTATAAAACTGATCTGACTCCTATAATCAGGCATCTGGAGCATTTGACCTATACGGAGTTAAAGGTTCTGGTGACCATGTTCCATTATGGCACCCATTTAACCCCGGATCAGCTGCAAAGAGAGACGGGTTCCTGCATGAAATCCATCCGTAAAGCGATGAAATCGGAGAACGTACGGGCGATTACCCAGCAAAAAAAGGCAAAAAACAAAACCACACAGCTAATACTGAAGCTGATTCAGCAGCAACAGGAAGCGGATTCCGTTTTTTAGGGAATAGAGTTCGTGATTAATGGGCTACCATGCTATTGGCAATTACGAATAAACCTATAGACCGCGATGAATATAAGAGACGCACACAAACAGATGATGAATGTTCTGGATGATACGGGAAGCCGCAGCTTGACGGTAACAGAGATGAAGCAGGAGAGAGCTTCCCTGTTTGATCAAAACGGGGAGATGTTCAATTTGGCGGAAAGTCAAAAGCGCGACTTGACCCCCGAAGAGATCAGAACTATCGAGATGAATCAGAAAGAGATTGACAAATTATCCGCAAGAATCAAGGTAAAGACCCAACGTCTCATTGAGGAAGCTGAAGAGGATGACCCAGAGGGGAAAATTATAAAAGAGTTTGGGGGCATCTCCTCCCCACGCCGAAGACCAAAGAAAGGTGTTGAGATATGGCGAAGCATGGCCGACAACAGCAAGGGTAGTGAAATCCCTGTTCTGTCTGCTAATGCCCGTCTGAAGGATCATGTACCTTCCGATGAGTACCAGGGAAGCGTTGAGCAGTACCTGGTTGACCGGGCGAAAGGGTTCAGCCGTGCAATGGATACCACAGCGGATTCCTCTATGGTTCCCGTTGGCATCTCTTCACAGATCATTGATGAGGCCCGAGCACTGTCTAGTGTGTTCCGTGCCGGCGCAAGGGTGTTTCCAATGACAACCAAGACGGAGACCATTGCCCGTATCACCGAATCAGCTACACCAGAGTGGAAAGCTGAAAACGCTTCTCACAGTGCAAGCAATATTACCACCGAGCCGCTAACATTCACTGCCAAAACGTTGATAGCATCAGTGAAATCAAGTGTTGAGCTTGCCGAAGATGCGGGCAACCTTGCCCAGGTGGTCCGACACAACCTAACGCAGCAACTGGCTCTTGAGCTGGATCGTGTTGCCCTTCTGGGGAGTGGACAAGGCAGTGAGCCTGCAGGTGTCCTGAATCAAAGCAATGTCCAGTCTCTGGATCTGGGAGCAAACGGAGAAGCGCTGACGAGCTACGCACCGTTCTCACAGGCATATGAGAAAATTCTTTCCGTCAATGGTTACCCGAATGCTACGATCTTCAGCCCCAGAACATGGGGAACGATCGATAGGCTGGTAGACGGGCAGGATCAGCCTCTGAATCCACCTATGAGCTTCCAGAGCCTGCTGAAGCTACCCACTTCTCAAGTTCCAAACGATTTAGCACACGGAGATGCAGAAAACGCCTCTGTTGCTTTTGTTGGAGACTTCAGCCAGTTGATAGTCGGTGTTCGCACTAACCTGCAACTGGAGGTGACTCGTGTGGGAAGTGATAGCGATGCTTCTGCATGGGAAGATCTTCAAATCTGGTGGAGAGCCTATCTGAGAGCAGACATTCAACTCCTGCACTCCGATCACTTCTGTGTCATTGAAGGCATCATACCATCAAGTCAATAATGAACGTCCTGCATGACCACCCCGGTTCAGAATCGTTCTGGCTGGGGTGGTGTTTTTATCCTTATGAAATTAGTGATTGACTACTTAATACTTATAGTATTTATAGCATTCATCCTATCTGCTATTTGGTTTTTAGGCTATTCCGCATTTGCTCTATATGACAATTACATGATGGCATCTATAACCGGAATAATCTGTAGCGCCACTTCATTGATATTGTCAATGGTGACTGCAAGGGGATTCCAGCAAGAATAACAGTCATGAGTGCCTGGTCCCGATTCAATGGGGCTGGGTTTCCTTTTCTGTAAGGGTCAAGCCGGGATCTGTAGCAGGGTTCCGGCTTCTTTTATTCACCCTATCCTACAGCTATGACAACCGATCAACTTGAACACCAGATCAAGCAACTACGAGAACGCCACGATGAACTGAACGATGAGCTCCAGCAGGCAATGGCCGCGGCAGGCCCGGATGAGTTGAGCCATATCCGGGAGCTCTACATTGATCGGCAGGTTCTCAGGGAGATGACCGGGGCGAAACATGAAAGAATTGTTAAGCTCTATGCACAAGGGGAGGCTGACGGGATGAAGAGGGCTGCTGAAAACGGATGGCACAGAGTGGACGGGACGTTGCCACGCGCCAGCCGTAGCTACTTTGTCCAGAGGGAGGGAGATGACGGTCTTTATGTGCTGAAGCTTCGCAGGCTTTCTGCAACTAATGAACCAGAGGCCTTACGCAAGGAAATCAGGATCACACTAGCACTGGATCACCCGAACATCCTCAAGGCGGCTGACTACTGTCTGGAAACCCCCTATCTCGTCACTCCCTACATGGAGGGCGGAATCGTTCTGGATGCTGACACGGATAACTGGAGCCAGACTGACTGGCAGCGCTATGAGGCAGCGGTTCAGGATGCCCTGGATTATGCGAAGCGTCAAGGGTATGAGCCGGGCGATGTGAATAGAAATAATATCTTCCTGAAAGCTGATGGCCGGACACCTGTCCTGGCTGACCTTGAGGGCTGGAGGGAAGCGGTCTAGCCCTAAACGCTACTACAACATATCAACACTGAAGAGATCGGCCCTTAGAACGCAAATTTGAGGGCCTTTTTTATTTGTACCCCCTCCTGAAAAAAGTTAGGCCGAGGAAAGCACCACACTAACCCCGGCCTATAACACCACTCGTATATGAACGACGCAAGTCAATATACGAATTATTGATATGTGATATGTATCAGCATACCAATTCCTTCACTTTCTGGTGAAAATGGTAAAAATGGTACCTCAACAAAAAGTTTATTTTTTACCCTCCGGTTCCATCTCTGGTGAAAATGGTGAAAATGGCGCTCCGAAAAACTTTATATTTTTTGCCGCTCTCCCCTACTCTGGTGAAAATGGCGATAATGGTATCAGAAAAAAGAATAAATATTTTGCTATCCCCTTGCTTTGGGAGCAAATAGCGAGTTGGTTGGTAACGCCATTGGTAACAGGTTTTGTAGGTTCAATAAAAACAAGAACTTAAACACCTATCCTGTACCCGGAGGGGGACTCGAACCCCCATGCTGTTGCCAGCATCGGATTTTGAATCCGACGCGTCTACCAGTTCCGCCATCCGGGCAGTTGTAACGAGCCGGAATATAGAACTTTTGACAATCAC
>Ga0209487_1001124_pt1 | contig 23003 bp, 24 predicted proteins | sample Poulit2012_FD_187524 | JGI IMG/M metagenome (GOLD analysis project Ga0209487, IMG submission 187524) | Agricultural soil microbial communities from Georgia to study Nitrogen management - Poultry litter 2012 (SPAdes) (version 2) | ecosystem: Environmental > Terrestrial > Soil > Agricultural land...
CGTTCCTCTTATGAAACCCCTTCTTTATTAGGTCGATGGAATTATTCATATTATAAAAATAAGAAACGTAGATAATTGAGGTTTATCTACGTTTCTCTGTTATTTTTTTAAACATTAACTGAATGGTTATTAAACTTATTGCGAGACTGAACGCATAAAGGTATACTCTACTATTTAATGCTATGTGTTGTTCGAGTAATTTATTTGCTAAGGAAAATATAAGCAGACAACTAACTAAGCATGCGATTAAATTATCACACCTATATTTAATCAAATAATACACAATCTGTCGTATAATTAAGAAAAAGGCAAAAAAACAAATGATCAGTACAGCAACAATGATCACTGTTTCTGAGAATCCCAAAATGATTAATTTCTGATAGATCGATTCAAGCATCGTTTTCCACCACCCAATAACCATCCTCCCCACTTCCGGATAAAATATACTAGGAAAAACCAATTAACCGCTTCTTATCATGGGTAAACAATAGGATCCTCAAATAATTCATCTGATCTATTTTTCAAAGTCTTGATGGTTCATTCTTACTTTTTCGTACTGATTCAAGAGTTCATCCAATTCTCGACTTTTCTTTATGATTTTTTTGCTTGAATAGCCATCAGTAGCGGCGGTCTCGATCAAATCGCGACGTAGATCTTCTATTGCGTTTAGTAAATCGATTGATTGCATTCAAGACTCCTCCATTCTTTATTTCAAGCTTTTCATAAAAAGGTTTATGAATTTTTCTTCTTAAAAACTTTCAATCATAGATCATGATAATCTACTTAAAGATATGATAAACTAAATTATGATGTATAAATGTTTGTAGAGTCGTTACATTACGTTGATAAAAGTTTGCTTGTCCCCTTTTATCACTATCTGGTTTCAAACAACAAGACAAATGATAATTAGACATTTGAATACAGAAAGGGATTAATTCGATGAAACTAAAAAATCGATTGCTAGTTGCGAATTTTTTTATCTTTGGCTTTATCATTCTTATTGTAATTATAATCTATTTCTTCCCTTTGGCTCAAATTATAGGCTCTAGCATGGCACCAACTATACAAAATGAGCAATGGGTTCTAACGAATCGTCTGGCCTATGTATTCAACGAGCCTAAGCGTGGTGAAATTGTCACGATCAACCACGATGGTGAACTCTACATAAAACGGATTATTGGTTTACCAAATGAGGAAATAGCGATTAGTGACCAACAATTATTCATAGATGGAATTCCCTATTCTCAACGGTTTATAACAAATGCATATCATTTCTGGACACATGATATTCAGGCCGTTACAATACCAAATCATTCTTATTATGTACTAGGTGATAACAGAAGGTTTAGTAACGACAGTCGTAATGAACTTGGTTTTATAGATTATGAAAATATTATTGGCCGGGCAGAATTTATTATTTTTCCATTATCAAGCTGGCAGATCATTCAGTAAAGGGTGGTGTTATCATTGGGCTATTGTCCTAAATGTGGTGCTAAAGTATATAAAGAAGAAATATTTTGCGTTAATTGTGGTGATAGACTTCCTGGTGATCAGGACAATCGAATCCCCAAGAATAGATGGCGGGTCAAGTATTTTACTATTCCTATCATTCTGCTTATTGTTATTATCGGCTCTTCTATTACTATTTATACCCTTTTTAATATAAAGGTAACTGACTCTGAGGATTTATATATAAAAGCGGAAGAGGCGTTACTCCTGACTGATTACGATTCAGCAAAAGAGCACATTGAGCAAGCAATCGATATCAATCCTTCTTTTAAGCAAGCCGAGGTCTTACATCAGTTTACTGAATTTACAGTAGATACACTTAATCATCTAGATGGATTAGATAATGAATATGAAAAAATCCAGATGATTTTAGAAGCAAAGAATGAATTATCTCATTATACTGGTGAAGCAGTCGAGCAATTCAAAGATTTATTATCGACTAAACAAACAACGATTCAACTCAATTTGTTGAATGAAAAATTAGCTCAAAACCCATCTACTGAGGAATTGCCAGCATTACTTTGGGAAGCCGATAGCATTCAAGATCCAGAGGCTTATGAGCTCGTCCGTTTGATCAGAGAACAACTTGTCACACATGCGACGAATGAAGCCTATGCATATCTTGAACAAAAGCAATTCCGATTAGCAGCAAATACCGTTAAAACGAGTTTGCAATATTCTCCTAATGATTCACGGTTAGCTAGTTTGCTAAATTCAATTGAAAAAGAAAAAGAGGCATTTGAAGTTGCACAAGAGGCAAGATTAGAGCAAGCTTTCTCTCAATACGAGGTGGAACAAGAAAGAAACGAAAACGATGCGATTGATGATTTAGCGATTCATTTTGAAGTTGACCAAAATGAACAACTCGTCATTTCTGGAGAGCTAACCAGTGTCGCAACCATTCCTATTCACGCTATTTTAGTCCATTACACTTTACTAGATGAAGAGGCAAATGAAATTGCTTCGAATGATATTTTTATCTACCCTGAAACATTATACCCTGGCGAAACTGGAGAATTTGAGAGAACCTATGTTGATCCAGATATCGTTGAACTTATAGATGACATCAATGTTACGTCTGTCACCTGGTTACTTGATTAAAAGATAGGAGGATAATCAATGAGGAAAAGTCAAAAGATTATAATCGGTTTATTGAGCCTCTTTATTCTTTTATTTGGTGTGGGCTTTAATCTTTATTTACTTCAAAACCTACAGAATCAAGACATTGATATTGGACAACCATTAGTGGAGTATCAAACTGGATCAGCTGATTTAGGTAATTTGCAAAACCTCATTCATGAAGCACAAAAAAGCATTGTTCAGATTAATGTTGAAACAAATTACACCGATCGAGTAGGATCGGGGTTTTTATACAATTCTCGTGGTGACATTGTGACGAATGCCCATGTTATTAGTGATGCCATTTCTATTGAAGTAACGATGTCCAATGCCGAAACCTATCCAGCAGCCATCGTTGGAATTGGCGAAACTAAGGATATTGCAGTCATTAGGGTGCCCCAACTGATTAATTATCAACCGATTGAGTTAGAGACAAGTCAACATTATTTGCCTGGCTCAGAGATTATTGCTGTAGGCAGTCCTTTAGGCTTTCATAACACTGTGACGACTGGGATCATTTCAGGCGTTGACCGTTCGTTTGAGATCAACGGGTATTCTTATGACAATGTCTATCAGATTTCAGCGAATATAACCCATGGAAATAGCGGTGGACCTTTAATTAATGCCGAAACAGGCAAAGTGATTGGCATTAATTCGGCAGGAATTGAAGAGAGTGAAATTGGCTTTAGTATTCCTATTCCTGCGATCATTGACGATATCACTGAGTGGTCAACGACAATTTCAAATGATCAACTGATCTTTCCAAGCCGAGGCAAGGCAGAATTAACTGACGATGATTTGATATTAGAGGAAGTAAATTATTTACTTCATTATTTCATTGATAGTTTGAAAATCAATGATTATATTAATGCCTATACATTACTTGGAAGCGAACTTCAAAATGAACTTGATTATCCTAGCTTTAGATCAGAATACGTGCACTTAAAGAACATATCATTAATCGAACTTGATGAGTTGGAATTATCTCAGGCTGAGATCACCCTCCTCGCAACGATTGAATATGATGACACAACTGATCAATCGGGTCTGACACAAAGCAATTTTCAATTTACATTAGGTTATGAAAATGATCAATTAAAAGTATTAAACATTTATTTTGAGTGAACTTAGCTACACTGAGGAGTTGATTTTTATGAAAAACTGCTATCTTTTGCTTGGATTATTGTTGTTGATGTTGGGCTGTTCTAAGGAACCAGCAATTATCGTTAAAGAAGATATTGATCCTATCGAAGATGAATTAATTGAATTAATTGAACAGACTCAAGATGATTTACAAACTCAGCAATTTCTTGAATTTGTTCTTCTTGATCAACAAATTACATTGAATCTCAATAACATCCCTGTCTTAGCCAACTACTTAGAGCAACATTCAGATAGAGAAAAAGCTATACAAGAGATGCAACTCACCCAGATTTTAAGTGATGACTTTGACTCAATCTATCTCCTGAGCTTTGCTTGTCAAAATGATGCTTGTTCGTATTTATTACTTAATACAGAGATAGCTGAATCTCAGTTACTAGCAGACCAAGCACAGGTTGTGAAAATAGAGGCCTCGCCTGGTCTAGAGCATCTCTTAATTGTTTTCAAGCGCTCTTTACCTAATCATCCCTGGGATACCTTCAAGCTCAGCATATATGATATTGAGAATTGGACAGAGATTTCTTTAATTGATGATGACACTGAAATAATGGGTCTGCACCGTTTTAATTGGCCTATTTTTGATACGGTATGGTTGAATGAAACGGAGCTTGAAATTACCTTTCCTAATATTGAGACCCCTGATCCTGTTAATCTCAACGAATGGCATGAATCAGATAATGAAAACTTCAAAAAAATCATAGTTGAAATTGACTAAAACTGCTCACTTATCTGGGCAGTTTTTTTATTCTTTTGTATAAATTTACGATCTTTGTACAAAACTAAACTACAAAAGAGGTGATGTAAATTGAAAGTAACAAAATTGCTTTTTTTGCTTTGTTCAACATCTGTGTTGCTCCTTGCATGTCAGAACAATCAATCGCTTGACCAATCGAGTCCTGAGCAAGTAAATATTCGCCATATTCAGACGAAGAAAACCGATGATCATCAAGTCAATCAATCAGTTAAACAAGAGTTTGAGCAAATTAACGAGCTTACGACAGTAATTTATAATGACGAACTGTTGATGGCAATTGATGTGAATCAATACGCACAATTTAACGAACAAAAAATTGAAAAAGACATTGAATCTTTTATTAAAATAAATGAACCACATTTAAAACCAACCGTATCATCAGATTATAAAATTTTCCTTGAAATCAATCGTCTTAAACAAAAAATAAGCACAGAAAAATTAAATAGTAGCGATATCAACAAACAGTTTCAAAGTATAAAAAAATTAACGGAGACACCCGGGGGTTAGGAGTGATGACGATGTTATCGACGAACAAGCAAAACTATCAAGAAATCGCTTCAAAACATGAAATAAAACGACCGATCTTAAAGAATTGTGTACGAGCCTTTTTAGTAGGTGGTTCCATTTGTTTAATTGGTCAATGTATCAGTTTTCTATATATGTACTTTTTTGATTTTACGGAACAAACGGTTGGTGACCCCACCACGGCTACTCTCATATTTATTACGATGATTTTAACGGGATTAGGTGTCTATGATAAAATAGCTCAGTTTGCTGGCGCTGGATCAGCTGTTCCAGTCACCGGATTTGGTAACGCTGTAATTTCTGCTGCCATCGAACATCGAAGTGAAGGTTTTGTACAAGGTGTTGGCGCCAACATGTTCAAGTTAGCAGGATCCGTTATTTTATTTGGTGTCTTCTCTGCTTTTGTTATTGCTCTCATAAAAACGCTATTGATTAATATTGGGGTGATTGGATGATCACGGGCAACCAAAGCTGGGTATTTAACAACAAACCTGTTATCACCTCTACTGCAACGGTGTCAGGTCCATTCGAAGGAAAAAGCAACTTAGGCAATGAGATCGACTTGGTGTACAGTGATCTATATATGAATCAACCTAGCTATGAACAAGCACATCAACAATTAATTGAAGACGCCATTAAATTAACTGTTCAACATGCTAATTTACGGTACCAAGATATTGATTTTTTGATTAGCGGTGATTTAATCAATCAAATGACGCCAACGAATTTTGCTGCGAGGGTGCACAAAATTCCTTTTATAGGCTTTTTTAATGCGTGTGCAACCTCCACTGGATCACTAGCATTGGCAGCACTGATGATTAATAACAATGCAGCTAAACAAGTGATTACAGGTGCAGCTAGCCATAATGGTGCAGTCGAAAAGCAGTTCCGCTACCCTACTGAATATGGCGCTCAAAAGCCACCAACAGCTCAATGGTCTGTCACTGGAGCAGGTTTTAGTCTACTCAGTCAAACAGGGACGGGTCCAATAGTCACTAGCGCTACCATAGGACGCGTCATTGATTTCAATCAAACTGACCCTTTCAACATGGGGGCAGCTATGGCGCCCGCAGCTGCGGATACTATCGTCAATCATTTAGCAGATCGTAAACTATCAATTGATTACTATGATTTAATTGTTACAGGTGATCTTGGCACAGTTGGCCTTAACATTTTGTTTGATCTATTAAAGAAGGAACAAATCTATCCTCAAAAAGAACAATTAATAGATGCAGGTGCATCGATTTATCGTGATGATCAAAATGTCTTTGCAGGTGGGAGCGGCGCAGGTTGCTCGTCTCTATACATGTACGGAAGGTTAGTCAAAGACCTAAAAAATAAAAAGATTCAACGTGTGTTAGTCGTCGCAACTGGATCTTTACTATCACCACTTTCCACTCTACAAAAACAGTCCATACCAGTGATTGCTCATGCAGTCTCTATAGAAAGCGAGGGGATGTAAATGGTTTTTGTCTGGTCATTCCTCGTTGGAGGAATTATCTGTGTTATCGGTCAGTTAATTATGGATGTGTTTAAAAAAACACCCGGATTCACGCTGAGTTTCCTTGTGGTCGTCGGAGCGATTCTTGATGGATTTGGCTTATATGAACCCCTAATTGATTTTGCTGGAGCCGGAGCGACAGTGCCTATTACCAGCTTTGGTAATTCACTCGTTCACGGTGCCATGCAAGAAGCTGAACAATTTGGCATTATCGGGGTAGCAACAGGAATGTTTGAGGTCACAAGCGCAGGAATTTCTGCTGCGATTATCTTCGCAATGATCGGTGCACTTCTCTTCAAACCTAAGGGATAGCAATGAATATGAATTAAGTCTTTGTAAAAAAGGTTCGGTGGGTCATCTCACCCCCCACCGAACACCAAAATTACTTATCCGTTAGTTTAATAAACTCTTCAACATCTTCAATACAAAGATCGATCGCTCGTTGCCAGAAAGATTCCTCTTTTAAATCAACGTCTAAGTGTTTCTTCGCCAAATCTTCAACTGTCATTCTTCCAGTATCCTGGAGTAACGCGTCATAAAATGAGGCGAAATTTTCTTGATCCGTTTTTGCATGAGCATAAATTCCCAAGCTGAACAAGTATCCAAAAGTATAAGGGAAATTATAAAATGGAACCCCTGTAATATGAAAATGAAGTTTGGCAGCCCAAAAGACTGGATGATAATCTGATAATTGATCCCCGTACGCTTCCTTTTGAGCTTCTAACATGAGTTGATTGAGTTCTTCAGTCGAGACAAAACCATTTTTTCTAGCTTCATAAAAACGTGTCTCAAATAAGAAGCGCGCATGGATATTCATAAAGAAAGCAACACTGCGCTGAATTTTATCTTCTACAAGCGTTAAACGCTCTTCCTTAGTTTCGGCTTGTTCGACTGCTGCATCCGCGACAATCATTTCCGCTAAAGTCGATGCTGTTTCAGCCACGTTCATCGCATAACCTTGATTGAGCTGATCAATATCATCCATCACATGTTGATGATAAGCATGACCCAGCTCATGAGCTAAAGTCGCCATGTTTGACGCAGTTCCTGAGTATGTCATAAAGATACGAGACTCTTTGCTCTTAGGAAAACTCGTACAAAAACCTCCTGGACGTTTACCCGGACGATCCTCTGCTTCAATCCAACTTTGTTTAAAAGCATGATTGGTGAAGTCTGCCATCCGCGGGCTGAATGATCTGAATTGTTTTTCAATCATTTCAGCTGCATCTTGATATTTTACCTCTTGCACCTCTGTTGAAATAGGTGCTTCTAGATCATACCAAGCTAACTTATCTACTTTAAATTGTTCCGCTTTACGATTCAAATACTTATAAAAAGCTGGTTTGTTTTTTGTAATCGTATCCCACATCGCGGTTAACGTTTCTTTTGACATCCGATTATAATTCAACGGCTCCTGTAAAACATCTTCCCAATTACGATGCTTGTACATTTGTAACCTAAAGCCAGCAAGATGATTGAGCGTGTTTGTAAATAAATCTGCCTTTTCATGCCATGCTTGTTCAAATTTTTCAAAAGCTCTTTTTCTAACCGAACGGTCAGAGCTATTTAACTTGTTCTCCAATTGACCGACCGAAAGCTCCTCCCCATCAAATTCCACTGTCATTGTGCCGACAATGGTGTTATACATTTCTCCCCAACCCTTATAGCCATCAATGGCTAAATCCGTGATGAGTTGCTCTTGTTCCTCCGGTAATTTATCACGTGCTTCATCGCGAAGTTCATTCAGCACAAAAGCGATCGGCTCAACTTTCTTATCTTGTGTCCAATTACTCCAAGTATCATCAGTAACTTCCGCTAATGAAAAACTAAAAGTAGTCGAGAGTTTCTGCACTTGAGCCATCAATTGATTTCTTTTTCCAACTAATTGCTTTGCTTGTTTATCCGTCACGTCTTGTGCTGTTAAGCAGCTGATAAAAGCACTGATCTCACTGATCCGTGCTCTAACCTCTCGTGTTGTCTCAAGCAATGGAATTAAATGATCTAACGTTTTATTTTCGCCAAATGATTCTAACTCTTGATTCAACTTTTCAATCCATTCTTCTGTGCCTTCGATAAAATCAGTCAGTTCTTCCGAATGACTCCCTCCAGTAAAAATTGAATCTAAATCCCATTTCATCGATAATTTATTTGTCATAATCATTCCCCTTTCATTATGTTTATTTTAGCATGTTCCTTAGATTAGCGAAATAATTTACCATTTAACATCTATTTTTTAAGATAATTGTGGGTGTTCTAGAGCGAATTGTTAACAATATATTAAAAAATCAGAATATTTTCATAAAACGGTTGACCAATAGCGAATTTGGTTGTATGATTATCGTCAAACATAATTTTTTTAATATTTCGTCAAGTCATTGAGCTTATATTTTAAAAAAATCATAATTGATTATGATGAAGAGATAAAAAGAATAAAAATAATGTATTCACAGAGATCCGGGGTTGCTGTAAGCTCGGAAATACATTTTATTCTGACATCGTCTTGGAGTAGTTAAATTGAACGGAGCTGTCTCCTTTTAGATTTAACCGGGTCACTCATTTCTGACCCGTTATCAAAATGGCCAATATTTTTGGCTGAGTGAGACTTCATTACAAAATAATGAGGTAAATCAAGGTGGTACCGTGAAAATAAGATCTTTTCTCCCTTGTAGTCTTGTAAAATATTACAGATTATTTGGAGAGAATCGATCTTTTTTATTACAAAAAATAAATAACGTAGCATAACGTTTATTAATAAATAGGAGGGATTTAAATGGCTAAATTAGAAAAAGAAAAGCAAACGGAAAAAGTAACACCGAAAAATGGTTCCGAGATTTTAATTGATGCCTTAATCGAAGCGAATGTCACAACGTTATTCGGTTATCCAGGTGGAGCAGTTTTGCCGATATTTGACGCATTATATAAACGAAAGGAACTCTTTAATCAAGTATTAGCTAGACACGAACAAGGATCGATTCATGCAGCTGAAGGATATGCGCGTGTTTCTGGGAAACCGGGAGTGGTGATAGCAACATCAGGACCTGGGGCAACAAACCTCGTCACTGGGATTGTCGATGCGATGATGGATTCTCTACCTCTTGTCATCTTCACCGGACAAGTGGCTCAAGGTGTCATTGGAACAGATGCTTTCCAAGAGGCGGATGTTATGGGAATTACAACGCCAATTACAAAGCATAATTACCAAGTTCGAAATGTTGAGGACTTACCAAGGATTATTAAAGAAGCTTTCCATATTGCCACGACGGGTAGACCTGGGCCAGTCTTGATTGATATACCTAAAGACATTGCTGCAAACCCATGTGCTGATGAATATGATTCGAGTTTTGATTTACCAGGTTACCAACCGAAAATAGAACCTAACCCGATTCAAATTCGCAAATTAAAAGAGGCTCTAAATTCAGCGAAAAAACCAGTAATACTTGCTGGTGCAGGTGTGCAATTTTCTAAAGCCACAGAGGAATTATTGACATTTGCTGAAAAACATCAGATACCTGTCGTTAATACATTTCAGGGATTGGGTTCATTCCCTGGAAATCACAAATTATTTTTAGGTATGGGTGGAATGCATGGAACGTATGCATCTAATATGGCCATGTATGAAACAGATTTGCTGATTAATATTGGTTCGAGATTTGATGATCGCCTAACAGGTAACTTAGAGCACTTTGCTCCTTCAGCAATCATCGCACATATCGATATTGACCCTGCAGAAATTGGCAAAAACATCAATACTCATATTCCAATTGTTGGTGATGCGAAATTAGCACTTGAAGAAATGGAAAAACAAATTGATGAGACACCAGACTATTCAGAGTGGCGTGAACATGTTCAATCAAATAAAAAAGCTTATCCTCTTTGGTACAATCAACCTGAAGATAAAATGATCGGTCAATACGTGATCGAAAAAATCTACGAAGAATCAAAAGGAAAAGCAATTGTCTCGACAGATGTCGGTCAACATCAAATGTGGACTGCTCAGTATTATAAGTTTGAAAAACCAAATCATTTAGTTAGCTCTGGTGGTCTTGGAACAATGGGCTTTGGTTTCCCTGCTGCCATCGGAGCACAGATCGCATCTCCCGATGATCTCGTTATTGCAATTGTTGGTGATGGCGGTTTTCAAATGACCTTGCAGGAAATGTCGATTTTACAAGAACGACAGTTACCAGTGAAAGTTGTCATTGTGAACAATGAAGCCCTGGGCATGGTTAGACAATGGCAAGAAGAGTTTTATGCGGAGCGATACTCTGAATCAATCTTCAGTATTCAGCCTGACTTTGTTAAATTAGCTGAAGCTTATCAAATCAAAGGCGTCAGAATTGATAGTAAAGAAGATTTTGATCAACAATTGCCTGACTTGCTAGCATACGATGGGTCAGTTTTAATTGACGCACGTGTCCTACAACAAGAAAATGTCTTCCCGATGATCGCACCAGGCAAAGGGTTACATGAAATGATAGGGGTGAAACCATGAAACGGATCATAACGGCTAGAGTGAGGAATCGTAGTGGTGTTTTAAACCGAATAACAGGTTTATTACAAAGACGCCAATTCAACATCGAAAGTATTTCAGTTGGTCGAACGGAGCAAGAAGGCATTTCCAAGATCACTTTTATTGTCGATGTAGTTGATTTTCAAAAACTCGAACAAATAACCAAACAGCTCAATAAACAAATCGATGTCATAAAAGTAGCTGATATCACTGATAAAGCGGTTGTTGCTAGAGAATTGGCATTGATTCAAATCACAAGTAACGCAGAATTGCGCTCTGAAATTCAAGGCATTATTGACCCGTTTAGAGCATCTGTCATAGATGTGAGTCGAGATACAATTTCGATTCAAGTGACGGGTAATTCAGAAAAAGTGGAAGCATTGATTGAATTGCTAAAACCTTACGGAATTAAAGATTTAGCACGCACAGGTGTAACTGCCCTCCTTCGCGGTCAGCAATCACCAACTAATCAACCAGAAACACCCTTTTCATTACTAAACTAAGTACAATACTTTATTAATCATATTAAATATTAGTTAATTCCATAATACTAAAAATTTGATAAGACGCGAACTATTCAAGATTAAATCATTAAATTTACGTAAACAAGTGAGCCTAAACTAGTGATTGAAACGACGGGTGGCGACTCCAGGGAAAAAAGCGAAGACGATGAGACCCCGCAGAGCGGTCTTCTCGAGGTCGATGAAAACGTCACGTCCATGTGACGTCATCGACACTAGCACATCGTGTGCGTCGAAGGCTCAGCGCAAGCCCGCGGAAAGCGTCCACCCAGAGTGAAAATCACGGGTTCGTACTACTTATTCATATATTCGTCTTTAAACTCAAATTAATTATGAAATTAATTCAATACAAAAAACTTAAAATTGAGAGGATTGATTTTTCATGGTAAAGGTAGTTTATAACAATCAAATTCAAGAGGATATTCTAAAGGACAAAAAAATCGCCATTATTGGTTATGGTTCACAAGGGCATGCTCACGCATTGAATCTAAAAGAAAGTGGCTTTGATGTTGTTGTTGGGTTAAGAAAAGGTAAGTCTTGGGATCAAGCGTATGAAGATGGCGTTGAAGTAAAAACAGTCGCAGAAGCAGCTAAGGAAGCAGACGTAATTATGATGCTACTTCCTGACGAAAACCAACCTCAAGTTTACAAAGAAAGCATTGAAGAAAATCTTGAGGAAGGAAATGCCCTAGTCTTCGCCCATGGCTTTAACATTCACTTTAGCCAAATTACACCACCAGAAAACGTCGATGTATTCCTTGTTGCACCAAAAGGACCTGGTCACCTTGTTCGTCGTACGTATGAAGATGGTGCTGGAGTACCTGCTCTTTATGGTATCCAACAAGATTACACAGGAAATGCAAAAGATATTGCTCTTGCCTACGCTAAAGGAATCGGTGCTGGTCGCGCGGGAATTCTTGAAACAACCTTCCAAGAAGAAACAGAAACAGATTTATTCGGAGAACAAGCCGTTCTTTGTGGAGGAGCGACTAGCCTAGTAAAAGCAGGATTCGAAACACTTGTAGAAGCCGGTTATCAACCAGAAGTTGCTTACTTCGAGTGTATGCATGAACTTAAATTGATCGTTGACTTAATGTACGAAAGTGGACTTGAAGGCATGAGATACTCCATCTCTGATACAGCTCAGTGGGGTGACTTCGTTTCAGGACCACGTGTCATCAATTCAGAAACAAAAGACCGTATGAAAGAAGTATTAACAGATATCCAAACAGGTAAGTTTGCTAAAGATTGGATCTTGGAAAACCAAGCAAACCGCCCTCAGTTTAATGCAATCAATGAAGCAGAAAATAACCACCAAATTGAGAAAGTAGGTAAAGAGCTTCGTGATTTAATGCCATTTGTTAAGCAAAGAGCAAATGCCAAAAAGGAAGTGGTCGAGGATGACTCAACAAATTAAGATCTTTGATACAACCCTTAGGGACGGTGAACAATCACCTGGTGTGAATCTAAATCAACTTGAAAAGCTAGAAATCGCCAAACAACTTGAACGATTAGGAGTTGATGTGATGGAAGCAGGCTTTCCTGCTTCCTCACAAGGTGATTTTAATGCGGTTAAAAAAATCGCCGAAACGATTACAAAATCAACCGTCACCGCGTTAGCAAGAGCGACGAAACATGATATTGATCAAGCTTGGGAAGCAATCAAAGATGCGAAAAAGCCAAGAATTCACGTTTTCATCGCTACCTCTCCTATTCATATGAGAGATAAGTTAAAGAAAACCCCAGAAGAAGTGATCGATATTGCGGTTAACATGGTCAAATACGCCAAAGAAAAGTGTGACGATGTTGAATGGTCGGCTGAAGATGCTTCACGTACTGAACTCCCCTTTTTAGCCGAGATTATTGAAAAAGTGATCGATGCTGGGGCAACAGTCGTAAACTTGCCTGATACTGTTGGCTACACCATGCCAAAAGAATACGGAGCGATGTTTAAGTATGTGAGAGATCATGTACCAAATATCGATCAAGTTGATCTATCAACACATTGTCACGACGATTTAGGCATGGCATTAGCGAATACGATTGCAGGGATTCAAAATGGAGCGACACAAGTAGAAGGAACGATCAATGGAATCGGTGAACGTGCCGGTAATGTTGCACTTGAAGAGCTCGCGCTTGCCCTAGAAATTAGAAAAGACTTTTATCCTTATTCGACTGGTCTAACGTTAAAAGAAATTAAACGAACAAGTGATATGATAAGTAAATTAACCGGAATGATTGTTCCCGGTAATAAAGCAGTGGTTGGTCGAAATGCATTTGCGCATGAGTCTGGTATTCACCAGGATGGCGTGTTAAAAAACACTCAAACTTATGAAATTATCACACCTGAAATGGTTGGCGTACAGTCCAATCACCTTATTTTAGGCAAGCATTCAGGACGACACGCATTTAAAGATCGTATTGACCAACTAGGGTTTAAATTATCAGATGCAAAAATTAATCAAGCGTTTGACACATTCAAAAGATTAACAGATTCAAAGAAAGAAGTAACTGACGATGATATTTTTGCTTTATTAATGGATATTCAAACAGGGACAGGAAATCGAAAACAATACAAATTAGAATCTTTTCAAGTCCATTATGATTCAGCCCAGTCCCCTACCGCTACTGTGACAATTAAAAAACCTAACGATGAAGTTATCGTTGGTGAAAAAAGTGGTTCTGGTAGTGTTGAAGCCTTATATAACACGATTGAGTCACTGATTGAAGAAAAAGTAGAGCTCACAGATTTCACATTGAGCTCAGTTGGAAAAGGTAAAGATGCTTTAGCTGAAGTGCATATCCATTTAAAGGTGGATGATCACCCAGTTAACGGCCGTGGCACATCTCAAGATGTCTTGGAAGCAGCTGCACACGCCTTCCTAAATGCGGTCAATCGTGTCTTCGTTAAAATGAAGGCTGACTAGGAGGAAAATTTAATGAAAAAACATATTGTCCTACTACCAGGTGATGGAATTGGCCCTGAAATACTAGCCAGTTCTGTTGCTATTTTAAAAGCAATAGCAAAAAAATATGATCATCAATTTAGTTTTGAAGAGCATTTAATTGGTGGTGCAGCGCTAGACGAAGTAAATGATCCCTTACCAGAAAAAACATTAGAAGCAGCAAAGAAAGCTGATGCCATTCTACTCGGTGCAGTTGGAGGGCCAAAATGGGATCACAATCCGTCCGATCTCAGACCTGAACGCGGGTTATTAGCAATCCGTAAGGCATTAGACTTATATGCGAATTTACGACCTGTTAAAGGATTTGAAAAATTACTTCATAGCTCTCCTTTAAAAGAAGACATTATTGCTGGAAGTGACCTTTTAATCGTCCGAGAATTAACGGGTGGTCTCTATTTTGGCCGACCAAGTGAACGTCGAAATAACGGTGAAGATGTCGTTGATACGCTCGCTTACTCTCGCTCTGAGATTGAACGAATCGTCAAAAAAGGATTTGAAAGTGCTCAATTACGAAAGAAAAAATTAACGTCAGTTGATAAAGCAAATGTATTAGAATCGAGTAAAATGTGGCGTGAGATTGTCGAGGAGCAAAGTAAAAATTATCCTGATGTTGAATTCGAACATCTATTAGTCGATGCGACTGCCATGCACCTAATCACGCAGCCAAGTCAATTTGATGTGATCGTCACTGATAATATGTTTGGTGATATCTTAAGTGATGAGGCTTCCGTTTTAACTGGATCACTTGGTATGTTACCTTCAGCAAGCTTAGCTGAAAGTGGTGTTGGCCTGTATGAACCAGCCCATGGATCAGCTCCAGAGATAGCTGGTCAAAATATATCTAATCCAATTGCGATGATTCTCTCAAGTGCGATGATGCTCCGTTATTCTTTTGAAATGAATGAAGAAGCAGAGCTAATCGAACATGCTGTTGAAACCTGTATAAATCAAGGTTTACACACAGCTGATCTCCAAGTAGAAAATGGTCAAAAAGTTTCAACATCTGAAATGACTGAAGCGATAATAGAAATCATTTCGCAATAAAGAATTTAAGGAGTGAGTAGAATGACAAAGCCTAAAACAATAATTGAAAAGATTTGGGAGAAAAATCTTGTTCATGAAGAAGGAAAACGAGGCATTTTATATATTGATTTGCATTTAGTTCATGAAGTCACTTCTCCACAAGCGTTTGAAGGCTTAAGAATGAATAACAGAAAAGTGAGACAACCAAGTCGAACATTCGCAACAATGGATCATAACGTGCCAACGAAAGATATTACGAATATCAAAGATGAAATTTCAAAAATACAAATGGAAACGTTGAGAAAAAACTGTGAAGAGTTCGGGATAGCATTAGCAGGTATGGGACATAAACATCAAGGGATTGTCCATATTATTGGACCTGAATTAGGCTTAACTCAACCTGGTAAAACTATTGTCTGTGGAGATAGCCATACATCGACTCACGGTGCATTTGGTGCCTTAGCCTTTGGAATTGGAACAAGTGAAGTCGAACACGTTCTAGCTACCCAAACAGTCTGGCAAGCAAAACCTAAAACACTTAATGTGAAAATTGATGGCGAACTAGGGCCTGGTGTGACAGCGAAAGATTTAATTCTTGCCCTTATTGGTAAATATGGCATTGGCTTTGGAGCCGGTCATGTTATTGAATACACAGGTGAAGCGATTAGAAACTTGTCCATGGAAGGTCGAATGACAGTATGTAACATGTCTATTGAGGGTGGCGCTAGAGCAGGATTAGTCAGCCCAGATCAAAAAACAATTGATTTTATTGAAGGTCGTGAATTTGCACCAAAAGGAGAAGAATTTGAAAAGGCAAAACAAGAATGGTTAGATCTTGCAACAGATGAAGGGGCAGAATATGATCGAACGATTACCTTTGATGCAAGTACTATTGAACCACAAGTTTCTTGGGGAACGAATCCTGGTCAGACAATTTCAATCAGCGACTCCGTTCCTAATCCAAATCAAGCAGAAACAGAAAATGCTAAAAAAGAAATCATCCATGCACTTGAGTACATGGGCTTAGAACCTGATACACCAATGAATACAATTCCAATCGAACATGTCTTTATTGGTTCATGTACAAATTCACGATTGGCAGACTTAGAACAAGCAGCAAGTATTATCAAAGGTCGTAAAGTACATCCAAATGTTAAAGCCGTCGTTGTTCCAGGTTCACGATCAGTTAAATATGCTGCAGAAAAACAAGGGCTGGACAAAATTTTCCTTGAAGCAGGATTTGATTGGCGAGAACCAGGATGTAGTAGCTGCCTTGGTATGAATGATGATGTCATTCCGCCCGGTGAAAGATGTGCATCAACATCTAACCGTAACTTTGAAGGCAGACAAGGAGCTGACGCACGCACACACTTGGTCAGTCCAGAAATGGCATCAGCCGCCGCAATTGCCGGTCACTTTGTGGATGTACGAACATTTGTATAATGAGGAGGTTTATCAATGGAAGCATTTAGACAACACACTGGACTTGTTTATCCATTAAATCGTGCCAATGTAGATACAGATCAAATCATTCCGAAGCAATTTTTAAAGCGGATCTCGCGTCAGGGATTTGGTCAATATTTGTTTTATAATTGGCGCTTTGATAGTAGAGATCGACCAAGAAAAGATTTCACACTGAATCATCCTAAGTATGAAAATGCAAGTATCTTAGTCGCTGGAGAAAACTTCGGTAGTGGCTCGTCTCGGGAACACGCACCATGGGCTCTTGAAGACTTTGGTTTTAAGACGATTATTGCACCTAGCTTTGCTGATATATTCTTTAATAACTGTACAAAAAATGGGCTTTTACCTGTTGTTTTAACTGAAGCTGAAGTCAAGAAAATCATCGACAAAGCAGAGTCCGAAAGCTATGAACTAACTGTTGACCTCGAGAATTTAAAAGTCTTTGATAATAAAGGATTTGAAACAAGTTTTACGATCGACGATTACTCAAGATCAATGTTGTTAAATGGTTGGGATGAAATTTCAGTTACATTAACACATGAAGAAAAAATCACTGCATTTGAAAAAGAACATATTGTTTATTAACAAAGTAAAAAGCCTCAGTCAAGGAATCCTTCCCTTTTCTGAGGCTTTCTCTTTTTTAATTTAAAAACTTAATGCATACAACTTCAGGAGCTTCAATGTCTTTTTGTTTTAAACTTAAAGTACCAGTCTGTTGATCACGTTCAAAGACTGTCAATGAGCCTGATTTTTGATTTGAAGCAATTAAGAATTTTTCGTCTGGTGATAACACAAAATCACGTGGCCAATTTCCTTCTGTTTCAGTCCATTCGACAAATTTCAATTGGTTACTTCCTTGATCCACTTTGAAAATGGCAATACTATTATGACCCCTATTTCCAGCGTAAACAAATCGACCGTCATTTGAGATCTTTATAGCACTTCCATCATTCACATCAGTGAACGTTTCTGGAATCGTTTTTAGCTGTTGCAATTGTGTAAACATACCCGTTTCTGCATTGAATCGCAACGTTAATACTTCTGATGATAATTCTGTCATACAATAAGCATATTCGCCATTCGGCGCAAATGTCAGATGGCGCGGTCCGCTTCCTGCTGGTGTTTCTAATACTTGTTTTCTTGTCAGCTTACCAACATCATCAATGGCATAGGTTGTGATCTCATCACTGCCTAAGTCTAAAGCAAAGACAAATTTTTCATCAGGTGAAAAACCAGCATAATGCATATGTGGCTTCTCTTGGCGTTCATGAGGCCCTGAACCGTCATGCTCAGCAACATCAGCAATTTCTTTTAAAGAACCATCAGAATTCACTAAATAAGATACGATTTGCTTCGTATGATAGTTCGCTGTCACTACAATTGAATTGTCTTGATTCACACTGACGTGACATGGAGGTGACCCTGCTTCAAGCAGTTCATTCAACTTTGTTAATTCTCCTGTCTCTTGATCAATCGAGAAAGCAGCAATTCCACCCTTTTCCCCTTCTTGCGATACTGCATATAAATAGTTATTATCTTTTGATACTGCTAAATAGGTAGGGTTACTTAATTCTGCAACAGGAGTGACATCGATGATTCTAGCCTCATCACGATCTAAAGTGAAGCGATAAACGCCCTTACTAGTTTCTTTCGTATATGATCCTAAATAACCTGAATAAATGTTAGCCATTTACAACAGCTCCTTTTGCTTTATTCTACATTAAGTATATCAAACATACCTACGATAGACTATTTAATTGCTAAACGTTACTCAATCAACTCTTTCAAGCACCCGCCGTACTTCTTCCCACTTCTCCCGGTCTTGTGAATGAATGATACTTTCATGTCGCGTTGTTACCTGATAAACTCCGTCGTGCTCTTTCAAAAAGATAATATACTCTCGATTTAGCTCTGTTGATGCTGGAACGTAAATGATCGCTTCGTCTTTTAAACGGTTTGCGACAGCCCTATCTCCTTTATATAGTTCTAAGACATCAGCGCTGATTCTTTTGAAGTATTTATTCTCTCTACCCACATAGTTTGGTTTAACGTGAGCGACAAAGTCTGACGCTTGATAGATCTCTTCTACTGTATCCAGTTCAAGTAACATTCTACTTTGACTGCCATGCTCTGCAATATATGAAGGCTGAGTCTGAATAAATCTGGACGTCCGAATGGCATGAAAAAAACGCTCTTTAGTTAAGTCTTGACCTAAAAATGAATAATTGTGAGCAACTTTATGATCATGAATTGCAGGAACATTTCCTGGATCAATTGTAGTATGTACGGGTTCTGGAAATAATCCACCCTCTTGTTTACTTAAAAAAAGCACGTATTCCTGACCGATTTCAAAAATGGGTGTGTTCTCATAAATGTAAATCCGGTCACTTCTTGTTCTTCCTTTTAGTTCTTCATCAATCGTAAATAAATATTCTTTAGTCACGCTATCAAAATCAGAGACATCCCGAATGATGCCACTGACGATAATCGCAGATTCTTTAACTAAATGATCTAAATCTTCATAAGGTGTATTCATGTGGTGCTCTGAATGATTCTGAACAACTTCTTCTTTTTCTTCTCGATTAGCGAAAATAACATTGATCGCTATCGCCACTATAACGACACAAGCAAAAGAAATCACTATCAAATGACTCTTCATTACGAGCCCTCCCCTCTTAGATAGACTACGTTTTCCTATATCTCACATTTAATCTAAATATAGCATATTTATACCAATGACTCAATTTTTCATGAACAATTTAAAATAATAAAATCGGCAAATGTCAGTCACCCATCTGCCGATTTATTAAAAAATGATTATTGATTATTGAGCATTTTTGTGACTTGTTGAACTGGGTTTTTATTTCCATTTCGACGCATGCTATAAAATGTAGCTGCCCCTACACCGATTGATGTAAGAATTGGGATAATCATTTTCCCGTTCATTTTCATCATTTAACACCTCCCGTCAATAGCTTTCCCCAAATGGCAGAACACTATTGACAGTAAAAACTGCTAATCCCCAGATTTTAATAGTTTTCTGGCTCGATGTAAGCGTGTTTTGACTGCTGAAAGAGAGATACTCAACTGATCGGCAATCTGTTGATCTTTTTCATCTGTCAAGAGCTTAATTTTGAGTACATCCTGCATGCTTTTAGGTAACAAATTAATTTTCCGGAGTAATTCCTCTTGTTCAAAACGAAGCGCGATCTGCTTTTGAACAGAATGATTTGGACAGTGAAGAATATGACCAACTTCCTCACCAGACTCAACAGATACAACATCATATTTTGTTTGTTTACGGTAAAAATCGATTGCCGTTCGGATCACAATCGTTCGTAACCAAGGCCGTCTTTTTTTCTGATCGATAAGATGACCGTAATTGTTGTACGCCTTAATATATGCTTCTTGAACAACATCCTCAGCACTATGATGATTATGAACGATTCTTTTAGCAACATAATACATTTCTTTGTAGTAGAGATCATAGTAATCTTTAAAATGAATTTCTGATTGAATTAATGTTTGTTCCATATTTAGGCGTTCCTCTCTTTAATTCAATTGTTGGACAATTTCATCAGGTAGCATTGATTTGTTCATATCTAAAATAAATGGATCTGGATCCCCTTTAAGGTAAAAGGCAATAGAACAATCTGCATAATCATCATAAATATAGGCTTGATCAAAGATAAGTTCGATATCACTTGGATCAGTGAAAATCCAGATATCCGAATCCTCATTGTTAATTAGCTGTGCTTCAAATTCGTTGTAATAATATCGATCTTCAAACTCATCTGGTGATGCAATCACTATGGCTTCCACATGATTGGGACCAACGATGACTTCCTCTAACAAACCGTGATTTTCAAGCCATTCTGTTGCATTCACATGCCCACGATTAAACGATGCTACAGCATGGTCCATAGTGTTCGTCGAAATATCGATTTGCGCTTCAAAAAAATGTTCCTCTGAAGAACCAAGTAAATCTTGTTTCAACAAATCAATGAATTCTTGAGTGTGTTCCTCATTAGTCAATACAGTGTCTTTGTGCATTCCCCATGAATGAAATCTGAGCTCATTCACACTCTTAGTATCGATAAAAAACAATTCTTGCGTGTACCTTTGGTAGATTGTCGTATCATAAAGTGATCGAATTGCATCAGGCGCTTTATAATAATCTGGATAATTATATTCTCGGATAATCTCTCGGCCATTTTCTAATTGATACACGATTAGAACATTATTAAAATAATAGTGAATGGCATCCTCACGACTGCTCAAATCAATTAGTTCTTGATGATGGCCACGAATCAGGTCGATTTCTTGATCTGAACTAAATCCTTCAATTCCTTCATCAAGGTGCTTGGTAAAGTTAAAGGAATAATGATCCGGCATAATATAGGCGTGCTTCACTTCCTCTGTATCTGGAATCCGATTTTGATACCCTGTTAAATCAGCGAAGACTATAACCGTTAACAAAGAAAAGCCAATTAAAAAGATGACATATTCTTTCCACTCTCCGAATACTCGCCATGTTTTGTGGACAATCATTTGTGAAATGTAATAACCAATGATTGAAAAAATCAAATACCCGATCAGAATACCTGTAATATTTTGTTGCAAGACCGCGAAGTACAGTCCTCCAATTAAAGTGAAACAAAAGGTAAAGCTATAAATAAAGACAAATTTAAGTTTTTGAAAAGCAATGGCTTGTGTTGCGGCCTCAACTGGTCGGTAACGATAAATCAATTGAGCGATAAAACAGAATATAATTGTAACGATGAAATAAACGATAAAATCAAGATGCGATTGTTCTGGGTTGACCATCAAACTAACTATATAGGTAAAAGGTGAAAATCGATACACGACGTCCAATATATAGCGATTATCTGGTAAGCCAATCAATGCATAATCCATGTTTTCGAGTAACAAGAATGTAAAACCAACTGGCAAAAATAAAACGATATAAGTGAAAAATCCTTGGATGATGGTAATCCCTGTTAATACACCAATGATCAGACTGACACTGAAAATAAATGTAGTCATAACTAATGTAGTGATTAACCAATAACCTAAATCTGTAAGGTTAAACGCTGAGCTCACATCAAGGTATTGTGAAACTATAAAGATCAAACCTGAATTAAGTAAAATCGGTATCCACAAAGCGACAACACCGAATCCAACCTGTTGTGAGAAAAGATGGTGTCGTTTGATCGGTAAGCTATGGATAAAATCACTTGCATCTTTCACATGTAAATAGCGTAATACAAACATGGCCATTAGCACAGGAATAATAAATATAGTCAATATTTGAATGGAAATACCGAAATCAAATACATTCGTGTAATGAATAAAGTAGTCGCGTTTTTGATTAAACGTCATAAAGATATTTAAGGGCACAGCGAAAAATAAAAGAATAAAGTAAATTAAACTAATCCAACCAACTTGTCGGAAATTTTGTTTAAATAGCTCGCCTTTAAACCAAGATGTTTTCAATCGCATAGCCAATCCCCTCCATTTCATACACAAAAACTTCTTCTAGTGTGAGTGGCAAGACATCATAAATAAGCGGTAAATGCTTCAATATTTTTGCGTCAATGTCGTCTTTTTGTCCTTTGATGATCAACAAGTGGACAGTGCCTCGCGCTTCCTGATGTAAAATATCAAAAGTTTCAAATAATTCTTCAGGAAATTCTTTCTCAAATGCGACTTGGACTTTGTGAACATCAGATTTTAAATCATCCAAATCTTTCTCAAGAACAAATTCACCGTTGTGCAAAATTCCAATATGGTCACAAATATCTTCTACTTCACGTAAATTATGTGAAGAGATAATGACAGTCATCTCTCGTTCAGCCACATCATTGATGATTAAATTTTTAACTTTTTTTCTGATGACAACATCTAATCCATCAAAGGGTTCATCGAGAATTAAGTAATCTGGCATCGC
>Ga0209487_1001125_pt1 | contig 22983 bp, 18 predicted proteins | sample Poulit2012_FD_187524 | JGI IMG/M metagenome (GOLD analysis project Ga0209487, IMG submission 187524) | Agricultural soil microbial communities from Georgia to study Nitrogen management - Poultry litter 2012 (SPAdes) (version 2) | ecosystem: Environmental > Terrestrial > Soil > Agricultural land...
CCGGTTTTTCCGCCCATGCGGTAATCCGCTCCCGCCGCTATGCGCCGGGCCGTGCCGCGTTGGCTATGCACGGTGTTTTCCATGGCCGAGAGCATAAACTCCCAATGTTTGTCGTCCACTTCCAGATAATCAGCAACAATCGGCGGACGCTCCACGCCGCCCACCGAACGCACCACCTGTGGCAGCATACGTTTGCCACGGTTGGCGAGGGTGGCGGTGCTGACCGCCAACTGTAACGGGGTGGTCAGTGCGTAACCCTGGCCGATGGCCATGTTCAGGTTATCGCCGGGAAACCAGGCGCTGCCCCGTGCGCCCCGTTTCCATTCCCGGGATGGCCAGATGCCGCGCCGCTCCGACGGCAAGTCTATGCCCGTCAGCTGCCCCAGGCCGAACCGGCTGCCGAAGCTGTGCATAGCATCCACGCCGAGCCGATGGCCAAGATCGTAATAGTAGACATCACAAGATTCCACCATGGCCTGCATCATATCCACGCGCGGCCCGTGACCGCTGCGTCGCCAATCCCGGTAAAGTCGGCTGCTGTTCGGTAGCTGGTAGTAGCCGGGGTCGCGCACCCAGTGCTCGGCATCCACGACATTGTGGTGCAGGCCCGCCAGCCCAATGATCGATTTAATGGTGGATGCGGGCGGGTATTGCCCCTGTAAAAAGCGGTTGTAAAGGGGCAGATCTTTCGATTGGTTCAACGCGCGATAGTCCGCGAAGCTGATACCGGTCACGAAAAGATTGGGGTTAAAGCTGGGCAAACTCACGGCGGCTAGCACTCCGCCGGTTTTTACATCCAGCGCCACCACCGCGCCGCGCATGCCCTCCAGCGCCTGGGCGGCGGTACGTTGCAGGTTCAAATCCAGGTGCAGTTCCAAATCCGCGCCGGGTTTCGGGTCCACTCGACTCAGAACCCGCAATATTCGCCCCCGGGCATTCGTCTCCACGTACTGGTTGCCGACCTCGCCCAGTAATTCCTGCTCGTATTGAGCTTCCAAACCGTTTTTACCGATGGAGTGGGTGCCGCTATACCGACGCAAGTCATCCTCGTCAAAACGGGCTAAATCCGATTGGCTGATGCGCCCCACATAGCCGATGCTGTGGGCGAACAGCTCCTGCTGGGGGTAATAGCGCACCAACTGCGCCTCCACTTCTACGCCCTCCAGCAGAAATTCGTTCACGGCAACACGGGCAATTTCTGCCTCACTGAGCTGGTAGCGCAGAGGCACCGCTTCGAAAGGTTTACGCGGCTGTTGCAACTGATCGTAGAATTTTTCCAGGTCACTGGGGTTTATGTTGACCAATGGTTTGAGGCGTTCGAGCGTGTGGTCCAGGTCAGGGATGCGCTCGGGAACCAATGAAAGGATATAGATGGGGCGATTGCCCGCGAGCAGTTCGCCGCTGCGATCGTAAATTAAACCGCGGGTGGGCGGTATGGGTTGCACATGTATCCGGTTACGATCTGAACGCGTAGCGTAGTCTTGATGATTGATAACCTGCAAGCTGTAATAGCGCGCGATTAGCAGCGCCAACCCCAGGACGACGAATACCCCAGCGATGACCGTGCGTACGAAGAAAATCCGCTCCTCTCGGTGGTGGTCTTTAAAGCGGTGGGATTCAGACATCGTGCCTCAGAAAAAAAATACTCATCTTGCGGAGGATGCGGTGACTGCGCATCCTGTTGTTATTCATTTGTGGTATGGGTGGTTGTTCAGTATCGAATAAGCACGATACAACTGCTCGATCACCACAATACGCACCAACGGGTGCGGTAGCGTCAGGGGCGAAAGCGACCACTGCAGGTGCGCCGCTGCCCGGCACCGGGGCGCCAGGCCGTCCGGCCCGCCGATCAGTAAACTGTAATTAGACCCGCTCATACGCCACTGACTGAGCTGTTGCGCCAAGTCCTCAGTGCTCCAGGCGCGGCCGGTCACTTCCAGTGCGACCACGCGGTCGCCCTTGCCGATCGCGGCCAGCATCGCATCCGCCTCTTTTTCCATGGCTTGTGCGGCGGAGCTGTTCTTGTTGCGCGCCGCTAGCGGCAACTCCACCAGCTCGACAGCCCAGTCCCGGGGCAGACGCTTAGCGTAGTCTTCGTAGCCAGCGGTTACCCAAGCGGGCATTTTGGTACCGACCGCGATCAGACGAACGCGCATTAGACCGACGCCCGCCTATTAGGTTTCACTTCTGGTGCCAGGTTCCATGGACCAGAGTTTTTCCAACTCATAAAAATCCCGGGTTTGCTGTTGCATCACATGCACCACGGTATCCCCGAAATCCACCAGCACCCATTCGCCGCCGTCCATACCTTCGACACCAAGCGGGGGGTGCCCCTGCTGTTTGGTTTCCACCACAACACTGTTGGCCAGCGATTTGACGTGGCGACTGGAAGTGCCAGTGGCAATAATCAGGGTATCCATAATTTGGCTGAGCTCACGCACATCCAATTGAACGATGTCTTTCGCCTTGAGATCTTCCAGGGCGCCAATAATGATGGGGTTGTTCTCGGAGGTCATTCATTACCTGCTGATGGTTGGTTAATACCGGATGGCTTTATGACGTTAAGCTCGAAACAAGCACTCGTCGCCAGCATTTGGGTCGTTAGTATATAGACATTAAGGGCCTGGGCGGGCATATAGCCCTCGCTGCTGGATGAACTGCCAGACTGAATCTGGAAGTAAAAACTGCGGCGATTCCCCCGCCCGGATCTGATCCCGAATATCGGTGGCAGAAATTGGCAATAAGCGCAGCGTTTGCACCACGATATGACCAGCGGGTTTTTCACCCAGCACCTGGCCATCGGCCTGACAACGGGCAAGGCACTCGGCCACTGGGCCGCTTTCAGGCAGCGCCCAGCCTGGGCGCATCACCACGATTAAATGGCCCCAGTCCAGAAGCTCTTGCCAGCGGTGCCAGCGATCGAGCCCGGCGAAGGCGTCACTGCCCACAATCCAGGCGAGACTGGCTTCAGGCCCCAGCTCTGCGCGCATTTCCGTCAGGGTGTCGACACTATAAGACGGCCCCAGGCGTTCGAACTCACGGGTGTCCAGTTGCAACTGGTCCGAAGTGCTAAGAGCCAGCTTGAGCATCTCCACCCGCTGTGCGTCGCTCACCTCTGGCGCGTCCCGATGCCCGGGGCGATGGCAGGGCATCAGCCGCAGCTGGTCCAGTGCCAGCGCCTGCTTCACTTCCAGCGCAAGGCGCAAATGGCCGAAGTGAATCGGGTCGAACGTACCCCCGAACACACCTATTGTGGTGCGCTTCATAGCGCCACCTCTGCAGCGCTAGACACGCACCTCACCATCGCCCAGGACAATCCACTTCTGGGACGTTAACCCTTCCAGCCCGACAGGGCCGCGGGCATGCAGTTTATCCGTGGAGATGCCGATCTCGGCGCCCAGGCCATATTCGAAACCGTCGGCAAAGCGCGTGGAGGCATTGACCATCACCGATGCCGAATCCACTTCGTTCAAAAACCGCCGTGCCCGAGTGTAATTCTCGGTAACGATCGATTCGGTATGCTGGGAGCTGTACTGCTGAATGTGAGCCATGGCCTGCTCTATCCCGTCAACAATTCGGATGGAGAGGATCGGAGCCAGGTACTCGCTACCCCAATCCTCCTCCGTTGCGGGCTGCGCGGCGACCAAGGCACAGGTGCGCTCGCAACCGCGCAACTCGACACCGGCCGCAACGTAGGCGTCAGCCAGGCGCGGCAGAATCTGCTCGGCCACCGACCCATCGATCAACAAAGTTTCCATCGCGTTGCACACGCCGTAGCGATGGGTTTTGGCGTTCACGGCGATATTGAACGCTTTATCCAGATCGGCCTCGGCATCAATGTACACATGGCAGATGCCGTCCAGGTGTTTGATTACCGGCACCCGGGCCTCGCGGCTAACCCGCTCCACCAAACCCTTGCCCCCGCGAGGCACAATCACATCCACATACTCGGGCATAGTGATCAGCTCGCCCACGGCGGCCCGGTCCGTGGTTTTAATGACTTGCACCGCCTCAGCCGGTAAGCCGGCCCGCTGCAAACCTTCAGCAATACAAGCGGCAATGGCCGTATTGGAGTGAATGGATTCGCTCCCGCCACGTAAAATGGCCGCGTTGCCGGATTTCAGGCACAGACTGGCGGCATCGATGGTTACGTTCGGCCGGGACTCATAGATAATGCCGATCACCCCCAGAGGCACACGCATCTTGCCCACCTGAATACCGCTGGGCCGATAATTGAGATCGGTAATGGCGCCACAGGGGTCGGGCAGCGCCGCCACTTGGCGCAGCCCCTCGATCATCCCGTCGATGGTTGAGGGTTTGAGCTCCAGCCGATCCAGTAACGCATCGTCCAGACCCCGGGCCCGGCCCGCATCCAGATCTTTCTGGTTTTCCGCAGCCAGCGTGCTGCGCGCGCTTTCCAGCGCATCGGCGATGGCCAGCAGTGCCCGGTTCTTGAGCTCAGTGGATGCCGCGGCGACCACGCGCGCTGCGGCCCGCGCCTGGCGGCCGACCTCGGCCATCTCTGTTTTGATATCAGATATTTCAGACATAGGGACAAACCGCTTAATTTAGGTATATTTACGTCGATTATACCCTGATTTGGGGGAGGTTTTGGCCCCGATCGAGGCCATGACGGAAAAAACGGTCGACCTTCAGTCAGGGTTCAGTTTGGCGGGGCTATTATCTATGTATGTATCTGGGTATGGCTGAGGTCGGGATGGGGCTGAAATGATCGGCCGGGCCAGCTCCGGCTCGCCCCAGCTGTAAACGGGGCCCAGACACGCTATGCTTAACCCGCGCCTACTGTGGCGCCGACGATATTCTCTGGATCGAATCTACTATGCCCTCACGCCGCACCTTTTGCACCCAGCTGCTGAGCGCCCTGCTGCTTGCCGCTGCGGCGGGGCCGGGCGCACCTCTAACCCACGCGCAGCCAGCCTCCACCCCAAACCAGAATGCTCGGGCGGCCAGCTCCCAGGTCACCGCCGCCGGCGCGGCGGAAATCGTGCGCCAGCAGTACGGAGGGCGAATTATGGACGTACAGACACGCCAGCGTGACGGGCGGATCATCTATCAGGTTCGTGTTCTGCAGGACGACGGCCGTATGCGCACGATCAATGTCGATGGCCAATCTGGAAAGATCAGTAACCGGTAAGCGAGGAGCGAAACTGTGCGCATCCTGGTGGTAGAAGATGAGCCCGCGCTCAGAGAGCAAATACATACCCTACTGCGCGCCGAACACTATGCCTGCGACTTGGCCGCTGACGGCCGTGAAGGGTTATTTTTGGGGCAGGAGTACGAGTATGACCTGGCCATTATCGATTTGGGCCTGCCGCTAATGGACGGTGAGGACCTTATTCGGGAGCTGCGCGCCACACAGCGCCACTACCCAATTCTGGTTCTGACCGCCCGCAGCGCATGGCAAGACAAGGTCTCGGGCCTGGAGGCGGGGGCCGACGATTATCTGACCAAACCTTTTCACCCAGAAGAACTGCGCGCGCGTATCAACGCGTTGGTGCGCCGAGCCAGTGGCCATGCCACGCCAGTGCTGCAATACGGGCCTTTGCGCATCGACACCAGCGCCAGGCACGTGAGCATGCACGGCGAAACGGTGGAGCTGACCGGCTACGAATACAACACCCTGGCCTATCTGGCACTCAATGCGGGCAAGACGGTGTCCAAATCGGAGCTGACCGAACACTTGTACGCACAGGATTTTGACCGGGACAGCAACGTTATTGAGGTGTTTATCGGTCGTCTGCGCAAAAAGCTCGACCCGCAGGGTCAACAAAATCTGATCAGCACCCAGCGCGGCCTGGGCTACCGGTTCAACCCACCCGCCGAGGCGGCTTCGCCCTGATGGCCTGGTCCCTGTCGACCCGGCTACTGCTGGCTTCTGCCCTGGTGCTGCCCACGTTCTTAGGGCTTACCGGTGTGCTTCTGGACCAAGCCTTCCAGCGCAGTCTGCACGCCGCTGCTGAGGCCCGGCTGCAGAGCCACGTCTACCTGCTATTTAGTGTGGCCACGCTGGACGAAGAATCCGGCCAAATACGCATGCCCGCCACGTTAATGGAGCCGGATTTTGAGCCCCTGAACTCCGGTCTGTATGCCTTTATTTACGATGACGTGGGGGTACCCGTGTGGCGCTCCAACTCGGCTCAGCTGCTCACCCCACCACCGTGGGAAACGCTAGCACCACACTCGCAGCCGGGGGAGTTTACGCTGGAAACAGCCCCATTCGGCGGCAAACCCCACTGGCGCGCCCATTATGATGTGATTTGGGAAACCGAAAACGGGAATGAGCACCCCTTTCGCTTCGCGGTGTGGCGCGACCAAAACAGTTATGCCGCCGAACTTGCCGCCTACCGAAGTCAGCTCTGGCATTGGCTGGGCGCCTCAGCTTTGCTGTTGCTGATCGCCCAGAGCGCGATTTTGCGTTGGGGATTGCGGCCGCTGCGCCAACTCGCCACCGAACTGAAAACCATGCGCAGCGGCGCAAGTACGCGCATTCAGGGGCGCCACCCGCGGGAGTTGCAGCCGGTTGCCGACAATTTAAACCAAGTGCTGGACCGGGAGCAGGCATTGCGCCAGCGTTATCGGGACAGCCTGAGTAACTTAGCTCACAGCCTAAAAACACCCCTGGCGGTGGTGCAGGCCCGGCTGGACGATGCGCCCATGGACACCGAGCTGCGCCGTGCGCTGAACGAGCACCTGGAACGCATGAGCCAGATCGTGTCGTATCAGCTTCAGCGTGCGGTCTCGGGCCAGCAGCAAGGCCTCTATCAGCGCACGGCCCTAACCCCCGTGGTGCACCGGCTGTTTAGCGCTCTTCACAAGGTTTACAGGGATAAGGCCATTCACAGCCACAGTGACTTGCAACGAGACGCTTACTTCCCCGGCGACGAACAGGATTTACTGGAGTTGCTGGGTAACTTGCTGGACAACGGGTTCAAGTACGGACGAACGCAGGTATCGGTGAGTGCCAAAACCGTTGGGAATGCCATGACCTTATACGTCGACGACGACGGTCCCGGCATCGCCCCCGAAAATCGAGACGCTGTGCTTCAACGAGGCACCCGCCTGGATCGGCTACAGCCAGGCCAAGGCATAGGCCTGGCCGTTAGCGCCGACATCGTCGCCAGTTATGGCGGCCATCTGCGCATCGACTCATCGCCTCTCGGTGGCGCACGCTTTGAGGTGGTAATACCAACGCTACTGTGAGTCGCGCTGGGGCCAATGAATCCAGCTTAGCCATAACCTTCGGGGTTTTGGGACTGCCAGCGCCACGCGTCTTCAACCATCCGCTCCAAATCAAACTCCGCTTGCCAGTCCAGTTCCCGGAGCGCCAAATCCGCATTGGCGAAACAGCTGGCGATATCCCCCGGACGCCGGGGCACCACCCGGCAGGGCACCGCGCGCTCGCTGGCGCGCTCAAACGCCTCGACCACCTGGCGCACCGAATAGCCCCGGCCCGTGCCCAGGTTGTAGGTGTAAACGCCCTGCTCCGCCGACAACAGTGCCTGCAGCGCGGCAACGTGCCCCCGAGCGAGATCTACCACGTGTATGTAATCGCGTACGCCCGTACCGTCGACTGTGGGGTAATCGTCCCCGAAAATATTTAGCTCGGGCAGTTTGCCAATGGCGACCTGAGCTACAAAGGGCAGCAGGTTATTGGGTATGCCGGCGGGGTCCTCGCCAATCCGGCCGCTTTCATGGGCGCCTATGGGGTTGAAGTAACGAAGCAAGCTGATGCGCCACTCGCTCAGGGGCGCCGCCGCCACATCCCGCAACATCTCCTCAATCATGAGTTTACTGCGCCCGTAAGGGTTGGTGGCTGAGGTGGCAAAGGTTTCATCAATGGGCACCGAAACCGGATCGCCGTAAACCGTGGCAGAGGAACTGAAAATTAAGCGCCATACCTGAAATTTGGCCATCACTTCGGCCAACGTCAGGGTGCTGCCCACATTCTCCCGGTAATAGGTAAGCGGTATCTCGCTCGACTCACCCACGGCTTTCAGTCCGGCAAAATGCATGACGGCCGCAAAGTCATGACTCGCGAACACCTTTTCCAGCGCCGCTCGATCATTCAGATCCTGCTCATAGAACACCGGCTCTTGCCCACCGATTTCGGCAATGCGCCGCACCGCCTCGTGCTTGCTGTTACTCAGGTTATCCACAATCACCGGACGGTAACCCGCGGCCATTAGCTCTACGCATACATGGCTGCCAATATAACCGGCACCTCCTGTTACCAGAATATCCCCTTGCGATGCCACTTTCTCTGCCACCGAATCCATACCGACTCCAATCCGTTAATGCCAAACGCGGCATTATCGCACAATTTTTTTACGCTAACGGCAACGTCGATCTTTTTTTCCGGTCAAAAAGTGCCGCCGCCAAAAAATGCCGCCGTCAAAAAAAGAGAGTTGCGCTACAGCGTACAGGATGGACTGAATATTGCGGCCGTTTTGTTGGCGACAAAACGCAGGCCTCAGTCACACCATGCCACATGATCCATAAAAATATTTTCGCCAAACGATTAACCCACAGTAAATTGCCGCTATGCTTAATGGACGGGCTCGGCGGCTCAGACACACTTGTTTCGGAGCGAACAAAAAACTACTGTGTAACCTATCGCCCTTAGCCAAGCGTGAGGACTGATTCATGACTATTTTTAATCATTATCGTGAACGCTACGCTGCTACACGCCAGGAAGAAATGAGCATTCAGGAGTACCTGAATCTGTGCAAGGAAGATCCGAGCGCCTACGCCACGGCCGCCGAGCGCATGCTAATGGCCATCGGGGAACCTGAGTTGGTGGACACGTCTCGCGACCCGAGATTAAGCCGCATCTTTTCCAACAAAATCGTCAAACGCTACAAAACCTTCAGCGAATTCTACGGCATGGAAGAATGCATCGAGAAAATGGTGTCGTTCTTCAAACACGCTGCCCAGGGTCTGGAGGAAAAGAAACAAATTCTGTACTTGCTCGGCCCCGTGGGCGGAGGAAAATCGTCTCTGGCGGAAAAGCTCAAAGAGCTGATGCAGCAGATGCCTATCTACTGCTTAAAAGGCTCGCCTATTTTTGAGTCGCCCCTGGGCCTGTTCAACCCGGACGAGGACGGCGTGATTCTGGAAGAAGACTATGGCATCCCGCGGCGCTACGTGAACACAATCATGTCTCCCTGGGCTGTAAAACGATTGCATGAGTTTGAGGGCGATATCAGCCAGTTTCGTGTCGTGAAAACGTATCCATCAATTTTGGATCAGGTCGCGATTTCTAAAACGGAGCCCGGCGACGAAAACAATCAGGACATTTCTTCTTTGGTGGGCAAGGTGGACATCCGGAAGCTGGAAGATTACCCCCAGAATGACCCGGACGCCTACAGCTTCTCCGGCGGATTGAGCCGATCAAATCAGGGCTTGATGGAATTTGTGGAGATGTTTAAAGCGCCCATCAAGGTTCTGCACCCGTTGTTAACGGCGACGCAGGAAGGCAACTACAACAGCACCGAAGGCTTGGGCGCCATTCCCTTCGATGGCATTATCCTCGCCCACTCGAACGAGTCCGAATGGCAGACGTTTAAAAACAACCGTAACAACGAAGCGTTTCTGGATCGGGTATATATCGTCAAAGTGCCCTATTGTTTGCGGGTATCCGAAGAGGTAAAAATTTACGAAAAACTTTTGCAGAACAGCTCATTGGAACGCGCTCAGTGCGCACCGGATACGCTGCGCATGCTGGCTAAATTTATTATTCTTTCGCGCCTAAGTGAGCCAGACAACTCCAGCATTTATTCCAAAATGCGCGTCTACGACGGCGAAAGCCTCAAAGATACAGACCCCAAAGCCAAGTCCATTCAGGAGTACCGGGATGCCGCTGGAGTGGACGAAGGGATGAGCGGCCTATCCACACGCTTTGCATTTAAAATTCTGTCAAAGGTATTTAATTTCGACCCGACCGAAGTTGCGGCCAACCCCGTGCACTTGCTCTACGTGCTGGAACAACAGATCGAGCAGGAGCAATTCCCACCCGAAGTACGCGAGCGCTACCTGGGTTTCATCAAGCAGTATCTGGCGCCTCGGTATGTGGACTTTATCGGCAAAGAGATTCAAACCGCGTACCTGGAATCCTACACCGAATACGGGCAAAACATTTTTGACCGATACGTGACGTTCGCCGACTTCTGGATACAAGATCAGGAATACCGCGACCCAGACACCGGCGAGATACTGGACCGCGCATCGCTCAACCAAGAGTTGGAAAAAATCGAAAAGCCCGCCGGAATCAGCAACCCTAAAGATTTTCGAAACGAGATCGTCAATTTTGTTCTCCGTGCCCGGGCCAATAACGAGGGGCGTAATCCGGCCTGGAACAGTTACGAGAAACTGCGCTCAGTGATTGAGCAAAAGATGTTCTCCAATACGGAGGATCTTCTGCCGGTGGTTTCATTCAATGCCAAAGCGTCCACGTCCGATCAGAAGAAGCACCAGGATTTCGTGGCGCGTATGATCGAGCGAGGCTATACGGAGAAACAGGTACGTCTGCTGTCCGAGTGGTATCTGCGGGTGCGCAAATCGCAATAGCGGCGCGGCAGAATATTCTGCCGCCGAACACTGTGCGTACCACCATCAGGAACTGATGCAGAACGTCGTCGCAGTCAGTCTCTGTCAGGGGTATTTTTATGAGCCACATAATCGACCGCCGTCTCAACGCCAAAAACAAAAGTGCCGTTAACCGGCAGAGGTTTTTACAACGATACCGGGAGCACATCAAAAAGGCGGTAGCCGACGCCATGGCCCAGCGTTCGATTACCGATATGGAACAAGGCGAAAAGATCAGTATTCCCTCACGGGATGTTCAGGAGCCCGTTTTTCAACACGGCCGGGGCGGCCGGCGTGAGAATGTGTTACCGGGCAATAAGGAGTTCGTCGCTGGCGATAAAATTTCCCGCCCTCCGCCTGGGGGCACCGGCGCGGGTGGTTCTGAGGCCAGCGATCAGGGTGAAGGGCAGGACGACTTCGTGTTTCAGATTTCTCAGGCCGAATTTCTCGACTTTATGTTTGACGACCTCGCCCTGCCCAATCTTGTCAAACGCCAACTCAGCGGTACCACCGATTTTACGCGACACAGAGCCGGTTACAGCAACCATGGAAATCCTGGGCAACTGAACGTGGTTCGTTCCATGCGCTCGGCTCACGCCCGGCGCATCGCGTTGACGGCGAGTAAGCGCCGGCGCCTAAAAGCTCTGGAGAAGGAGCTACAACAAGAGCGTGAGAACGCGGATATTTTGTACAACCCAAAGCGGGTTTCCGAGTTGGAAGAAGAGATTTCACAACTGCGGGAAAAAATTCAGCGCGTTCCCTGGCTGGATACCTTCGACCTTAAATACAACCTGCACGTCAAACACCCAACACCCCACAGCAAGGCCGTTATGTTTTGTCTGATGGACGTTTCCGGCTCCATGACCCAAGACACCAAAGACATCGCCAAACGATTCTTTATCCTCTTGTACCTGTTCCTGCAACGAAACTACGAGCACACGGAGCTGGTATTTATCCGCCACCACACGAGCGCCAAAGAGGTGGATGAGCATGAGTTTTTTTACTCTCGGGAAACCGGCGGCACCATCGTATCGAGCGCACTGCGTTTGATGCAGGACATTATGGCCGAGCGCTACCCCGCCGACCAATGGAACATCTATGGCGCCCAGGCCTCCGACGGGGACAACTGGAACGAAGACTCCGCGGTGTGCCACCGCCTGCTCACCGAGTCTATTCTGCCGAAGGCTCAGTACTTCTCGTACATCGAAATCACCCAGCGGGAACACCAGGCACTTTGGTACGAATACCAATCGGTAAAAACTCGCTTCCCAGAGCTGTTTGCCATGCAACAAATTACCGAGGCGCGGGATATTTATCCGGTATTCCGCGAACTGTTTCATAAAGACATTCGCAAACAGGCAGGTTAACTTATGGGCGTACGCACCCCTATATCCACCACCTCCGAATGGACTTTTGAGCTGATCCAGGCCTACGACCAGGCAATCGGTGAAATCGCGGCCCAATACGGCTTGGACACGTACCCCAATCAAATTGAGATCATTAGCTCAGAACAGATGATGGATGCCTACGCCGCCTCAGGTATGCCGCTGGGCTACCATCATTGGTCCTACGGGAAGCAGTTCGTATCCATCGAAAACGCTTACAAGCGCGGTCAAATGGGACTCGCCTATGAGCTGGTCATTAACTCCAACCCCTGTATTGCCTACCTCATGGAAGAGAACACCATGGCCATGCAAGCGTTGGTTATCGCCCATGCGTGTTACGGACACAATTCGTTCTTTAAAGGCAACTACCTGTTTCGGACCTGGACCGACGCTGAATCAATTATTGATTATTTTCTATTCGCCAAACATTACATCGCCGAGTGCGAGGAGCGCTACGGCGTGGACACGGTAGAAAAGATTCTCGATTCTTGTCACGCCCTGATGAACTACGGCGTGGACCGCTATCGACGTCCATCGCCCATTTCGGCGACGGCAGAACGCGCGCGCCAAAAAGAGCGCGAGATGCTTATGCAACAGCAGGTGAACGATCTGTGGCGGACCATACCCACCCAGGCGGCCCAGGAACACCACACACGCCCGGAACCCTCGAACTACCCAAGCGAGCCACAGGAGAATCTGCTGTATTTTATCGAGAAGAACGCGCCTTTGCTGGAGCCTTGGCAACGGGAAATCGTACGCATCGTACGCAAGGTGGCGCAGTATTTTTATCCGCAACGCCAAACCCAGGTTATGAACGAGGGCTGGGCGACATTCTGGCACTACACACTGCTCAATGAGCTGTACGACCGGGGTTTAGTCACCGAAGGGTTTATCCTGGAGTTTTTACAATCCCATGCCGGCGTGATCTATCAACCGTCGTTCGACCATCCCGGTTACAGCGGGATCAACCCGTACACTCTGGGGTTCAGCATGATGCAGGATATTCGCCGGATCTGCGAAAACCCCACTGATGAAGACCGGTATTGGTTTCCCGATATCGCCGGCAGCGATTGGCGGAGTACGCTGGATTTCGCCATGCGTAACTTTAAAGACGAGAGTTTTATCCTTCAATTTCTATCCCCTCGAGTCATCCGGGACCTGAAACTATTTTCCATTATTGACGATGATCGAGAGGCCCACATAGAGGTGGGCGCGATTCACGATGAACAGGGTTACCGGGCGGTACGGGAAGCTCTGGCGGAGCATTACAACCTCGGCAGTCGGGAACCCAATATCCAGGTCCACTCGGTGAACCTTCGAGGCGACCGTTCCTTGACGCTTCACCACAGTCGCCACGACCGCAAACCGCTGGATGAATCCGCGCAGGAGGTGCTGCGTCATCTACACCGTTTGTGGGGCTTCGAAGTGCGTTTATATTCCATCGAGAATGAGCGTATTGTGCAAACTTTCCATTGCCCAATCGCCTACAACGAGCTCTGATCCAAACGGGCGCTACCGGGCGGACATCAAGCCGAGCAGCGTGCCGGCTCCACGTGCTGGCGCTTTACCCAGCGGCCGTTCTGCTTCACCACTTCAAAACGAGCCCATTCGCGGAACGCTTCCGGGGTGCACAGCCCCGAGTCGGCGCCATCGCCCCCGGCTATGGTTTTGTATGCCACCCGCCCCGTTGTCGCCTGTTCCGGATTTTCGACTTTAATAATCTGGCGAACACACCAGCGTTTGCCCACTTCACCGTTACTGTAAAAGCTTCCCTGGGCCAACGTTTGAGGATGGGTCACATGCTCCTGGGCATGCTCGCTGGCCAGCTCCATCAATTCCACGAGCTCTTCCGTGCTGATATCCACGTACGTGTTCAAGCGCTCCATCGCGGCCGCCAGGTCTTCCTGGGTCAAGGCGATGCCCCCACGCGGTTGAGGCTGAGGAGTATGGCCAATATGGCTCCAGTGCGCCGGATATCGACGCCAGGCAAAAAAACCATTGAACACCACCGCCGCGACCACAAGATTGACCGCATTGATCAGCACCGGCGTTACCACGTAAGCATAACCCAGGGCGTGCAGCTCAGGCCCGCCGATGACCGCTGCCAGGGCGGTGGCTCCGCCTGGCGGATGGATGCAGCGCAAATAATACATGGCGGCCACCGCCACACCGACCGACAGCGCGGCCGCCCAAAACAGATTGGGAATGAGTAACTGGCAAGTGACGCCAACGATCGCCGAGACGACGTGTCCGCCCACGACCGCCCAAGGCTGAGACAAGGCCCCGTGGGGTACGGCGAACAACAATACGGCGGTGGCCCCCATCGACGCCAACATCAAAAGCGCCCCCAGGTTACTTAAATACCAGCTGGACACGGCGTACACGGTGAGCACACCAATAAACGCACCCGCCGAAGACACCAGCTTTTCCGTATGGGTAGTGGTATTTTTAGGGATTCCTAGCAGGGCATAACATTCGCGCGCAATACGCCAAACTTTGGACACTCAGGGGCCTCGTCGTAAAAAATCGGGCACCTATGATAGTCGGCGGCGCGTTTTGGAGCAATTGGCAGCCCCTGCCCGTTGCGGTTAAGCTGACCCTAATCGCCCAACCGTTCCGGAGGCATGATGGACAAAACCATTCGACACGAACCCGACGCGGACCGCTTTACGGTAGCCACCGGCGGCGAGCCCGCGGTGTTGGACTATCAATTATTACCAGCGGCGAACGCCAGCGGCCCCATGACGGTGGACTTCACCTCCACCTATGTTCCGGCCGCTTATCGCGGCCAAGGCATCGCGGAAGCCTTGGTGCGCCACGGACTGCGCTGGGCAAAAGGGCAGGGTTATGACATTCAGGCCAGTTGCTGGTATGTGGCAAAGTTTTTACGCCGCTGAGGACAAGGCCCGGCACTGAGAGCACGGTCGAGATAACCCCACAAGGCGGCGTTCTTGCGAAGCGCCGGGGGATAAGAGCGGGATAAGAACGGCGAACAAGAATGACGTGTTCGCCTCGTCATGGAGCGCCGCATAAATTGCGACGCTCCCGCCGCCACTGAACAATCGACTTCCGGCTAGTTCAGGGCTCGGCTCCGGCTGGCGGGATGCCAGGGATCGGGCACGTAGAAAGTGCGCTCGAGGGCTTTGTAATATTCCAGATCGTGCTCCGGCTGTGGGTATTCATCTGGAATTACGCGGCCAGAAACGCTGGCAAAATAGGTCACACTGGAGTCGCGCCATCGGATGGCATCGCGAAGCTGAATCTCCAGCAGCGCTTTCACATGCTCAAAACGCTCCTGATCGATCAGCCCTTCCACGCTATCCCATTGGCGCTGCATTGTCTTCACCTGCTCGACGCCTTGGTAATACTTGTGCACCAACTCTTCCCACAGAGTGCGCCCAGAGGCCATTTTGTGATCCCAGTCTACGTGATGGAACCAAAGCATAAACTCTTCCGGCACCCGGTCCAGATCGGCGAACAGGTCCCGCACCGGCTTGTGGTACTGCTCCACCGCATTGGAACCGCTTGCCGTGCGGTCAAAACCAATTCCGGAGGCGGACGCCCGGTGGTAGTAGGCGGCCGTCCAATCCAATCTGTCCGCCTCGGCGTACCAGGGCGCCGGCCCATAATGGTGACCCTGAGCGAATAGGTGTGTCAGCCCCAGCGGGTTGCGGTAGTTAACGCCCGCTTCCCGGGATTCGGCCATGATATCGCCCACCGGATCGAGAAAGCGGGAATCGTGGCTGAACGTCATGCGCATCCACTCCTGAGCAATCTGCTCGGACGTCAGCTCATAATCCCAAGCCATACGGCCATAGACGTACCAACTGGATTGCACAAAAGGATGTCCGGTCCAGTTACGGTCGGTGCCGGGGTTAATCACGCCCGCCATGCCTGTGTGCTTATACTCGAACACTTCGTTGCCGAGAATTTTACCCACGGTGGAACCCTCACCCTTGGCGTAGGTGTCCGACTGCAGCACCTCCTCGAACAGCGGGCCTTGGTAGGCCAGATGATAGGAAAAACCAAAATACTCCTGGGTCACCTGCAGCTCCAACATAATGTTGGTGTCTTCGAGCCCGCCGAAGAGCGGAGAAAACGGCTCGCGAGGCTGAAAGTCGATGGGGCCATTCTTGATTTGCAGTATGACGCTATCTTTGAACTTGCCATCGAGCGCCATAAACTCGTCGTAGGCTTCGCGGAAGCGATCTTCCTGCTCCGGGTCATAGACGAAAGCCCGCCAAACCACCAAACCACCAAACGGCTCCAACGCTTCGGCCAGCATGTTGGCGCCCTCGGCATGGGTGCGTTGATAGCCGTGGGGCCCAGGCTGACCTTCTGAGTCGGCTTTTACCAAAAAGCCCCCAAAGTCCGGAATGTATTCATAGACCTTAGCGGCGCGGTCTTTCCACCATTGGCGCACGCCCGGGTCAAGCGGGTCGGCGGTATCCAAATCGCCAAAAGCGCGGGGGCTATCGAAATTAATGGATAGGTACATCTTGATGCCGTAGGGCCGGAAGACATCCGCTAATACGGCGACCTTTTCCAAAAATTGGTCACTCAAAATACGCGGATCGGCGTTAACGTTGTTTATGGCGGCGCCATTGATACCGATGGAGGCATTCATGCGCGCGTAATCCGTGTAGCGCGGGTCTTTGTAGTTGGGCAGCGTACCCCAGTCCCACAGGGAGAGACCGGCGTAACCGCGCTCCACCAGACGATCCAAATTATCCCAGTGATTGACCATCCGATGCTGCACTTTAGGTGCAGAGCTGACCTGAATTCCCTCGATGGACTCGCCGGTTTGCAGCAGACGCAATAGGTGGAAGGTGCCGTACAGCACGCCAACGTCGGTCTGAGCGGCTACGATGGTCGCCGGGCGGCGATTGATGCGGGTTTGCTCCAGAATAAACCCTTCCGGCCCCACTTGTGCGAGCCGTTCGGATAGGTCCAAAGACGCGATAAGCGCAGAGTTTTCCGGTGTCCCTATAACCAGGTTGCCCCGGCGAGCAAGCGAATCGCGCTCAGACAGCTTCCGATCCAACAGCCCTTCAAGCCCCATTCGCAACTCGTTCACTGCGGCATTGATGGTATCGGATTCGCTATCGACGACCAGATGGCGCAACTGCGCCCGATAATCATTGCGCAAACTGGTATTCTCCAGGGGATCGTAGCGCAGCCACATACGATAACCATCTTCGGCCGACGCCAAACCGGCGGCGCAAAGCAGCACGAAACTCAGTACGAAAGCAAAAATTCTAACCATAAAATACCCAATTATTCTGTCGACGATCGCCGCGCCTTGGAGGCTCCGACCCTGTGGCTCAGTATAGTAAAGTCATTTGTACCATAAGGCTAGGGCGATGCCTCCCACGATCACTCGTCATGCGGGCTGTCCCAACAGCTCGATTAACGCTGACACCTGAGCCGCCGATTGCGCCGAGAGGGCAATAAAAGCAAAGCCCGCCCAGTGTTTGCCATTGTGCTCTGTATTTCGGGTCCAGAGGCAGTCCGCATCCAGTTGAATTGTCGAGTGATTGCTTACTGGCCGGGGCAGATGCAAGTCCAGAGCATACAATTTGTCTTCTTCGAGTCGCCGATCACCCATCAGCATCAGCCCACTTTGATGGATATTGACCAGTCGACCCAAATAGATATCGTTTAGGCCATCATAAACATCCACAGCTCTAGGAACACGGTAGCGGGCCAAACCCCGCTTTTGTTTATAGCCCACCGTTACCACCAACGCAGGCGTTGAGATTTTGATAAATACTTTCCAGAGCCCGCTCGAAAAAAACTTTGTTATCACGATGAACCATTATCACTTTTCCAGTCAGTAGATCTCGTCCCAACTGTGTGGCAGACACCAGGGCCACTTTGCGTCCCCGTTGATCAAGCAGCAAATAGTCACCGGTGGCACAGCTCTGCCACGCCAGCTTTAACCGTTCCCCTTCGTCGGTATCAATCCAAGCGCCGGCATCAACCCGCTGCAGAACATCGAGCCCCGCCTCTTCGTCCACCGCGAGCGCATCGATACCGGTGCGCTCGGCCACTATGGCTTCCAGTTTGCGGCGCATTGACGCGGGCGCGGGCGCCACTTCCCGGCCCTGCTGGGCCATGGTTTGCTGCATTTGGATGGCGTTCAATAATGTGCGCCCTTTGGTTTGATCATAATCAATCGCCCCCAAACCACGCTCCAACATGGGCAGTATCTCGGCGGCGCTAACGGAGAGGTCTGGGCTACTCTTCGCTGCACGCAGGGGCTCAAGGCTATTTTGTCCGGGCTCAAGGCTGTACAGCAGCTCATCGATGATTTGCAGTGCTTGCTGCCACGCGTTGGACGAATCGCCTGAGCGCAAAAATACAAAGACCAGATAATCAAACCAGGGCTGAAGCAACAGAAATATGACGGTGGAGGACAGCGTTCGCCACTGTATGCGCTGTTGCACCTCGTCATACACCCGTCGCCGAGCAATACGCAAAGTGTCCTCACCTTGGATTTTGGCCACCGCACGATGCTCAAGTAAAGCTTGGCGACGCGCCAAATTTTGAATGTAGCGATTAAAATCCCTGTGCAGATCGGTGAACACCTGGGTGTCATGGGTGAACTCAGCCAATAGGTGCACTACGATGGCGTAAATCTTAGCGTACACGTCGTACTGGCAGTCTCCATTGGGACTTGTCCAGCGTGCGCTCGCCTCCACCAGACTGTTGAGCAACATTCGGGCCGGGTGTTCGGCTCTTTCGAAAAATGTTGCATCGCTCAACGCAAGCTTTAGCAATGGTGCGTACAAATAGGTGAGTAAATTTTTGCTGAGCTCGGGGAGATCGTCCCGAGCGAGCAGGTAGTCAAACAAGCGGTCCGTCAGCTCGATTACCACCAGTGACGATACGTCAGGCGCATCGTCAAGACCACTGTCATTAACGTCTGCCAAAATCGATAAGGTGTTCGCCGCTTGCGCCTGGCCGGGCACTGTTTTTCTCAGTTCGTTGTGGGCCTGGGTTTGGCGAATCTGAAGTGTCCGCAGCAAGCTCTGGTTGATCGGGCGGGCGCCTCGATTCGGGTCCGCCATTACGCTGGCCGCGGCGTTAGCGACGGTCGGGCTGTTACTGCCGGGGGCTGATTGCCAGCGATTTTGCAGAAACCGTATGCCCTTATACAGCTCAAGTTGGTAGCGCTGCTCGGCTTCGTCACTTGCACCACTCAACAAGCGGTCAAACGCACAGGTCTGGTTATGGTGCTCTGGGCTACCTGTACTATCTACACCAGGCCCTACACCAGTCCGGCCTGTGTCGTTGGGGCGGGTCATAACGTCGTATCCGTGACGGGAGTTATTGTTATCGGCGTCCGGTTATCGCTTTACCTGAACGCTCTGGGTGTGGACATAAGAATGTGCCATAAACCACGGCGTCTGTCACACCTAACCAATCATCCGATGTCGCGGCACCTTAAATACACACGTCAAATACAAACGTCTTTTCTGAAAATAAAAACGCCCGCGCTAGGGCGGGCGTTTTTTATTGCGGCGCTTAACTCTTACTGGTCGGAGTCAAGGTCTTCCGGCGCGGCTTCAGCCCCGCCTTCATCAGCACCGACTTCTTTAATGGACAGCTTGATACGGCCACGCTGATCCACATCCAGGCATTTCACCTTAACCACTTGACCTTCTTTCAAGTAGTCATTCACATCGTTCACACGCTCGTCGGCGATCTGTGAGATGTGGACCAACCCGTCTTTTCCGGGCAGGAAGTTAACAAACGCACCGAAGTCCATAATGCGAACCACAGTACCTTCGTAGATTGCGCCGATCTCCGCTTCAGCGGTGATACCACCGATGCGATCCACCGCCGCTTGCAACGCCGTGCTGTCGAGGGCATAAATTTTGACGGTACCGTCATCGTCAATATCCACAGACGCGCCGGTTTCTTCGGTGATGGAACGGATGGTTGCACCGCCCTTACCGATGATGTCGCGAATCTTGTCCGGATGCACTTTGAGGGTTTCAAAGCGCGGCGCATTCTCACTGACCTTATCGCGGGACTGAGCCAGAACTTTGTTCATCTCGCCCAGGATGTGCAAGCGCGCCTGCAACGCCTGATCCAGTGCCTGCTCCATAATCTCTTCCGTGATGCCCTGGATTTTAATATCCATTTGCAACGCGGTAATGCCGCTCGTGGTACCGGCTACTTTGAAATCCATATCGCCCAGGTGATCTTCATCGCCCAGAATATCGGTCAGGATGGCGTAGCCATTGTCATCTTTCACCAGACCCATGGCGATACCGGCCACCGGAGCCTTCAAGGGAACACCCGCATCCATCAGCGCCAAGCTGGCGCCGCACACGGACGCCATAGAGCTGGAGCCGTTGGATTCGGTAATCTCGCTGACCACCCGCAAGGTGTACGGGAAATCGTCGAGGTTGGGCAGAACCGCTGCAACGCCACGACGTGCCAGACGGCCGTGACCAATTTCCCGACGTCCAGTCGCGCCCATGCGACCACACTCACCCACCGAGTAGGGTGGAAAGTTATAGTGCAGCATGAACGGATCGCGCTGCTCGCCTTCCAGCGCGTCGATAATTTGTGCATCGCGCGCATTCCCCAGGGTCGCTACCACGATTGCCTGAGTTTCGCCGCGGGTAAATAGTGCGGAACCGTGCGCTTTGGCCAGCACCCCTACTTCAACATCAATGGGGCGGACGGTTTTGCTGTCGCGGCCGTCGATACGCGGCTTGCCGGCAATGATATTCGCCCGGACCAGGTTCTTTTCCAGGGTGGCGAACGCGGCTTTGACATCGTCGCTGTCAATACCGGCGGCTTCATCCACCAGCTGCTCAACGGCTTGGTTGCGCAACTCGCTCAAACGGTCGTGTCGCTTGGATTTGTCGGTGACGCTGTACGCGGTCTCCACGGAGGACGCGAACTGCTCCGCCAACTGCGCGGTCAACTGGGTATTTTCCGCCGGCGCCTGCCACTCCCAGCGTGGTTTGCCCGCATCTTTGGCCAATTCAGCACAGGCCTGAATAACGGTTTGCATCTCTTGGTGGGCATAGAGAACACCGCCGAGCATGATGTCTTCCGGCAGCTCCATCGCTTCAGATTCCACCATCAACACGGCGTCTTTCGTGCCCGCCACGACCATGTTCAGCTCGGATTCCTCCAGAGCGGCGTAGCTCGGATTGAGCAGGTAGCCTTGCTCTGGTGTGTAACCCACGCGCGCCGCACCAATCGGTCCCGCAAACGGGATGCCGGATACCGCCAGCGCTGCGGAGGTACCGATCATCGCGGGAATGTCCGGATCGACGGTTTTGCAGGTGGACATAACCGTACACACCACCTGCACCTCGTTCATGTAGCCTTCGGGAAACAGCGGGCGAATGGGTCGGTCGATCAGGCGGGAGGTGAGCGTTTCTTTCTCGCTCGGACGACCTTCGCGCTTAAAGAATCCCCCGGGGATTTTTCCAGCCGCATAGGCCCGCTCTTGATAAAAAACGGACAGCGGGAAAAAGTCCTGCCCTGGTGCGGCTTCTTTGGCGCCGACTACGGTACACAGGACCGCGGTCTCGCCCATGGTCACCACAACCGCACCCGTCGCCTGACGCGCTACGCGGCCGGTTTCCAGGGTCACGGTCTGATCGCCGTATTGAAACTTTTTGATTATCGGATTCACTCTTCTATCCTTCTTCATCTATTACGTGTATTTACATTGTTACATCATCTACAAGTTTTACAGCTGGTTCTTTCCCGCGCATGAATTTTCATCGGTCGCGGTGGCCAAGGGCAGGCGCGTCATACCCTGTAGAGGTAGACACCTGCGACGGCCGAATAACGCAAAAAAAAGTGCCCGCAGAGCGGGCACTAAAAACCTTAACGACGCAGGCCCAACGTTTTGATTAGTTCGGCATAGCGTGCAGGGCTTTTGCCTTTCAGGTAATCCAACAGCTTACGGCGCTGGTTTACCATACGGATCAATCCGCGGCGTGAATGGTGATCGGATTTGTGGCTCGAAAAATGCTCTTGCAGCTTGTTGATGTTCTCGGTCAGCAATGCCACTTGAACTTCCGGCGAACCGGTATCACCTTCAGAGGTTTGGTGTTTCTTAATAATTTCTGCTTTTTCTGTCGCACTCAGTGCCATGACAACTTCCTCTTTTAATATGCGTTTAGTTACAGCCACACCCGTGCATATTTACAGATGGGCTAGCAGGATGATGAAAAACGATGCCGGCTTTTCGGCGGCTGTTGCCGTGCCGAGTCAGCCTGAAAAGCGTTTTCAACAACCTTCTCATTGCGGGGGATAAGAGCACACCGCCTCTTTATTTGCCCTGAGCGCGAAAGCTTAGGGCAAATTATTTGGGGGACACGACGACGGGCCCATTGGCCACGAGCCGCTTGGGCGCCACTTGACCATCATCGGTCAACTCACCCAACCCCAGAAACTGGTTTTCGTCTGCTAGAAAAACCCGAACCATATCACCTTCATCGCCCACGCGGTAGACCTGAGGGTCACGTACCGGGTTGCCCTGGCTGAAATAATAACCGCTCGACTCGGGCAGTATCAGCGCCGCCAAACTGGCCACTGGCGCGTCGCAGGGCAGTAGGTGGTGATCCAGCGCCTCGGCGAGCCCATCGCCGCGCTCGGTTTCCAGCTCGGCCAGCGTTACCGCTCGGGAAAGATCAAACAAACCAGCGGCCGTGCGGCGCAGTGTCTCGACACGAGCGCCGCATCCCAGTGCGGCACCCAAGTCTTCCGCGAGGGTGCGAATATAGGTGCCTTTGCTGCAATGCACATCGACGTCCACCTCAGCTGCGGCACCGGGGCGAAAATCCAGCAGTTCAATCCGGTAGATGGATACGGGTCGCGCCGGACGATCCACTTCCTTACCTTCACGGGCTAATTTATAGAGCGGCTGGCCTTGATGCTTGAGTGCCGAGTACATGGGCGGCACCTGCAGAATATCGCCTTCCAGATTACGAATCGCCTCAAGCACCTG
>Ga0209487_1001126_pt1 | contig 22946 bp, 20 predicted proteins | sample Poulit2012_FD_187524 | JGI IMG/M metagenome (GOLD analysis project Ga0209487, IMG submission 187524) | Agricultural soil microbial communities from Georgia to study Nitrogen management - Poultry litter 2012 (SPAdes) (version 2) | ecosystem: Environmental > Terrestrial > Soil > Agricultural land...
GGTAGCCGCGGCGTGGTGGCCGGGTGCGGCCTGGGTCGGCGTCGTCGCTTCGCCGTCGACAGTAGCCGGCGCCCCTTCGCCGGCGCCCGGGCCGGGCGCTGCGGGCTGATCACGGTCGCGGAACACCAGCCAGAGCACCAGCACGGTAATGGAGACACCGGCGAACAACCCGAACAGCGGCCACGGCTCGCCCCACCACCATCCGTGCCACCACAAGCCGGGGCGGGCCAGCCCGATGATTACCATGACGGCCGCACCGGCAAGCCCGGGATCGACGTGCCCGCGCAGTGCTTCCTGGGCATGGATACGCCCATCCACCTGTTCCGGTAAGAAGGCCCAGCCGAGCCCGTACAGCAGCAGCCCGAGGCCGCCGAAGAAGGTGAGCACCACCAGCCCGCCGCGGACGATCAACGGGTCGATGCCCAAGCGGTAGGCGATCCCACCTGCCACCCCGCCGATCCACCTCTCCTCCGTGCGGAACAGCCCGGAGCGGCGGATGGAATCGAAGAAGGACTGGCCCGGCAAGGTCGGATCATCCGAGGAGGTGCCGGGGTCGGAGCCGCGGAATTCGTTCATACGAATAGTCAACTCCCTGGCCGATGCCCGGGGCCATCAGGGATCACCCTGAAACACCTCCGCGATCCCCCTGATCTTGATGCGTGAACGGCCCGATGCGGCCGGGCGCGTGTCACGATGTGCACGTGAATGCACCATCCACAGCACCACCGCGGCCGCCGTTGCGCCGCCCGGTGCAGGGTCGGCGTCTGGCCGGGGTGTGCGCAGGGCTGGCCGAGCACCTGCACCTACCCGTGCAGGCGCTGCGGTGGGGGTTTGTCGCTGCTTCCTTCCTCGCCGGAGCCGGCGTCCTTATGTACCTGTGGTTGGCGCTGACTGTGCCCAGCGGTGCCACACCCGAGCGCGAACCGAGCCTCGCCCGGCTGATCCCGGCGCTGCGCACCCCCACCACCCAGGGTGTGGTGGGGCAGATCGCGCTGGCCGGGATGCTGCTGTTGACGGCGCTGACATTGGTGGCTATCCGCACCGGGGTCGACGTAGCCGGCACCTGGGTACTACCGCTACTGGTGCTCGCCTGCGGTGCGGCGCTGGCCTGGAGCCAACTGGACTCCATCGAACACGACGGCGTGCCCGACCGCTCCCGTGGCGCGGTGCTGTTGCGGGTCGGCGGCGGTGTCGCGTTGGCCATGGTCGGTGTGTTGCTGCTGATCGGCCAGGGCCGGACGGCGGGAGAGATGCTGCAGGTCGGTGTGGCGGTGGTGGTGGTCTTGGCCGGCGCCGCGCTGGTGCTCGCCCCCTGGTGGTTGCGGCTGTGGCGCGAACTCATCGCCGAACGTGCCGCCCGCGCCCGAGAAGCAGAGCGTGCGGACATCGCCGCGCATCTACACGACTCGGTCCTACAGACCCTTTCCCTCATCCGCGCCCGCAGCAGTAACCCCGAGACGGTCCAACGACTCGCCCGCGCCCAGGAACGCGAACTGCGGGACTGGCTGTACCGGGACCGCGCCGACCCCGGGGACTCGATCGCCGCCGCCGTCCGTACGCTCGCCGCCGAGGTGGAGGACCTACACGGCGCCGCCGTCGAGGTAGTCACGGTGGGAGACGCCGTCCCGGACCGCGGCACCGCGCACTTGATGGCCGCCACCCGGGAAGCGCTCGTCAACGCCGTGGTCCACGCCGGGTCGCCGGTGTCGTTGTATGCCGAGATCACTGCCGCGAGCACGCAGGTATACGTGCGGGACCGCGGCGAGGGTTTCGACCCGGACCAGGTGCGCCAGGACCGGCACGGCCTGCGAGATTCGATCATCGGCAGGATGCGCCGGCACGGCGGCGCCGCCACCGTCCGCAGCCAAACCGGCCGCGGCACGGAGATCCACCTGCGGATGCCGGCGGAAGGAGGACCGGATGGATGAGACGACGAGCTCCCCGTTGCGAGTGGTGCTGGTGGATGACCATCGGTTGGTGCGCACCGGGGTGCGGGCGGAATTGGCCTCGGACTTGCAGGTGGTAGGTGAGGCCGAGGACGTGCCCGAAGCGATCGAGGTGGTCCGCCGCACCCGCCCCGATGTGGTGTTGCTGGACGTTCACCTTCCGGGCGGCTCGGGTGGCGGCGGGGCGGAGGTGCTGCGCGCGTGCGCCGACCTGTTGCCGGATGTGCGGTTCCTGGCGCTATCGGTCTCCGATGCCGCCGAGGATGTGGTGTCGGTGATCAGGGCCGGGGCCCGCGGGTACGTGACCAAGTCGATCGACGGGGTGGAACTGTCCGATGCGGTACGGCGGGTGGCGGGCGGTGATGCGGTATTCTCCCCGCGGTTGGCCGGGTTCGTGCTGGATGCATTCGGCACCGCGGCCGCCGACGTCGCGGCCCATGATGATGAACTGGATCGGCTCTCGGCCCGGGAACAGGAAGTGATGCGACTCATCGCCCGCGGATACACCTACCGCGAGGTCGGATCGGAATTGTTCATCTCCATCAAGACGGTGGAGACCCACGTTTCTGCGGTGTTGCGCAAACTCCAACTGTCCTCCCGACACGAACTGACCCATTGGGCGGCCCAGCGACGGCTCCTGTGAGGGCACCTGTGGATGGGTAGGGACCTCCTGCGGTGAGCGACAACCCCGCCTGCTGTGAGCAGGACCACTACAGCGTGTCGTAATACCACCCCGGTTGGCGTCGGTGCGCCCGAAACCCAGCACTAGGGTGAGAGTTATGGACGTTCTGTACTCGATCTTCGTGGTGTTGCACCTACTGGGCTGGGCGATCGTGCTCGGCGGGGCGCTGGCCAACATGCGCCAGCCGAAACTCGCCCCCGGCGTACTGCATGGCGCGCTGACCGCGCTGATCACCGGCATCCTGCTCGTCGGTCTCGCCGAGGCCACCAGCGGTGGGCCGGAGGAGATCAACCACATGAAGATCGGAATCAAATTGCTCGTCGCCCTGGTGGTCACCGGGCTGGCGATCTACGGACGGCGCAACACCGACGTCGTCAGCCGCGGTTACCTGGGCGGTATCGCGGGCTTGGTTGTGGTGAACGTGGCGCTCGCTGTCATCTGGTGACCTGCACGGCACCACGCAGCGTCATGTGACAAGCGATCCGAAGGGGCGGGCACGCATGCATGCGATGGTCGAGGCCATCGGCGCGGGCGATGCGTTGGCGGCACGGCGGAAGTTGGCCACAGCCGCCGACGACGAACAGCGGCTCGACGTGCTCGCCCGGCTAGCCGCTTCCGGCGGCCACGGTGCCGACCTGGCGACAGAACTGCTGATCGAGCAGTTGGATGCTTCCCGGGTGGTGCACCGTTTCGCCGGTGCCGCGTTACTGGACCAGGCGGCGGTGGAGGACGTGGCCCAGGACAGCCTGATCTCCATCGCTCAGTCCATCGGCTCCTTCCAGGGCTCTGGGAAGGTCACCACCTGGGTCCACCGGATTGTGCGAAACCGGGTGGTTGATCATCTCCGCCGCCAGCGCGCGACCTCCCCGTTGCCGCCCGAGGGCCTGGGGCCGGCAGCGCGGATGAGTTCGATCATCGCCACTCGAGCCACCGTCCAGCAGGTCCTCACCGGCCTGCCGGAACTGTACCGCGAACCGGTGGTGCTGCGCGACGTGGAGGGGCTGCCCTACGCCGAGGTCGCCGACCGCCTCGGGCGCAGTATCGGCACGGTCAAGTCCCAGGTCTCGCGCGGTCGCGCCCTGGTGGCGAGCCGATTGCGTGCGGACGCACCCAGCGAGCAGGCGGCCGATGCGCCCCCGGAGCATGAGGCCGGTGCGCCCCGCGAGCACGAGCAGGATGCGCCCCGCGAGCATGAGGCCGGTGCGCCCCGCCAGTACGAGCCGGGCGCATCCCGGCAGCAAGACGCGCAGGGGGTTCGAGAGCAAATCGCGGAGTCAACCCTGAGGCGGGCCCCCGGACCCTTGGAGCGCGGCGATGAGTGAGCGCGTCGGGCGCTACCGTCTGCAGGAGGTCATCGGCGTCGGCTCTTTCGCCACCGTCCATCGGGCCCTGGATGAGCGCCTCGACGACGAAGTGGTAGTGAAGATGCTGGCGGAGAACCACAGCCTGAACCCCGAGGTGCGGGAGCGGTTCATCGCTGAGGGCCGCAGCCTGCGCAAAGTCCGCAGCCCCCACGTCGTCACAGTGCACGACATCGGCGAATCCGAGCGCCAACAGCCGTACCTAGTGCTGCAGCACGCCGACCGCGGCACACTCGCAGACCGAGTGGCCCGGCTGTGGCGACTCGGTTGGGTGCCCAACCGCGCCGATGTGCGGGTGGTGGCACGGTCGTTGGCTTCCGCGGTCGAAGCCGTCCATCGTGCGAACCTGGTGCATCGGGACCTGAGCCCAGGAAATATTTTGCTCACCTCGGTGCCGGAGGCGACCGGCGACACCGGCGCGGTTCCGCATGCGCGCGACGGCGCTGCAGTCGTCAGGCCGGGGGAGCGGCTACTGGTCGCCGACCTGGGTATGTGTAAAGACCTCGCACGCCATTCCGGGCTCACCGTTGCCGCCGGTACCTCCGGGTTCCGGCCGCCGGAGCAGGGCAAACCAGGGGTGATCGACACCCGCGCGGACTTGTGGGCGATGTCCGCGCTGCTGAAGTGGATGTGCGACCGAGGCGGAGCGGACCTGCCCGCGGGCCTGTTCACGGCCCTGGAGCGGGGACTCGCGCCAGACCCCCGCGACCGCCATCCCGACACGGCGACCTGGCTCGCCGACATCGAAGGAGCGCTGGATACCGCCACAGATAGGTGGGAGACCACGGGTGCCCGCCCGACCGGGGATCGCGCACCGCTCAGCGATCCTCGATCTGCTCGCGCGGTAGGGGCGCGCCCCAAGCGCTTCGTTCACGGGGTGCGTCAAAGTGCTGCGTTCATCCTGGGGAGCACAGCCCTGCTCCTTCTTGCCGGCGGGTTCTTCATCGGTCTGCGGGTGGGGTGGGGCCCGCCCGCGGAATCGGGTCAGGCTGCGATCGCTATCCAGGGACCGGAGCAGATCGCGGTGGGGGAACAGGCCACCTTCACTGCCGAGGTGCAGGGGGTGGACTCCTGGGTGTGGTCGCTGCCGACCGGTGCGCACGTGCTCGATGAACCCGCAGTGAGGCTCACCGCCTCCTCCGCTGGTTCGGCACGCGTGGTGTTGCGTGCAGTGGCGCCCGACGGCACCGACTTGCAGGCGGTTCATCCCCTGACGGTCACGGAGTGACCTTCGTCACAGCGTGCAACTCAGCGGGCGCCGGGCCCGACTCACTCACGTACGAAGACGATCAGTCATCAAGGAGAGTTGTGAACAGTTCCATTTCCCGGATGCTCTGCCCTCTTGCTGCCACTGCCCTGGCGTTGGTAACGCTCACGGCGTGCGGGTCGGAGGAGCCGGCCGAGTTCGCATCCGAGGGTCAGCAGGATGTGGCCCGCGACGAGCAGACCCAGGAGGAGGACCCCGACGCCGGGAACGGACGCCGCGCGATCGCAGGCGAGGGGACCGAGGCGGATGGAGCCGCCACCGAGGACGGCGACACCACGCCGAGCGCCGATGGCGGACCCGCGGCCGGCGGAGTGCCCGGCCCGGAGGAAGCCGTGGAAATCATCACCTACGAATTGCCGGATGAAGACCTGGAAGTCACCGTCGGACTGCACTCCCTGCAGGTGGACGGCGAGGTGATGCGACTGGACCTGTCGTTCACTCCCGACGGTAGACCCAACGAGACCTACCACATCAATGCCATGAACCGGAGCAGCAGGATGTACCCGGTGCTGAACGACCGGGAGAATCTCAAGCAGTACTCCCTGCTTCGATCCAGCGGGACCGTCTGGGCCACCGACACCAGCCCCTTCGGGACCGAGGTGGCCAACGGCCAGACCCTGATGTACTACGGCTACTACGCCGCGCCGGAGGACGACATCGAGACCCTGGACATCGCGGTGATCGATGGCCTGGTGGAGTTCACCGACGCACAAATCCAGTGGTGAGTGCGGTGAGTGAACCCATGACGATGCACGCCGGGCGGCTCGCCGCCCTGGCCGTGGGGCTAGCGGTGCTGCTGGTGTCCGGGACGGGACTGACGGCGAGCGCTGTCGTGGACGAGGGCCCGCCGCCGGAGCCCGACAACGGGATCTCGGCCAAGAATCTCAACGACTCGGTGCGGGTGTACCGACCGGATGCGGTTCGCGTTTTCACCCTCGACGGGGCGGTGATCAGCCTCGGTGACGATGTGGAGCACCAGGGCGAAACCGCGGTGATTTCCCTGTCCACGGACTTGTTGTTCGAGCCGAACAGTTGGGACCTTCCCGCCAGCGCCCCCAGTGGCATCGCCGAACTGGTGACCGACGTGCCGAACGGGGCGACGGTGCAGGTGACGGGCCACACCGACTCCCGCCCGACAATCGGCCAGGATTTCGACAACCAGGAACTCTCGCAGAACCGTGCCGAGGCGGTCGCGACCGCGCTCGAGCAAGAGCGCCCGGACCTGGACCTGGAGGTCTCCGGGGTCGGTGACACCGAGCCTGCGGTGGTCGAGGACCCCGAGGATCCGGACACCTACGCCGCGAACCGGCGGGTAGAGATCAGTTACGAAGGGTGAGCAGCGCCGTCGTCGGCCGGGAGTTCCATCGGCGCGGCCGGGGCATGCCGGAGCCTGCGCAGGCTGAAGTTTGATCACGCTGAAGCCTGCTCACGCGCCCAGTTGTGCAGCCGCTGAACTAACTCTGCAGGCTCTGCGCCTGTGCGCTCAGGGGATTCGCGTCGGCGGGTACCCGCTCCCCCTCGGCCACCGGCCCGGGCGGGGTGCCCGCACCGAACGGGCGTCCGCCCAACTCCTCCCGGCCGTGCGGGCTGAGCCAGTCGGCCAGTTCCGGCCCGCTGGGCACGATCTGGGAGGGGTTGATGTCGGTGTGCACCACGTAGTAGTGCTCCTTGATTTGTAGGAAGTCCACGGTGTCGCCGAAGCCGGGGGTTTGGAACAGGTCCCGGGCGTAGGCCCACAGCACCGGCATCTCGGTGAGTTTGGCCCGGTTGCACTTGAAGTGCCCGTGATACACCGGGTCGAACCGCACCAGCGTGGTGAACAACCGCACGTCGGCTTCGGTGATCGTGTCGCCGACCAGGTACCTCTGGGTGGCCAGCCGCTCGCTGAGGGAGTCCAGTGCGGCGAACAGCCGGTGGTAGGCCCGCTCATAGGCTTCTTGGGACCCGGCGAAGCCGCACCGGTACACCCCGTTGTTCACTTCGGTGTAGATCTCCCGGGAGATCTCATCGATCTGGTCGCGCAACGCCTCCGGGTACAGATCCGGGGCACCTTCGCGGTGGTACTCGGTCCATTCGGTGGAAAAGTCCAGGGTGATCTGGGCGTAGTCGTTGGTCACCACCTGCCCGGTGTGCACGTCCACGATCGCGGGCACGGTGATGCCCTTGGGGTAGTCGGGGAACCGGGCGAAGTAGGCCTCCTGCAACCGTTCGATGCCCAGCACCGGGTCCACCCCGCCGGGATCCAGGTCGAACGTCCAGGAACGCGAGTCGTGCGTGGGCCCGGGCATCCCCAGCGAGATCACGTCCTCCAGACCCAACAGCCGGCGCACGATGATCGTGCGGTTCGCCCACGGGCAGGCGCGGGCGGCGACCAGCCGGTAACGCCCCGGTTCCACCGGGTAGCCGTCGCGGCCGTCTGCCGTGATACGAGTGTCGATGTAGTCGGTGTCCCGGGTGAATTCCTCGCCCTTGGTGACGTAGGACCCCTTGGTGCTGTACTCGTCCTGGCTCATGGGCCCAGCCTAGGCGCAGGCCGACGCCGGCGCAGGTGCCCGTCGCGTGCTGTGGATGCCTGACCCGTTGAATCGCGGAGCCCGCCGCAGCTGTGCTACCGCCCCGTCGGAGCCTCGGTGTGCTGTGCCGGGCCGTCGGTGCCTCGGTGCGGCGGCCGCTGATGCCTGGGTCGGGTCGCCGTCGTGGTCTTATCGCGCTCGGCGCAGTGGTCGGTGCACCGTCGGTGGGCGTCCGATCCTGCATCGGGTGATTGCCCGCGCTAGCCTGCAGATCGTGAACGCCGAGCAGATTAGCCCCGTGTCCCTGTCCGATGGCACCACCATCCCGCAACTGGGTTTCGGAGTGTGGCAAGTGCCCGACGACGAGGCCCAGCCCGCGGTCGAAGAGGCCCTGCGACTGGGCTACCGGATGATCGACACCGCTCAGATGTACCAGAACGAAGCCGGGGTGGGACGGGCGATCGCCGCCAGCGGTCTGAAGCGCGACGAGGTCTATGTCACCACGAAGGTGCAGAACTCGAACCACGGGTACGACAATGTGCTGCGCTCCTATGACGAAAGTCTGCAGCGCCTGGGCGTGGAGGTGGTGGACCTACTCCTGATCCACTGGCCGCTGCCGTCGCAGGACACCTACGCCGACACCTGGAAGGCCCTGGTGCACCTGAAGGAACAGGGCCAGGTGCGGTCCATCGGGGTTTCCAACTTCCACCAGCCGCACCTGCAACGCATCATCGACGAAACCGGCATCGCACCGGTGATCAACCAGGTGGAGATGCACCCCTACTTGCAGCAACGGCAGTTGCGGTCGGTCCACGCCGACCTCGGCATCGTCACCCAGTCCTACTCGCCGCTGGGCAGCGGCAAGGGACTGCTGGAGGATCCGGAACTGGCCGGCCTCGCCCGGGACAAGGGGATCACCGCGGCGCAGGCGGTGCTCGCCTGGCACCTGGCCATGGGTGTGGTCACGATTCCCAAGTCGGTCACGCCCTCCAGGATGGAGGAGAACCTCGCCGCCGCCGGTGTCCAACTGACCACCGAAGAGATCGAACGGATCAACAGCCTGGACCGGGGCACGCGGTTCGGAGGCGACCCCGACCGGGGCTGACCCGCGCGCGCCGCCGCCGGTCCCGGTAACTCGCGCGGTCAGCGCGCGGGGTCGGCCGCTCATCAGGTGCATCGCCGGCGAATGATCGGCTGGTCATGAGGTGAACCGTTGGCGAATGATCGGCTGGTCACACCCAACTGGGAAGCAGCATGTGCCAGCGCCACACCTGATGCGGGATCCACTGGTACGTCCATACCGGCCAGAACCACGCCGCGGTAGCCAGGGCCAACACCACCAGGAACGCCGCCACCCAGATCCCGGCCCGGCGGTACCGCAGCGGCACCGCGGCCGGCCCGACCATTTGCGCCAAGGCGTAAGTGAAGGCCAACACAACGAACGGCACGAACGCCACGGTGTAGAAGGTGAAGATCGTGCGTTCGGTGTACATCAGCCAGGGCACGTATCCGGCCAGGTACCCGGACAGGATCGCCCACGCTCGCCATTCCCGGGCCGCGAACGCGCTCCACAGCACCAGCAACAACGCGAGTGCCGCACCCCACCAGATCACGGGGTTGCCCACCGAGGTGATCGCCGCCGCGCAGCGCTCCGCCCCACAAACCTCCCACGCGCCGTGCTCGGCCTCCACGGTGCGCCAGGCGAAAGAGGTGGGACGCCACTGCACCAACCACCCCAGCGGGTGTGCCTCGTAGGTGTGTTCGGAGGTCAGCCCGGTGTGGAAGTCCCACATCCGCAGGTGGTACTCCCACCAGGAGTTCAGCGGATCGGGTAACCACGTCCGCTCGGGTGTGGTCGCGTGGGCGTTCACGTCCTGGGCCCAGCGGCGCAGATAGGAATGCGGATTCGCGAACCACGCCGCCCAGGTGGCCAGGTACGCAGCCGCCGCCGGGGGCACCTTCATCAAGAAGGCCGGTACCCCGTCCCGCAGCACCCCGGCCGTGAACCAGGACCGCACGCCGATGGCCCGCCGCGCAGAGATGTTCCACGCCACCGCGACCAGTCCGAACACCGCGACCGCATAGATGCCGGACCATTTCACGCCCGTGGCAAGCCCACCGGCCACACCCGCGGCCAGCAACCACCAGCGCATCCCCACCCGCGGCCCCCACGCGTCCGCATAGGCACCGCGGTCGGCCAACTCCGCCGCGGCCGCTCGCGCCAACTTGCGCCGGTAGTTCTCTCGATCCAACAACAATGCGCCGAAAGCCACCAGGATCCAGAACTGCAGGAAGATATCCAGGATCGAAATCCGGGACATCACCAGATGCACCCCGTCCACCGCCAGCAACAAGCCCGCAGTGGCCCCCAGCACGGTGGAGCCGAACAACCTCCGGGCGATGAGCACCAAGAGGAAGACGCTCAACGCGCCCACTATCGCGGCGCTGATACGCCATCCCACTGGGCTGTCCGGCCCGGCCAGCCGCATCCCCGCAGCGATCATCCACTTGCCCAACGGCGGGTGCACCACGTAGTCCGCTTCGGTGGACAGACCGGAGAAGTTCGCGGCTGCGAAACTGGTGTCCCAGTCCTCCGCCCAGACTCCTTCGTAACCCAACGTGAGCAGGGAGTACGCCTGCTTGACGTAGTACGTCTCGTCGAACACCAGCCGCCCGGGCCGGTCCAGGTGGACCAGCCTCAACAAGGCCGCGAAGGCACCGACAGCGGCGGCGACAACCCACGTCACCCATGGCCGGCCGGGTGTGGGAATGAGCAGCCGCTCGGTCAGTTCCTGCTCCAGTTCCGCCCTCGTGCGCCCAGCGGCGATCGGCGCCGACGGTGCCGGACGACGTTCGGCGTCCCGGCCGGATCTCCGGCGCAACCTCGCGCGAACACCGGAGACATGTCGGGCAGGCACGGGCCAGAGTCTAGGTGGGGCACACTGACAAGGTGCGAGAGAACCACCACGCGTCCCAGCGCAGTCGAAGCGTTGATGATCAACCCGATGCCCGGCCGGACACGGCCCCGTCGGGGCGCATCGTGTTGGGCGGTACCCCCATCGGCGATGTCGGGGATGCCTCTCCTCGGCTCCGCGCGGCCCTGGGCAGTGCCGATGTCATAGCGGCGGAAGACACGCGCAAACTCCGCGATCTAGCGGCCCGTCTGCAGGTCACGATCACCGGCGCGGTCATCTCCTACCACGAGCACAATGAGGCCGCCCGCGCGCCGGAACTCGTGGAGTTGGCCGCGAAAGGGGCCGAGGTGCTGGTGGTATCCGACGCCGGAATGCCCGGAGTTTCCGACCCTGGCTATCGAGTGGTCCGGATCGCTGCGGAAGCGGCGGTGCCGGTGACGGCGGTGCCCGGCCCCAGCGCGGCTCTGACCGCGTTGGCGTTGTCGGGCCTGCCCAGCGACCGGTTCACTTTCGAGGGGTTCCTGCCCCGTAAACCTGGGGAGCGGTCCCGGGTGCTGGCCGCCCTCGCCACCGAGGAACGCACCATGGTGTTCTTCGAATCCCCCCGTAGGGCCGGCGCCACCCTGGCCGCCATGGCCGCGGCGTTCGCCCCCGATCGCCACGCGGTGGTGTGCCGGGAACTGACCAAGACGCACGAGGAGGTGCGCCGCGGCGACCTGGGCGACCTTGCCGAGTGGGCCAGCGACGGCTTGCTCGGGGAAGTCACAGTGGTGGTCGCAGGTGCCCAACCTTCTTCCGTAGACCCCGCGGATGCGGTGGAGGCGGTGCTGGCCAGGGTGGAGCAGGGGCAGCGGTTGAAGGAGGCGGTCAACGAGGTCGCGGCGCTGACCGGTGCTGGGAAGCGCGACCTTTACCAGGCCGCGTTGCAGGCACGGCGCCGGGACTGAAGGTGTGGAGCGCCGGGACTGAAGGTGTGGATCGCCGGAACTGAAGGGGTGCATCGCCGCGAAGCCGACTTTTGTGGCGCTCGCCGAGGCGGGAATCATGCCGACAGGCCCGCTGTTCCGAGGCACGATGGAAGCATGACTGAACCGAGCAAATGGGTGGAGATGACCACCCATAATCCCGAGCACTCAACCTGGTACGTCCAGCGGTTCCGGGGGATGGCCGCCGCAGGCAAGGACCTGGTGGGCGAGGCCCGTCTGATCGATGCCATGGTGCCACCGCGCTCCCGAGTTCTGGACGCTGGTTGCGGACCCGGTCGACACAGCGGATACCTGGCCGAGCGCGGTCATGACGTGGTGGGCGTGGACGTGGACCCGGTGCTGATCGACGCGGCTCGGGAGGACTTTCCCGGCCCTACATGGGTCGTGGGCGATCTCGCCGAACTGGATCTGCCGGCCCAGGGCATCACCGAAGGTTTCGACGCGGTCCTGTGTGCCGGTAACGTGATGACGTTCTTGGCGCCCAGCACCCGCGGTGAGGTGCTTTCCCGGATGGCACGGCACCTTTATGCCGACGGGCGCGTGGCCGTCGGTTTCGGTGCTGGGCGCGGATACGACGTCGACGAGTTCCTGGCCGACGCCCGCGCCGCGGGGCTGGTGCCCGACCTACTGCTGTCCACCTGGGACTTGCGTCCGTACCACGAGGACTCCGACTTTCTGGTCGCCCTGCTGCGCCACCGCTGAGCCCCCGCGGCGCCCCGAGCCGCCCCGCTGGGCCCCCAAGTCGCCCCGACCCGCCCGGCTGGGCCCTCAAGGGGCACCGGCCCGCCCCCGCACCCTGACCCGCAGGTACGTGGTGCCGCCCCGAGCGGCGCTACCGCTGCGCCCACCCGCTCAGCGCTCGAACTGGCCGATTGGATGGTTGCAGCGCACCTGGCAGGGGCTTCGTGCGCTCGAACTAACCGATTGGATGGTTGCAGCGCACCTGGCGGGGCGTCGGGAACCCGAACTAGCCGATTGGACGGTTATGGCGCGGCCGGCGTTGTACCCGGGCGAGCCCGGGTGGGCCGCCTGCGGAAACGTGGTGAGGTCGCGACCGGGAGAGGTTTCCTAGGATGATTGCGGACCTACCCGCGTCGAGCACTGGAGCACCATGCGTATCGGCCTCATCACCGGCGGTGGAGACTGCGCCGGACTCAACGCGGCCATCCGGGCCGTGGTCAAGCACGGCCACCGCAACGGCCACTCCATCGTCGGATTCCGAAACGGCTGGCGCGGTGTGGCCGAAGGAGACGTGGTCCCGCTGACGCGGCCCGATGTGCGAAACGTGCTCACGGTAGGAGGCACGATGCTCGGCACGGCTCGATTCCACCCCCATCGCCACGACGGCGGCATCGAGGCGGTGCACGCCACGGTGGAGCAGGAACGCATCGAAGCCCTGATCTGCATCGGCGGGGACGGCACGTTGGACGCGGCGAGCAAAGTCGCGGAAAGCGGCGTGAAGGTGGTGGGCATACCCAAAACGATCGACAACGACGTCTGGGGCACCGACCGGTCGATCGGCTTCGACACCGCCGTACACGTGGCCACTGAGGCGATCGACCGTCTGCACACCACCGCGGAGTCCCATAACCGGGTGATGGTGGTGGAAGTGATGGGCCGGGACGCGGGCTGGATCGCGGTGCACGCCGGCATGGCCGGCGGCGCGGAGATCATCCTCGCGCCCGAGGACCCCTTCGACATCGACGCGGTGGCTGCCGTGCTGCGCCATCGGCATCGGGCGCACGCGTCGTTCTCGATCGTGGTGGTGGCCGAGGGCGCGGTGCCAGCCCCGGGCACGATCGATTTCACCACCCAGCGCGGGCAGTACGGGCAGATCATCGCCGGAGCCACCAGCGAGCGGGTCGCCTCCGAGATCGGCGACCGCACCGGTTTCGATACCCGGGTGACCGTGCTCGGGTACATCCAGCGGGGAGGTACGCCGCTGCCCAGCGACCGGGTGCTGGCCACCAGATTTGGTTACCACGCCGTGGAAGCGTTGCACGACGGACGCTCTGGCGTCATGACTGGCCTACGCGGCGATCAAATCCAGTTGGTCGCGTTGGAAGACATTGCCGGCAAACAACAAACCGTGCCGTTGGAACTCATCGAGGTGGCCAACGCGGTGGCCTGAGCCTGACCGCCCGGCCACCAGGCGGGTCAAGTCCGCATGAACACGAAGCCGCATGCACAGGTGCGAAAGACGGCCGGGCGACACGGCCGCCCCCGCAGGCGCGTCAAGTCCGCACGGACAGAGCCGCACGCACGAGCGCAAAACTCGCGCGTACACCAGGCGCGGGTCGTCGAATCCTCAGACGCCGCTGGACTCGAGGAGTTCCACCCCGGCGGCGGTCATCTGCTCCCGCGCCTGGGCGCCGAGTTCGGGGCTCACGGGCACGGTGAGGTCGGTGAGCACCCGGGCCTGCAGTCCTGCCTGTCGAGCGTCGATGGCGGTCTCCTTCACGCAGTGGGACTCCACCAGGCCCACCACATCGACGGCGGTGATGCCGGCTTCCCGGAGCACATCGGCCAGCAGCCGGCCCTGTTCGTCCTTACCTTCGAAGCCGGAGTAGGCGGCTTCGTACTCCCCCTTCTTCACGCTTACGTCGGCGTTCAGGTCGGCCAACTCCTGATGCAGTTCGGCCTCGGGAGTGCCGGCGACGCCATGCGGGGGCCAGGTATCGACGAAATCGGGGTTGTCGGAGAAGTGCTCGCCGGGATCGATGTGCCAGTCCTGGGTGGTGACCACCAGGTCATACCGGTCGCGGTGCATCCGGACGAACGACGCGATGCCCTCGGCGACCGCGTCACCACCGGCGACGCCCAACGCACCGCCTTCGCAGAACGTGGGCTGAACATCGACGACGAGGAGTGCACGTTGGGTTGCCATACTCCAATCGTGCCAGGTGACCCGGCGGTGGCGGAACCGCCTGTCGGCCGCCGTCGATTCGACCGGACGGGCAGCCGGCGAATGGCACCCTAGGGGTATGCCCACCACGCTCGTGCCCCGCCGGATCGGCGGCAGAACCTTCGACTTCGCGCGCCGGACCGCGGTGATGGCCGTGGTCAACCGGACCCCGGATTCCTTCTATGACGCCGGATCCACCTACGCGCTGGATGCTGCCGTGGCCAAAGCGACCGAGGCGGTCCGAGCCGGTGCCGACTGGGTGGATATCGGCGGGGTGCCCTTCTCCCCGGACACACCCGAGGTGAGCCCGGAAGAGGAACTGTCCCGGGTGCTTCCGGTGGTGGAGGCCCTGGCCGCGGACAGCGACGTGGTGATCTCGGTGGATACCTATACCCCGGAGGTAGCAACTGCGTGCCTGGCGGCAGGTGCCTCCGTGATCAATGACGTCACAGGTCTTCGCAATCCGGATCTCGCCGAGGTGATCGCCGACTCCGAAGCAACGGTGGTCATCGCCCACTCCCTGGCCGAACCGCACCGGCACCTGCGCCGCCCGCAATACCAGGACGTGGTCACCGAGATACGCGACTTCCTGCTCCGCCGCGTGGACGTCGCGCTCAGCGCAGGCATCCCGCCCGAACGGATCGTGATCGACCCCGGGCACGACCTGAACAAGAACACCATGCATTCCCTGGAGATCACCCGGCGGCTGGGCGAACTCACCGGCCTGGGCTACCCGGTACTGGTGGCGCTATCGAACAAGGATTTCATCGGCGAGACCCTCGACCGGCCTCGCTCCCAGCGACTCTCGGGCACGCTGGCCACAACCGCCCTGTGCATCGCCGCCGGGGCACGGATCGTCCGCGCTCACAACGTCCCGGAAACCATCGACGCGGTACGGATGACCGAGGCCGTGCTCGGTTTGCGGCAGCCGGCATGGTTGCGGCACAACATCGACGACGACGCACTCGCCCTCACCACGGTCGGCGCCGAAGGCCCAGGGGAAGGAACGCAGCAGTGACGACGGTTTTCGACCCGGGCGAACTGCTCACGCGCTACACCGTCCCGGACCGTGCCCGAACCCATGTGCGGGTCAATTTCGTCACCAGTATCGACGGCGCCGCCACTCACAACGGGTTGACCGCCGGACTCAACAACGAGGCGGACCACCAGGTGTTCCACACCCTGCGGATGCTTTCCGATGTGGTGCTCGTTGGTGCGGGCACGGTCCGGCAGGAAGGCTATGAGGATTTGCGGGTCACCCCGAGCCAGTCCCGGTGGCGCACCGAGCAGGGTCTGCCGCCCCACCCGGTGATGGCGGTGATCTCCCGCAGTTTGGACCTGGACCCTGCCGCACCGTTGTTCACTCGCGCCCCGGTGCGCCCGTTGCTGTTCACCACCGCCGACGCACCGGCACAGCAGCGCCGGGCGCTGATGAACGTGGCCGACGTCGTCACTGCCGGTACCGATGTTGTGGAACCAGCGCAGGTGGTCGCCGAACTGAGCCGGCGCGGGCTGCCGCAGATTCTCAGCGAAGGGGGGCCCGTCTGGTTCGCCGCGATGATCGAAGCCGGGGTGATCGACGAGATGTGCCTGACGCTGAGCCCGTTGCTGGAGGGCGGGCGGGCCACTCGAATCGCTCGCGGCGGGCGGCAGCGCAGCACCCCGATGTCCCTGGTCTCGGTGCTGCGGGCCGAGGACATGCTGATCCTGCGGTACCTGCGCCCGGACCTGGCGGACCGATCCATGCGCGAACCCGAAGGGTCCTAACCGCTCGCAACCGGCCTCGCCCCGCCCGTGGGTGCCCTCTCTGAGCAGCCCGGACGGGTACACTGTCCCGGGGCCGCGGAGCACATCTGGTCGCGGAACATCCACCCTCGGCGAAGCGCCCCGGCCCTCCATCGTCCGTTCGCATTCCGCGGAGTGACCCCATGGCTTCCACCGCTGCCGCGCGCCCGCCGACCCTCGCCTCACCGGCACCGCGCCCCTGGGCGGCGCTTGCCGTGCTGATGCTGCCGGTATTGCTGATCTCGGTGGACAACACCGTGCTGAGTTTCGCGGTGCCGGCGATCTCCGAGGCACTGCGCCCCGGCGGCACGCAGTTGCTGTGGATCGTGGACGCCTACCCCCTGGTGCTGGCCGGGTTGCTGGTGCCGATGGGCAGCCTGGGGGACCGGGTGGGCCGTCGCCGGTTGCTATTGATCGGTTCCAGCGGGTTCGCCCTGGTCTCCGCCCTGGCCGCCTTCGCGCCCAGCGCCGGCCTGTTGATCGGGGCGCGCGCTGCGCTCGGGTTCTTCGGCGCGATGCTGATGCCGGCCACGTTGTCGCTGATCCGCAACATCTTCGTCGACCCGACCAAACGGCGGATGGCGATCGCGATCTGGGCATCGGGCTTCTCCGGCGGGGCGGCCCTGGGGCCGGTGGTGGGCGGACTGCTGCTGGAGCATTACTGGTGGGGTTCAGTGTTCTTGCTGGCGGTGCCCGTGCTCGTACCGCTGCTGGTGTTGGCACCGGTGCTGGTGCCCGAGTCCCGCGACCCCGACCCCGGCCCAGTGGATCCGCTGAGCATCGTGCTGGCGCTGGGGGCGATGGTCCCGTTCGTCTACGGCATCAAAGAATTGGCCGAGCACGGTTGGGCCAGCGTCGGCGGGCCGTCGATCATGCTGGGCGTGCTGGTAGGCGCCGGTTTCGTGCTGCGGCAGTTGCGCCGTCGGACGCCCTTGTTGGACGTGCGGTTGTTCACCAACCCCGTCTTCTCCGGGTCGGTGGCCGCCAACCTGCTCAGCGTGGTTTCGTTGGTGGGGTTCATCTTCTTCGTCTCCCAGCATCTGCAGCTCGTCAGCGGACGCACACCGATGCAGGCCGGACTGTTCCTCGTGCCCGGGCTGGTGGCCACCATCATCGCCGGGCTCGCCGTAGTGCCCGTTGTCCGCCGAATCCGTCCCGCTTCCGTCGTCGCCGGGGGCCTGCTGCTGAACGCCGCCGGGTACGGAGTGGTCCTGGCCAGTGGGGTCAACGGCTCGGACCTTGGATTGCTGATCGCCTTCGTGATTCTCGGCGCCGGGGTGGGGGCCGCCGAGACGATCTCCAACGATCTGATCCTGGCCAGCGTGCCGCCGGCCAAGGCCGGAGCGGCATCTGCGGTCTCGGAGACGGCCTACGAGTTGGGTGCGGTGCTGGGCGCCGCGGTCCTGGGGTCCATCCTCACCGCCGTCTACCGCGCCAACGTGGTGATCCCGCCGTCGGTGGCCGGGGATGATGCACGGGCGGCGGGGGAGACCCTGGGAGGTGCTACCGAGGTGGCCCGCGGGCTTCCGGGCGACGTGGGCGGCGCGCTGCTGAACTCGGCCCAGCAGGCTTTCGACTCCGGCGTCGTCATCATTTCGGCGATCGGCATGGGTCTGATGCTGGTAGCAACGATCATCGTGCTACGAACGCTGCGCACAGCGAAGTAGCAGGTAGCCGCGGGTATGCCCGGCACCGCCCAGCCCGACCCGGGTCGGTAGCGGTCCGGCCTGGCCGTTAGGATCGAGAATTATGACCCGCATTCTCTCCGCAGTGGCCTGGCCCTACGCCAACGGCCCGCGACACATCGGCCACGTCGCCGGCTTCGGCGTCCCCTCCGACGTGTTCAGCCGATACATGCGAATGTCGGGTCATGAGGTGCTGATGGTCTCCGGCACCGATGAGCACGGCACCCCGATCTTGGTAACCGCCGATGAGAAGGGTGTGAGCCCCCAGCAGTTGGCCGACGAGAACAACGAGATCATCGTTGCCGACCTGGTGGACCTCGGGCTTTCCTACGACCTGTTCACCCGCACCACCACCGCCAACCACATCGAGGTGGTGCAGCAGATGTTCGAGGTCTGCTACCGCAACGGGTACATGGTGGAACAGACCACTTCCGGGGCGATCAGTCCCTCCACCGGACGCACGTTGCCGGACCGGTACATCGAGGGCACCTGCCCGATCTGCTCCTACCCCGAAGCGCGCGGGGACCAATGCGACAACTGCGGGAACCAACTCGATCCCACCGACCTGATCGAGCCTCGTTCGAAGGTCAACGGTGAAGTCCCGGAATTCGTGGAGACCAACCACTTCTTCCTGGACCTGCCGGCGCTCGCGGACGCGATGAGTGCCTGGCTGAACGAGCGCGCCGAATCGGAGACCTGGCGGCCCAACGTCATCAACTTCGCACTCAACCTGCTCAAGGACATGCGCCCGCGAGCGATGAGCCGGGACATCGATTGGGGCATCCCGATCCCGCTGGACGGGTGGCGCGACAACCCGAACAAGCGGCTGTACGTGTGGTTCGACGCAGTCATCGGGTACCTGTCGGCGTCCATCGAGTGGGCCCGCCGTATCGGGGAGCCGGAGCGCTGGCGCGAGTGGTGGAACGACCCCGAGGCCGAGTCCTACTATTTCCAGGGCAAGGACAACATCACCTTCCACGCCCAGATTTGGCCCGCGGAACTCCTGGCCTACGCCGGTGAGGGGGACAAGGGCGGCGAACCCGGTGAGTACGGCCGGTTGAATCTGCCCACGCAGGTGGTCGCCTCAGAGTTCATGACCATGGAGGGCCGGGCGTTTTCCACCTCCCGGTCCCACGTGATCTACGTGCGGGACGTGCTGGAGCGGTACGGCCCGGACCCGTTGCGATACTTCATCAGCGCGAACGGCCCGGAGACCTCCGATGCGGACTTCTCCTGGCCGGAGTTCGTGCAGCGCAACAACGCCGAGTTGGTCGGCGGCTGGGGCAACCTGGTCAACCGCACCGCCACGATGATCCACAAGAACTTCGGCGAGATCCCGCCCGCTGATCAGTTGGAGCCGGTGGATGAGGAGGTCCTGGCCAAGGTGCGCCGCGCCTTCGGCACCGTGGGCGACCTCATCGAGAGGCACCGCCAGCGTGCTGCGATCGCCGAGGCGATGAGCGTGGTGGGTGAAGTGAACAAGTACGTTTCGGCCACCGAACCGTTCAAACTCAAGGCCCCCGAGGAACGCCAGCGCCTGGGCACCGTGCTGCACGTGCTTGCCCAGGCCGTCAGCGACTTGAACCGGATCCTGTCGCCGTTTCTGCCCCATGCCGCCAACCGGGTGCACCAGGTGCTCGGCGGTCAGGGTGAGTTCATGCCGATGCCGAGCAGCACCCGGGTGCAGGACCTGGACGACGCCGAGCGCGACTACATGGTCATCACCGGCGACTACACCGCAACCCCGCCGTGGGCGTCGGTGCCGGTTGAGGTGGGCACACCGATCGCCAAACCCGCGCCGGTGTTCACCAAGTTGGACACCGAGGTGGTGCACGCCGAGCGCGCCCGGCTGGGTCTGCCCGCGTCCTGATGCGCCTGCTCTGTGCAACTGTGCTCGGCGCGCGCCCTGTGGACGCCGGCGGGCGCGCGGTTGGTGCCGGTGTGTCGCGGCGAGAGGTGGCGCGGGGCGCCGGTGTGGTGCGCCGAGAAGATAGCGGTGCGACGGGCCGGGAGACGCCGATGTGGCGCTCCGGGGGATCGCTGCTGTGCTCCACGGATGCCCAGGGGGTGTGCTGATGGCCCGCAAACGTGACTGGCCCGCCGATCCCGAACCGTTCCCGGTGCCGTTGATCGACAATCACACGCACCTCACGCACGTGCCGGATGTGCTGGCCGACGACGTGGCCGATCCGGGCGTCGCCGGGCACCTGCGGCGGGCGGCCGGGGTGGGAGTGGATCGGGTGGTGCAGGTCGGCTGCGACCTGGACTCCGCTCCTGCCAGCGTGACGATGGCGCAGGACCACCCCGAGGTGGTCGCCGGAGTCGCGGTGCACCCCAACGAAGCGCCGCTGCACGACGGTGTGCGAGAGGTGGGCCCGGACGGACTGGCTCCCAAGCCGTTGGAACGGCACCAGCGGAGTTTGGATGAGGCGATCGCCCGGATCGCTGACCTTGCTCGCCACCCCCGGGTACGTACGATTGCCGAAACTGGTTTGGACTTCTTCCGCACCGGAGACCAGGGCCGGCACAGCCAACGGCGATCGTTCCGCGACCACATCGCCCTGGCCAAGGAGTTGGGGCTGCCGATGCAGGTGCATGACCGGGAGGCGCACCAGGACATCCTTCAGGTGCTGGACGCCGACGGGCCGCCTGAGGTCACCGTGCTGCACTGCTTCTCCGGGGACGCCGCCTTCGCCCGGGAGTGCATTGCGCGCGGGTTCTATTTGTCCTTCGCCGGGACGGCGACGTTCAAGAATGCCGAACACCTGCGCGAGGCGGTCCGGGAGGTGCCCCGCGAACAACTTTTGGTGGAGAGCGACGCGCCGTTCCTCACCCCGCACCCCCATCGGGGCGCGCCCAACGGCCCGTACCTGGTGCCGATCACGGTGCGGCTCCTGGCGCAGGTGCGCGGGGAGGACCCGGTGGAACTGGGGGCACAGATCACCCGCACCACCGAGCAGTTGTACGGGACGTGGTGAGCAGGTGTACGGGGCATCGGTGTGCTCGGCTCCACACCTGGGCGGGAGGGGCTGGCCGAACAGGTCACGAATCGGTTACGGTCAGTGCTGTTTGTTGCCCGTTCGGCAGATTGAAGTTCGGAGGATCCCGATCCCGTGACATCTCGCTCTGAGCGACGCCGTCATCGCGCCGCCGGTTCGGCCGCTGCAGGATTGCCTCGTGGTTTGACCCGGGCCATAGGTGCGGGCACCTTGGCCGTGGTTGTGGCAGGTTCGGTGGCATTCGCCACGGTTGGCGACCGCGCCGGGGACGCGGCCACCCAAGCCACGGTTTCCGGGCCCGACCTGGACCAACGCAGCGTCTGGTCGCAGGTCTCCAGGGACGGCGGGCAGCGCACCGGCATCGACTTCCACGAGGCCGACCCGGTGACGTTCACCGTAAGCATCGACGGCGAGGAACTGGAGATCACTTCCGGCGCCGCTACGCTCGCGGATGCACTGATCGACCACGGTGTGCTCGTGGGGCTGGACGATCAGGTTTCGGCGAAGATGAACCAACCGCCCCCGGAGGGGGGCCAGGTGGAGATCACCCGGGTGGGAACGGTCTACGGGGCCGAGACCGAGGTGATCGAGCACGACAGCGAGGAGCGCACCACCAATTCCCTGCCGCGTGGCACGCGTCAGGTGCAAACCGAAGGGGTCGATGGTGAACGAGTCGTCACCTACGTGGCGACGTATGAGGACGGCGAGGAAACCTCCCGAACCACACAGTCGGAGATCATTGCCGCCGAACCGGTAACCGAGGTGGTCCTCGTGGGCACTGGAGCGCCGCGCCCGTCCGCGCCATCCGCCTCCTCCGGGTCCGGTTCCTCCGGGTCGTCGGGAAGTTCGGGCTCGTCGGGCTCATCCGACTCCGGCTCATCCGATTCCGGCAGCAGCGGCGGGGGCTCCTATTCCGGTGACCCGCGCGCTATCGCCCGCCAGATGGTGGCCGATCGCGGCTGGGGCTCGGACCAGTTCAGTTGCCTGGACCGGCTCTGGCAGAAGGAGTCCAACTGGAACCACCGCGCACAGAACCCGTCTTCGGGGGCCTATGGCATCCCGCAGTCCTTGCCGGGCAGCAAGATGGCCTCGGCGGGTTCGGACTGGCGTACCAACCCGGCCACCCAGATCACCTGGGGCTTGAACTACATCTCCGGCCGGTACGGCACGCCCTGCGCGGCATGGGCGCACTCCCAGAGCGTCAACTGGTACTGAGCGGTGTCGGTGACTGCCATCACACCCCCTAGTACCAAGGTCACAATTCGGTTACAGTCGCGCGGTGACGTTGCGGCCTGGCCGGCGCGGAATCACCAGCCGGTAGGCCGGCACACCGGAGTCGCGACCTGGCTCCCACCTTGTACCCGGCAACCCGTAGGACATCTGTGAGTTTTTTCCGTAAGTTCCGCTCCAAGCCCACCGATCCCGCTACCGGCGGGGAGGCCGCGGCGGAGGACGCCGCGCCGGCCGCGCCCAACGGTGCCGGCGACGACGCTGCTCAGGAGCCCGACGCCACTGAGGAACTCGACTCCGGTCAGGACCTCGACTCCGGTCAGGACCCCGACTCCGGTCAGGACCCCGACCCCCCTCGGTACCTCGCCGGATTCTTCGATGAACCCGAGGCGCTCGATGCCGCTGATGCGCCCGGTGGCGCCGAGGATGCTGAGGGCGCCGATCAGCAGGCAACCGCCGCGGTTGATGCCGCTGACACCGGCACGTTCGACTCCGCCGATGATGACGCGGACATCGTTGAGAGCGACGCAGATGTAGCCGACACCGCCGCGGATCCGGTCGACCAGGCGACCGCGGACGACGACGAGGCGACCGCGGACGACGAGGACGCGCCTGTGGGCGCGGCTGAACCTGCTGCCCCCACCCGGCGCGCCGCCCGCACTGCGCGAGGAC
>Ga0209487_1001127_pt1 | contig 22944 bp, 26 predicted proteins | sample Poulit2012_FD_187524 | JGI IMG/M metagenome (GOLD analysis project Ga0209487, IMG submission 187524) | Agricultural soil microbial communities from Georgia to study Nitrogen management - Poultry litter 2012 (SPAdes) (version 2) | ecosystem: Environmental > Terrestrial > Soil > Agricultural land...
CCATCGAAGGCCAGCAGTTCAGCGAGATTCATGATTCCTCCGCGTTGCGTTCCAGGATCGAGCTGACCGGAGCCCGATCCTCCATGACGACCGGCAGCATCCGCACCCACTGGGCGAACGGTATGTGTGTCAGGTAATCCAGCGCGTACTGTGCGGGCCGGCGGTCGATCTCAACGGCGAGCAGTGCATCGCCGCCACGTCTTGCACGCATCGAGAAGATGGTGGCGATGTTGCCCTCATCAGCTGCGATGACGCGAGCTACCTCAGCTATGACACCCGGCCGGTCCTGATGCAGGACCAGCAACGTGTGGTGAGAGCCGGAGAAGTTGGTTGCGAGCCCGTTGACGTTGAACACTTTCACGAGGCCCGCGCCGAGGCTGGAGCCGGTCATGCTCACCTGCTCCTCGCCGCTGCTCAGTTCGATGCGAACGCTGTTTGGGTGCACGTCACCCAGGTCCTCGGTCACGAACTCGTACTCCAGGTCCGCACTGTCCGCTTCTGCGAACGCGTCGCGGATCCGGCCATCATCAGGTGCGAAGCCCAGCACGCCAGCGACCAGCGCGAGGTCCGTGCCGTGCCCCTGGGCTGTCTTGGCGAACGAGCCGTGGAGCGCGAAACGCGCCCTGGTGGGCGGGTTGAGCAGCAGGTTCCGCGCCAGCAGCGCGAGGCGGCAGGCGCCAGCTGTGTGCGAGCTGGAAGGGCCGACCATCACAGGTCCGATGACGTCAAGCAGGCTCATAGTCGCTTCTGATTGTACACAGCCCGATGGAAGTCACCTGTACGGGTGCGGGCGTGAAGAACGCAGACGGCTGGTGTGGAGTGATGTCACCTATCCGCTGGTTATACTCGTGGGGCAGTACAACTTAATGGAGGTGTCACATGAAGCGATTCATCGTTGCCGCTGTCCTGCTGGCCGTTGCGGGGTTGCCTGCGTTCGCCCAGGACACGGTCAAGGTCGGGGTTGTCACCAGCATCACCGGACGGTTCGCAGAGTTCGGTGAGCAGCACCGCGCAGGTCTGCAGGCCGCACTGGAAGACGTAAACGCTGCCGGTGGCGTGAACGGGGTTCCGGTTGAACTCGTCATCGAAGATGACATCTCCGAAGTGAACGCAGCGCTGGCTGCCGGAGAGAAGCTGATCAACGAAGGTGTCCCCATAGTGATGGGCGCCTATTCGTCATCCATCACCAACCCGCTCGCCCAGTACTTCACCAGACAGGGCAGACCGTTCCTGGTGTTCACCAGCGCTGATGACTCCATCACCCGGCCCGGCTCAGACTGGGTGTTCCGCCTGAACCAGCCCTCGTTCGCGTATGCCGACGTACTGTTCCAGGTTTTCAACGCCCTGAACGACGAACACGGTGAGGACACCCTGCGTACGATCGCACTGATCCACGGCAACGGTGCGTTCGAGAGTGCGGTGGCAGACGCAGTTGTTGAACTTGCCGCCGACCAGGGTTACGAAGTCATCGAGCGTCAGGAGTACGACCAGAGCGGTGCCGACTTCCGGCCGATCCTGAATCGTTTCGCCGCGCGCAACCCCGATGTGGTGTTCATGGTCTCTTACGCCGTTGACTCGGTGGCACTGATGCGTCAGATCCAGGAAGTCGGTCTGAACGCCAAATTCTACGCCGGTGGTGCCGCGGGCTTCGCGCTGCCCGGCTTCATAGAAGGCAGCGGTCCCGCCGCTGACTACGTATTCACCGCTACCAGCTGGACCGGTGACGTTCCCTTCGAAGGCGCAGTGGAGCTCAACGAGCGACTCACCGAGATCCTCGGCCGGGTACCGTCGTATCACGCTGCCCAGGGCTACATCTCTTTGATAACCGCGGTTGATGTTCTCAGCCGTGCTGAATCGTTCGATCCGGCGGACGTGCAGCAGGCGCTGCTGGAAACCGATCTGCAGGACAACCCGTACGGCCCCATCAACTTCGATGACTACCAGGGTTACCGCAACCAGAACCCGCTGCCCATGGTCGTGCAGCAGATCCAGGACGGCGAGTTCGTGACGGTGTTCGTAGACGGTGAAGTCGTGGGTGACATCATCTTCCCGACCCCTGGGTGGAGCGAGCGCTGAGCGTTGGATCCGCTCGTCTCCTTCCTGCAGAACCTCTCAGGCGGCCTGCTGATCGGAGCCATCTACGCCCTCATGGGTGTGGGACTCGCGCTGATCTTCGGCGTCATGCGAATCATCAACTTCGCTCATGGCGAGTTCGTGGCGATCGGCATGTACACCGCCATAATCATGTACAAGGTGTACGGGCTTGACCCGTACGTCTCCATGCTCATCGCACTCCCGGCAGGTTTCCTGCTGGGAGTGCTGCTTGAGCGCCTGGTGCTGAGCCGCCTTATCGACACGCCCGGCGACAGCACGCTGCTGGCCACGCTTGGGCTGGGCCTGGTGCTCTCCAACACCCTGTTCCTTATCTTCGGAGCTGAACCTGAATCGATCTATCTTCCTTATGCGACAACTTCGGTCACACTCGGTGGCGTGCGTCTGCCCATCGCCCAGCTTTACGCAGCTGGCGCGACCATCGGGGTCATGGTGCTCCTGTACTTCTTCCTCAACCGCACTGAACTGGGCCGGGCCATCCGCGCTACCGCCCAGAACCGGGTTGGTGCCGAGATAGTCGGCGTGAATACCCACCGGATCCATGCGCTCGTCTTCGGACTCGGAATCGTCCTGGCCATGGCAGCCGGCATGATTCTCAGTCCGCTGCTGTTCGTCATCCCGACGATCGGTCATACGTACACCCTCAAGGCGTTCGTCGTCATCGTACTCGGTGGCATGGGCAGCATCCCCGGCGCGATCGCGGGCGGTCTGCTGCTCGGTGTCGTTGAGTTCCTCGGTGCTTCCTACCTGTCCTCCGGTTACCGGGACGCCTACGGACTGGTGGCCTTCCTGCTCGTACTGCTGCTCAGACCGCAGGGACTGTTCGGACGGAGCGTAAGCAGAGTATGAACCTCATCACTTCACCCTGGTTGCGCCTCGTCCTGGTCGCCGCACTGTTCATCGCCTGGTACTTCGCCTTCCCGCAGTACCTGTCCATCGGAATAACGCTCATGCTGCTGGCAGGATGGGCCACCGCCTGGGACCTGCTGGGTGGCTGGACTGGCCAGTCAAGCCTCGGCCACGCGGCCTTCGTCGGCCTGGGTGCCTACACCATCGCGGTGATGTCAAGCAACTACGGCACCCCGTCCTGGGGCGCACTGCTGATCGCCATGGGGCTGTCCGCAGTACTGGCGTTCGTGTGGGGCCGAATAACCTTCGGTCTGCGCGGCGCCTACTTCACACTGTCCACTATCGCGATCGCCGAGATCCTGCGGCTGATCGCCATCAACGAACGGCAGATCACCGGTGGCGCTGTAGGCATCTTCATCTTCAGCATGGATGAACCGTTCGGCCTGGACCTGTTCAGCCGTCACGTTGAGTTCCACGTGTCACTCGTCTACCTCCTCATCGTCCTTGCTGTCGTCATCCTCGTCACCCGCGGCCGTTTCGGCTACCAGATGCGGGCGGTCAGGGAGGACGAGAACTCTGCCATGGCAGCCGGTATCAGTCCCACGAGCGTGAAAGTCCGTGCGTTCATGCTGTCGGCGGCATTGACGGCTGCCGGGGGCGTGATCTACGGCCTGTTCCTCAGTGCGTTGCAGCCGCAGCCGATGTTCGAGCTGCCCCTGTCGGTCCGCATCGCCCTGGTCGCGATCATCGGCGGACGCGGCACCATCTTCGGTCCGCTCATCGGTGCGATCCTGGTGACGCTGGCGTCCGAGTTGTTCCGCAACATATTCGCGGACGCGAACCTCCTCATCTATGGAGCGCTGATCGTGTTCGTCATAATCTTCATGCCTCGCGGGATAATGGGCGAGATCCACCGGCGGGCAGTCAGGAGACGCTATGCCAGCAGCACTGGAAACTGAGAACATCACCATCCAGTTCGGCGGGCTGGTCGCGGTGCGCGATGTCTCCCTGACGCTGCCCGATGGCGGCATTCTGGGACTCATCGGTCCCAACGGCGCCGGGAAATCGACCCTGTTCAACGGCATAACCGGTTTCGAGCGACTGAGGCGCGGCACGGTCCGCCTGTTCGGACAGGACGTTACGAGGCTCAGGCCGCATCAACGGGCCCGGCTGGGCATGGGCCGAACCTTCCAGATCGAACGGCCGTTCGAGGATCTGACCGTACTCGAGAACGTCCTCATCGGGGCCTTCATGAACACGGCTTCACGCACGGAAGCTGAACGGGTCGCTCTCGAGAAACTCGCGATCGTCGGCCTGGATGAACGTGCGAACCAGCCGGCCAGTGACCTGAACCTGGCACGCAGACGCCGGCTGGAGCTGGCCCGGGCGTTGGCTGTCGAACCGAAAGTCCTGTTCCTTGACGAGCTGATGGCTGGTCTCAACCCACCGGCTCTGACGGAGATGATCAGCCTCGTGCGGAACCTGACCGCGCAGGGAATGAGCATTGTCATGGTCGAGCACATCATGCAGGCCATCAATGAACTGTGCGACCAGGTGATCGTGCTGGCGTTCGGTGAGAAGATCGCTGAGGGCAGCCCTGCTGAAGTGACCGCCAACCCACGTGTGATCGAGGCGTATCTCGGTGCCGAACCGGAGGAAGCGCATGCCTGAAGACGGCCTGCTCCGGCTCGAGAAACTGGACCTGGGTTACGGAGAAGTGCAGGTGGTGTTCGGGGTGGACCTCCACGTGGGGCGCCACGAGCTCGTCGGCCTGGTAGGTGGCAACGGCAGCGGCAAATCCACGATACTGCGGGCCATCTCTGGCATGATCCGGCCCCTCTCGGGCCGCATCATCTTCGATGGAGAAGACGTCGGCGGCCTGAACCCGCATCAGATGGCGCTGCGCGGCTTGGCGCACGTGCCGATGGGCCGACAACTGTTTCCCGACATGTCGGTGCATGAGAACCTGATGCTTGGAGCGCACCTGCCACCGGCACGCAGGCGCCGGGAAGAAGGTTTCGAACGGGTTTACAGTCTGTTCCCCAACCTGGTGCAGAAACGCAACGACATGGCCGGCTCGCTCTCGGGTGGCCAGCAGCAGATGGTAGCGATCGGCAGGGCACTGATGCTGCATCCGAAGATGCTGATCATGGACGAACCGAGCCTCGGGCTGGCACCGCTGCTCGTCCGTGACGTGATGCAGGTGATCCGTACGGTGGCTGAGACGGGGATGCCGATTCTGCTGGTCGAGCAGAACGTGTCTCAGGTACTGCGCATCAGTGACCGGGCCTACGTGCTGGATAACGGACACCTGATCACTCAGGGCCCGTCAGCTGAACTGGCGAACGATCCGCTCGTCCGCAAGGCTTACCTTGGCATCGATCCGCAAACGGAAACGGCAGCCTGAAGCCGCCTGGCTCAGTCGCCGGCTGGCAGCAGCCCGGGGTCGAACTCGTGCAGAAGCCAGCCGGCACCTTCGTTCATCGCGAGCAGCAGCACCGGCCCCAGTTCCCTCTGTGCGATGGTGGTTCCGCCGACCGCACCATCGAACTCGCTGCCGCTCGGCCGTATGGGCGTGGCGGCATCCACCTGCACGAGTCCCAGCTGCTTCTTCACCGGCGCGAATGCGTCGGCGTAAGAAGCGAAAAGCGCTGCGGCAAGCGCAGTGTCCGGACCGCCACTGGCGAGTGCCAGCGGCCGGTCGTTGTCGTTCCCACCGAATTGCCGGCCCCAGAGCAGCTCACCGGTGAAACTGAAGCGGGCGACGAACACATCATCACCGGCTGCTGGCGTGTCGAACAGGGCTCCATTGACGACACCCAGAAGCAACAGGCCATGGTCATCGGCGAGCAGTTCCAGCGGCTGTGCGCCAGCCGGTGTGCCGAGCTGGAGTTGCCAGAGCAGTTCACCTGACGGGCTGTACGTGAGCAGAATCGTGTCGTGCTGGCCGTGTTGCTGACCGGCCACTGCACCGGTTGCCTCGCCTGCGGCCGTAACGTTGCCATCGGGGTGAACAGCGAGCCGCGTCAGGGCGCTCATGGGCAGTGGTGGCAACTGGACGGTCCAGACGACCTCTCCCTCCCGGTTGACCCTCATCAGGAGACCGCCCTGGCCGCGCTGTTCACGGGTTGAGTACAGTCCGGCTACGAACGCTCCGCCTGAACCGTCAGCAGCAACTGCCTGCCCGTTCAGGTCGGCGTCCGCACTGAACTCAAGCTGCCAGCTGATCTCACCGCTGATCGACAGCTTTGCTGCGAACAGGTCGCGGAGCCCCGGTTGACCGTGTTTGACCTGTCCGGTAAGAAAAACCTCGGTGCCGGCATCATTCAGGCTGATATCCCCGTACTCCATCGACCGTCCTGACCCGGGGAAGATCACCTGCCAGCGCAGTGAGCCGTCCGCTCCGTGCAGCTGCACGTAGTTGTAACTGATCGGTTCAGGCCCACCGTCCGTTACCGGCGGCAAGGTCAGCTGATCACCAGCGACCAGCAGTTCGCCGGTATGAAGTTCACGCAGGTCCCTTATGAAGAAATCGTTGCCCAGCTCAAGGTGCACAGTCCGGTTCCAGCCGGAATCTGCCAGTCCGGAAGCAATCACTGGCTGACTGCAGCCAAGCAGAAACGTCAGCAACGCCAATATCCTGAGCATGTCCCTCCCTGGAGACTGCGCACAACTGTTACTAATCTAGCACTCAGAAAACGGGCTGGTTCCGACTGTCCGCTGACCGTGCGCCATCACCAAGTAAGCCGGGAAGCTGCTACCTACAGTGGGACGCACAGGCTGTACCGGCACCGCCAGACCGCAGCCGGAGAGGGGGGAATCGACCATGGGTGTAGTCAAAGTCATAGAGCTGCTCTCCCAGTCGGAATCGAGCTGGGAGGACGCCACCAGGAAGGCATTGGAGCAGGCATCCAAGACGGTGCGCAACATAAAATCGATCTATGTCAAGGAGTTCCAGGCCATCGTGGAGGATGATCAGATCACTCAGTATCGGGTGAACTGCAAGGTCTCATTCAGCCTGGATGGCTCAGCGGATCAGCAAGAGCACGCCGGCTGACTCCGGACAACTGCGAAACGGTATGGACGCGAGCGTCGTGCCTCCAGCAGGAGGCACGACGCTTTACTGTGCCGCGCCGCTCCGCAGATCAGCGAGCGCCTGCCGGTACTCGGCCAGTGCCCGGACCTGGGTGCGTGGGTTCACTACCGACCAGCGGATCTGACCGCCTTCGTCGATCAGAAAACTGCCGCGGACCGCAGTACCGTTGTCTTCGTCGAACACGCCGTAGCTGCGGCTCACCTCGCCATGGGGCCAGAAATCCGCCAGCAGGGGGAACTGGTACTGCTGTTGCTCATGGAACACTTTCAGTGCCGGCAGGGGATCTGCCGATATGCCGTACAGCTGAACGCCATCGGCTTCGAACAACTCGATGTTGTCACGCAGTTCGCACAGCTCGTCGGTGCAGCGCCCGGTGAACGCGTGCGGGTAGAACACCAGCAGTACGGGTGTACCCCGCAGTTCGCTCAGTGTCACCGGCTGCCCAGCGGTACCCGGCAGCGTGAAGTCAGGCGCAGCTGAACCGACCTCAGGAACCTTGTTGCTGTTATTCATGTCTGACCTCCAGTCACTCGGTCAATCGTACCGGCTGGGCACGTCATACTTGGAAGCGTGAGCAGCACACTGATCCTTGGTGCCGGCCTGGCCGGCCTGTCAGCCGCGATTCTGCTGGCCCGCTCCGGCCACCAGGTAACTTTAGTGGAGCAGGACACAGCCCAGGGCAGGCGGCGCGGACTGCAGCAGCTGCCGCACATACATCTGAACCTGTCTTTATGGCGTGAGCTCGGGGAAAACGAGTTGCCGGAACTGCCGCACCGCCTCCTGGCGCACGGTGCGCTGCGCCTGAACCTGCTGGCAGCAAATCCTCCGCTCAGAGGCGTGCCGTTTACCGAAGCTGACCACCGCTTCGAGACGGTTACCGCTCGCCGGGCGGTGCACCAGAGGGTGCTTGAACAACTCGCTGGTACTGTTCCCGGAGTCAGCATCCATTGGGGTGAACAGGTCCAGGACCTGATCGTCACTGAAGCGGGTAAGCCGGCCCGCGTGCTTGGCGTCAGAACCCGGTCCGGGACGGAGTTCCGGGCTGAGCTGACAGTTGATGCCAGCGGCCGCCGTTCAGCTTTGCCCCGATGGCTTGCACGGGCCCAGCTGCCGGCAGCCAGGGAAGAGAGGGCAGAGCGGGGCTCCGTCTACTACAGCAGGCATTACCGCTCTGCCGGCGGCCGTCCGCCTGCTTTGCTTGCCGGCACCCTGCAGCCGTATCACGGCCTGTCGATCATCACGCTGCCGGCAGATAACGACACCTGGTCGGTCGCCATTGTCACCGGCTCGGAGGACGCGGAACTGCGCCGACTGAGGGATCCCGCGAACTGGGAACTCGCTTTACGGCAATACCCGCGTGCCGCTCATTGGCTGCAGGGCGAACCACTGTCGGATGACGTTGCCGTCATGGCGGCCCTGCATGACCAGAAACGCAGCCTGCTCAGCGACAGCGGACAACCGCTCGTCGGCGGGCTTGTGCTGCTCGGCGACGCGTGGGCAAGTACCGATCCGACCCTGGGTCGAGGTTCCAGCATCACGCTCAAGCATGCGCTGCTGCTCCGCAGGTTGCTGACAGAGATAAATCCAGGCAGTGAACCGCTCAGGTTCACCCGCGAGTTTGAAACTCTGAGTCAGCGGGAACTGGGACCGCTGATCAACCGTTCGAGTTGGTACATCCGCCAGCGGTTACAGGAGCTGTACGCTGATGTTGCTGGGGAAAGACTGGTCTCTGATGCGGACTGGCAGCGGGTTCAGGCGTCGCGGCACCTGGAGCTGACTGATCCTGATCTCGCGCGGCATTTCGCGGCTGGCGCCTACCTGCTTGACGAGAACACTGAACGATTCCGGCGACCGGAACTCCTTGATGAACGCCTGGCTGCCGTGCTGGCTGGCAGCTGGGACCGCTACCCGCATGGCGGACCTGATTATCAGCGGCTGCTGAAGCTGCTCAGCTGAGCTCCTCGAACTGCGAGCGCTGCAGTTGCGCGTAAACCCCGTCCAGCTCCACAAGCTCATCGTGTGTTCCCTGCTCAACGATGCTGCCCTGCTGCATCACCAGGATCAGATCGGCGTTACGGATGGTGGACAGCCGGTGCGCGATCACGAAACTGGTGCGTCCGCTGCGCAACGTCGTCATCGCTTCCTGCAGCAGCAGCTCGGTGCGGGTGTCGACCGAACTGGTCGCCTCGTCCAGCACCAGGATCTGCGGCCTGGCGAGGAAGGCCCGCGCGATCGTCAGCAGCTGCTTCTCACCCACGCTGACCGTGCCGCCCTCGTCATCGATTACGGTGTCGTAACCGTCCGGCAAAGTCTGCACGAACCTGTCAACCCAGGAGGCTTGAGCTGCGGCCTGAACCTCCTCGTCGCTGGCGCCGAGCCGACCGTAAGCTATGTTCTCTCGGATCGTGCCTTTGAACAGCCACGTGTCCTGCAGCACCATGCCGATCCGTGAGCGGAGGTCGTCGCGCGACAGATCGGTGATGTCGATGCCATCGATGAGTATCTGACCGGAGTCGATCTCGTAGAAACGCATGATGAGGTTGACCAGGGTCGTCTTGCCGGCTCCGGTTGGTCCGACGATCGCGACTGTCTGGCCCGGTTCCGCCACGAAGGACAGGTTCTCGATGAGCGGCTGGTCTTTGTCGTAGCGGAAACTGACGTTGCGGAACTCGACCCGGCCGCGCACTGTGTCTGCGAGCTGGGCGACCGGCTGTTCAGGCAGCTGTTCAGCGGCATCCAGCAGTTCGAACACGCGCTCGGCTGACGCTGCACCGGATTGCAGCAGATTCACCATCGAAGCGATCTGGGTTACCGGCTGCGTGAACTGGCGCGAGTACTGGATGAACGCCTGCACCTCACCGAGCGAGATCGTGCCGTTCGCCACCCGCAGGCCACCCATGACCGCGATGACCGCGTAGTTGAGGTTGCCGATGAACATCGACACCGGCATGATCAGGCCTGACAGGAACTGCGCCCGGAAGCTCGACTGGAACAGCTGTTCGTTCTCGACCTCGAACTGTTCCTGCACTTCCTTCTGCCGGCCGAACACCTTGACAAGGTCATGACCGGTGAACGCCTCCTCGACCCGGGAATTCAGCGTGCCGGTGCTGCGCCACTGTTCCATGAACTGCACCCGTGAACGGCTCATGATCAGGCCGGCCACCACCATCGTCACGGGTATGCTGAGCAGTGCCACGAGTGACAGCACCGGTGAGATCAGGAACATCATCACCAGGATGAAGATGACTTGCAGCAGAGCGTTCAGCAGCTGGGTAAGAGTCTGCTGCAGACTCTGCTGCACGTTATCGATGTCGTTGGTGACACGACTCAGCAGCTCACCGCGCGGCTGATGGTCGAAGTAGCTGAGCGGCAAGCGGTGGAGTTTGTCCTCCACCAGTGACCGCATTCGGTACACCGTGCGCTGGACAGCATCATTGAGGAGCCAGCCCTGCAGGAACTGCAGGACACTTGCCGCCAGGTACAGGCCGAGCACGAACAGCACGACTGCAGCCACTGCACTGAAGTCGATACCCTGGCCTGGCACCAGGTCCACACCGGTCAGCAGCTCCGCGAACTGCTCCTGACCCGCCGCTCGCGCGGCGTTGATCGCTTCTTCCTTGCTCAGACCCTCAGGCAGCTGCCGGCCAAGGACACCGGCGAACAGCAGGTCGGTCGCCTGACCGAGCACCCGGGGTGCGACAGAGGACAGTGCGACTGCCACGATGCTCAGGACGATGACGGTCAGCACCCGCAGCCGCTCCGGTCCGAGCATGCCGATGAGCCGCCTGACGGTCGGACCGAAGTTCAGCGCTTTCTCGCCGACGGCGCCACCGCGCATGCCGGGTCCGCCCCGGACCCGTTCGACCTGCTGCAGCTTCTTCGGTGCGCGGTTGGAGCTGTTGTCGCGGCTCATGCTTCCACCAGCTGCTGTGATTCAACGATCTCCTGATACACCGGTGAACTGGCCAGCAGCTCCTCATGCGTCCCGCGAGCCACGATGCGGCCGTCCTCCAGCACCAGGATCAGGTCGGCGTCCTCGATGGTGGCGATGCGCTGGGCGTTGATAAGCACGATTGAACTGCGTGTCACCGGTCCTAGGGCAGCCCGCAGGCGCGCGTCAGTAGACATGTCGAGTGCCGAGAACGAGTCATCGAACAGGTAGATCGACGGCTTCTTGATGATGGAACGGGCGATGGCGAGTCGCTGCCGCTGGCCACCGGAGAAGTTGGTTCCGCCCTGCGCCACCGGTGCTTCCAGCTGCTCGGGCAGTGCCGTGACGAAGTCACGCGCCTGAGCGATCTCCAGCGCCTCCCACATTTCAGCTTCGCTGGCTTCAGGACGGCCGTAACGCAGGTTTTCGGCTATCGTGCCGCTGAACAGGTAAGCGGTCTGCGGTACGAAACCGATGCGGGCCCAAAGTGCCTCGGGATCGAAGTCGCGTACGTCGATGCCGTCGACACGTACCGTCCCGCCGGTAGCGTCGAACAGGCGAGGGATCAGGTGCATCAGGGTTGACTTTCCGGAACCGGTCGGACCGATGACCGCGATCGTCTGGCCGGCGGTAGCGGTGAAACTGATGTCTTCAAGAACCGGATGGCTGGCACCCGGGTAGCGGAAAGAGACGTCCTTGAAACGGAGGTCGCCGTGTGCCGGTGCTGACTTGCCTTCAGTGGGTGGCACCACCGAGGACCTCGTGTTGAGTACCGCGCCGATCCGGTCGGCGGATACCGCTGCCCGCGGCAGCATCATGAAGATGAAGGTTGACATCATGACGGCCATGAGGATCTGAATCAGGTAGGCGAGGAAAGCGGTGAGCGAACCGATCTCCATGAGACCGGCGTCGATGCGCAGTCCGCCGAACCAGATCACCGCGACGTTCGACAGGCTGAACACCAGCATTACGACAGGGAAGAACAGCGCCATCCAGCGGCCTACGTACAGGGCGACGTCGGTCAGGTCCCGGTTGGCCCTGGCGAAACGTTGCTTCTCATGCTCTTCGCGCACGAACGCCCGGATCACCCTCACCCCGATCAGCTGCTCGCGCATGACCTCGTTGACCCGGTCGATGCGTTCCTGCAGGCGTCGGAACGCCGGCACCAGCCGGCTGATGATGATGGCGATGGCCACTCCCAGCAGCGGGACGGCCACAGCGACCAGCCACGCAAGTCCTGCGTTCTCCCTGAGGGCCATGATCACGCCACCAACCATCATGATCGGAGCCATGACCAGCATGTTGAATCCCATCACGGTGAACATCTGCACCTGCTGCACATCGTTGGTGTTGCGCGTTATGAGTGATGGTGCGCCAAACTCAGCTACTTCACGCCGGGAGAACGAAGCCACCTGGCGGAACACTGCGGAGCGCACGTCGCGGCCGAAAGCCATCGCCGTTCGCGCGCCCAGGAACACGGCTGCCACCGTGCAGGTGACGTGGATCAGGGAGACGCCCAGCATCCAGCCGCCCTGACTCAGGATGTAAGGGATGTCGCCAGGAATGATGCCGTTATCGATGATGTCCGCGTTCAGGCTGGGCAACATCAGCGAAGCGATCGTCGCTGCCAGGTGCAGCAGTACGAGGGCAGTGATGGGCCGCCCGTAAGGGCGCAGGTAGGTGCGCAGCAGAGTCAGCAGCATCGGCTGACTGCGCTTCTCGCTACGCTGTCTGACGTGAACCCGGTGATCTCAATTGCCTCCAGCCCCAGCTGCTGATCAGTTCCACTGAACCGTCCGGACAGCCGTGCGCACAGCGGCAGACAGCGTCAGGACACCGCCGGAGCATACCTGAGCGCATCGACACTTATCAATACTGCTGCGCGTCCGCACCGCAACTTTGTTCAGCTCCGGGTCAGCCTCACGCTAAACTGGGTGCACATGCGCATAAGTTGGGGCTCCCTCATCATCCGGTGCATCGGAGCCGGATTAATCGCCTGGCCACTGGTGCAGAACCTGATCAGCTACCGGCCCTTGTTCTCACGTGCCCGCTTTGAAGGGCTGTTTCCGATGCTGCTTGGTGCGCAGCTGCTCGTAGTTGGCGTGGTGCTTGACCGGCCGGGACGCAAAGCGGGTGACCTCGCGTTCATGGCACTGCTGATCACCGCCCTGGCAGTGTGCTGGCTGACCGGCCAGCTCGTCCTGGCTGTCATCGTGTTCCTGCTGCAGCTGCCGTTCGCATTCCGCAAGGATGCTGACTGGCGCCGCAGGCCGAAGAATTAACTGTTCAGTGCACGGTCCCAGTCAATGCGTGCAGCAAGTTCACTGACCAGTGCCTCGAGGTCAACACGGTCTTCATCATCAAAGTTCCCGAACTCAGAAGAGTCCAGATCCAGCACGGCAACCACGCGTCCGCCATGTTCAACCGGCACTACGATCTCGGAGCGTGACCGCACGTCGCAGGCGATATGGCCCGGGAACGCATTCACGTCCGGCACAACCTGACTCTGGCGCGTGCTGACGGCGGTTCCGCAGACCCCACGGCCAACCTGAATACGCACACAGGCCGGTCGACCCTGAAACGGTCCCAGTACCAGTTCATCATCACGAAGCAGGTACCAGCCGGCCCAGTTCAGGTTGGGCAGCCAGGCGTACATCTCCGCGGCTGCGTTGCCCAGGTTGGCCAGCCAGTCAGTCTCGCCTTCAAGCAGCAGCCTTATGCGCTCCCGCAACTGCTCATACATCTCTGGCTTGTTGCCGGCAGCCAGGTCTCCGCCGTACTCAAGCAGTATTTCATGGGTGTCAGTCACGCTGCTGATGTTAACGCCGTTCCGGTCCGGACACGGTGTTATCGTCCTGCACATGCAGCTGGTTGTCGTCCGCATCGCACTGCTCCTGCTGTTTGCGCTGGCAGCTGCGGCATTGACCAGCTGGCTGGCAGGTGCGGAGTTCAGCCTGGCGCTCACGCCGCAGCTGGCGGCCCTTTACTTCATACCCGCTAACATCATCAACCTCTGGCTCCTACGGCGCGGTCCCGAGGGCCGGCCCAGGAGCCTGCTGCAGCTGATGAACTTTGATCAAAGCCTCCTGGGTCGTGATGTGCTGCTGGGGCTGTTTTACCAGTTGGTGCTGTTCGTGCCATTCGGGCTGGCGATCAACCTGGTCATGCTGCTGCTGTAAGGTCCGGCGAATATGCTCGCAGCCTTCGAAACAGCATTTGTGCCGCCAGAGGCAAGCGTGGTTGAGCTGCCACTGTGGTTCGCATGGCTGTCTGCCGTTGCCATCGTTCTGCTCTTTCCTGTCACGAATGCCCCGGCGGAAGAACTGACCTACCGCGGCCACGCCCAGACGCAATTACGGAGGAGTGGCTGGCCACTGTGGGCTGCGATTTCCGTGCCGTCGCTGGCTTTCGGGCTGCAGCACATCATGCTGGCAGCTACCGTCGCAGGCATGCTGGTGTATGCCGTGGCGTTCACATTGTGGGGCGCTGGAGCCGGCCTGATTTACTCGCGGACACGACGACTCATGCCGGTCGTCATCGCACACTTGCTGACGAACCTGTTCACCGCTGCCGCGCCGCTGATCATCCTGTTGGTGGTCCCCTGAGACCGTTTCAGCCGCCGATTATCTCGCCACCATTGGGATGCAGCACTTGACCGGTCATGTAGCTCGCGTCGGCAGAAGCCAGGAACACGTAACTCGGAGCGACCTCCTCGGGCTGACCCGGCCGGCCCAGCGGAGCATCGGCGCCATGACCTGCAGTGCGCTCAGCATCGAACGAACCCGGAATGAGCGGGGTCCAGATCGGCCCCGGTGCCACAGCGTTGACGCGGATGCCTTTTGAAGCCAGGTTACTGGCCAGGGAACGGGTGAAGCCGACGATCGCTGATTTGGTGGCCGCGTAATCCATCAGGTGATCACTGCCCCGGTAAGCGGTCACCGAGGTGGTGTTGATTATGGCTCCCGTCTGCTCAGGCAGGTGCTCGAGGGCAGCTGCGGTGACGAGAAACTGCGCGAAGATGTTGGTGCGGAACGTCTCCTCGAGCTGCTCGAGGGTGATGTCCTGAAGGTTCTCGCGTGAATGCTGCACTGCGGCATTGTTGACGAGTATGTCCAGACCCCCGAACTCATGTACCGTGTCGGCCACGATCTGCCGGCAGAACTGTGGATCTTTCAGGTCACCGGCGATGGCGAGGCAGCGGGCGCCCTCAGCTCGCACCGCCTCAGCGGTCTCTGAGGCGTCCTCATGCTCGTTCAGGTAGGTTATCGCCACATCCGCACCTTCGCGTGCAAACAGCACCGCCACGGAGCGCCCGATGCCGCTGTCACCACCAGTGATGAGTGCGACCTTGCCGCGCAGTTTGGCTGAACCCTGATAGTGCGGTGCCCGGTACTGCGGGCGCGGGTCCATCTCTGCTTCGCTGCCGGGCAGTTTCTGTTCCTGAGGTGGCACTTCTTCTGGTCTGTCACGATCATCAGCCATTGCTTTACCCCCTGCCTGAAACTACCCGCCGGCTGCAGCAGCCGGTTATGGCTGCTGACACGATTTCGGGTGGTCACCTGCAACGGTCCTGCTCCCGTGGTAGCATTCTGCGCACCATGCGAATCCTGGTCAGTAACGACGACGGCATCTTCAGCCCCGGCATCCGGGTGCTGGCGAACGCCGCGAAAGAGTTCGGAGATGTACGGGTGGTGGCCCCGGACGTTGAACAGTCCGCCATGAGTCACGCGATCACCATCAAACGCCCACTGCACTATCACCCCGTGCCGCTTGACGATATCGAGGCTTACCGCGTGGACGGAACTCCCGCTGACTGCGTTGCCCTCGGTGCGTACCATTGGGACGAGGTTGATCTGGTTCTGACCGGCATTAACCTGGGCCTCAACATCGGGCACAATATCTGGCATTCCGGCACGGTTGCCGCTGCGAAGCAGGCTGCCTTCCTCGGTATACCCGCTATCGCCTTCAGTGCTCCGTTCAGCATCGGTCCTTCTGATTACGCTCCGCTCATGCCGTATCTGAGTCAGGTGATCAAGGACTTCCTGAAGGCCCCGGACATGCTGCTTCTGAATGTGAACTTCCCGGAGAAACCCAGGGGCATCACCTGGGCCCGCCAGTCGGTCCGCCACTACGAAGGCATCGTGGTACCTGATGAGGACCCTATGGGGCGCGAACACTTCTGGTTCTCCGAGGTCGCCAAAGGCAACCCTGACGAAGGCACCGACCGCTGGGGCATCGAGAACCAGCTGGTGACGCTTACCCCGTTGTCACTGGACCTGACTGATTACAAGCTGCTGGAGGCAGCCCGCGAGGCCGTGCCGAAGTAACCTGCGCTGAGCACGAGGTCACAACCATGATGAGCAGCCTGCGCGTGCCTGAACTGTCCAGCCGTCAGCAGGAACTGCTCCGCTGGCTCGCGATCACCTGCATGGTGATCGATCATGTGGGTGCCATCTTCCTGGACCGGGCCGAAGCACAGCCGTTGCGGGCCATCGGGCGCGTCGCCTGGCCGCTGTTCGCATACCTGCTCGCCTATAACGTCGCTGTCCGTCGCGTCGCGCCGGCGAAGTACCTGCCGACCCTGGCCATCTTCACGGTTGTCTCGCAGCTGCCGCACTACCTGGCATTCAGCAGCAGCTGGGTGTCGATCATCGGCACGCTCCTGTTAGGCACTTTCGCTCTGCACGTACTGGAGAACCGCAGCTACAGCCAGGTGAACGGCCTGCTCCTGCTTTCAGCGACCGTGCTGTTATCACCATTCGTTGAATACGGAACTGCCGGTGTGCTCCTTATCATCAGCTTGTGGTGGCTGCTGAAACACCCGCAGTTGCTCTCACTGCTCAGCAGCGCATTCCTGCTTGCTGCCATCAACTGGCCGCATTCCAACTGGCCGTTCGCACTCCTGGCTGTTCCCGTGGTGCTGCTCGTCAGTCTGCTGCCTGAGCGGTTCGGCCTGCCCCGCAGCGGACGGCTGCCGTGGTTGTTTTACCCCGCACACCTGCTGGTCCTCGCCGGCATTGCATACCTTGCTCGCAGCTGAGTGGTGCCGGTTCTGGCCAGCCGGTGCGGCCCGTATAGTATTCTCTTCCTGAACACAACGTAGCTGTGGCCGTGGCCAGCCTGGATGTTTTGGCTGATCACGCGCAGGCACACCGGCAACACCGGCCAGCGGCCGTGAAAGGGGTCCATATGAACAGAGTCCTGTTGTCTCTTGCAAGCCTTCTCCTGCTCGGGGGCCTGGCGTTCGCCCAGGACCGTTCTGACATCCGCATCGTCGTCGTCAGTCACGGCGCCGCGGCCGACCCGTTCTGGAGCGTCGCCAAGAACGGCGTCGATCAGGCAGCCGCCGACATGGGCGTGACGGTCGAGTACCACGCGCCTGATACGTTCGACATGCCCCGTATGGCGCAGCTCATCAACGCTGCCATCGCCAGCAACCCCGATGGCCTCATCGTCACCATCCCCGATGTCGATGCACTCGGCGACGTCATCCGTGACGCAGTGGACGCCGGCATCCCGGTCATGAGCATGAACTCGGGCAGCGACGTGTTCGAGGAACTCGGAGTCACGGCCCACGTCGGCCAGACCGAGTATGAGGCCGGTTTCGGTGCCGGAACCCGCATGGCCGGTGAAGGTGTAAGCAACGCCATCTGCGTCAACCACGAGGTAGGCAACACCGCACTGGACCTGCGCTGTGACGGTTTCCGCGACGGTCTCGGTGAGGGTGCCAGCGTCAACGTGCTGTCAGTCAGCACGGACCCGACCGAGATCCGCAACGCCGTGCTCGCCACCTTCAGTTCCAATGAGGGCATCGACGGTGTGCTCGCAGTAGGCCCGGTCGGGGGCGAACCGACCATCGCAGCGCTTGAGGAGAACGGCCAGCTCGGCGAGGTCGCCCTCGGCTTCTTCGATCTGTCCCCGACGATCCTCGAGACGATCGCCGCTGGTGACGCCATGTTCGCCATCGACCAGCAGCAGTACCTGCAGGGTTACCTGCCGGTGATGTTCCTCACGCTGTACGCCCAGTACGGCCTGCTGCCAGGGGACAACATCATCCGCACCGGCCCCGGCTTCGTCACGCCTGACAACGCAGCCCAGGTCGTCGACCTGAGCGCCGTGGGAATCCGCTGAGCACGAACACCGCTGACGAGCGGCTGCGCCGCATCAGCCCCTTCAGGCGCTTCCTGATGCGCCCGGAATTCGGGGCTGTTGCCGGGGCCATCCTCGTCTTCGTATTCTTCGCGATCGTCGCGGGCGACCGGGGTTTCCTGGCCGCCCGCGGCGTCTCCAGCTGGCTGGAGATCTCTGCCCAGCTGGGCATCCTCGCGATCGCCGCAGCGCTGTTGATGATCGGCGGCGAGTTCGACCTGTCCATCGGCTCCATGGTCGGCGCCGCCGGAGTGGTGCTGGCGATACCGATCGCCATCTACGGCTGGCCGCTGTGGGCCGCGCTGCTGCTGGCTGTCGCTGCGGCATTGCTGGTGGGTTTCCTGAACGGCTTTATCGTCAACCGCACCAGGCTGCCTTCGTTCATCGTGACGCTGGCATTCCTGTTCATCCTGCGTGGCCTGACCCTGGGTTTCACCCGGCTCATCACCGGTCGCACCCAGGTATCCGGCCTGAAACGCGAGATCGGTGACACCTGGCTGTACCGGCTGTTCGCCGGCGACCTGTTCGGCCTGCCAGCCAGCGTCTGGTGGTGCCTGGGACTGGCGATCTTCGCCAGCTGGCTGCTGCTCAGAACCCGCTTCGGAAACTGGACGTTCGGCACCGGCGGCGATTCAGATGCAGCCCGCAATTCCGGTGTTCCTGTGGGCCGCGTCCGCATCATGCTGTTCATGGGCACTGCCCTGGCCGCCACACTGTTCGCCACCATCCAGGTGCTGGATCTCGGTTCCGCGGACGTGCTGCGCGGTGAACTCAAAGAGTTCGAGGCGATCATCGCCGCAGTCATCGGCGGCTGCCTGCTCACCGGTGGTTACGGCTCAGCTATCGGCGCCGTGTTCGGCGCCCTCATATTCGGAATGGTTCAGCAGGGTATTTTCTTCACCGGCATCAACACCGACTGGTTCCGGGTATTCCTGGGTGTGATGCTGCTCATTGCGGTCATCTTCAACAACTTCATCCGGAAGCGCGCAACCCAGGCAGGCTGAGTGCGGACATGAACACGACCCTTGAAGTCATGAACGTAAGCAAGTACTTCGGCAACGTCATCGCCCTGAACAACATCAGCATGAGCGTCCGCTCCGGCGAGGTGCACTGCCTGCTTGGCGACAACGGCGCCGGCAAGAGCACCATGATCCGTATCCTCTCCGGGGTGCACAAGGCCAGCAGTGGCGAAGTGCTGCTGAACGGCCAGCGGGTGGAGTTCAACAGCCCTGCCGAAGCGCTCGATGCAGGCATCGCCACGGTGCACCAGTACCTGTCAATCCAGCCGCTCATGAGCGTGACCCGCAACTTCTTCCTGGGCCGCGAACCCACGGTAGGCTGGGGCCCGTTGAAGCGTTTCGACCTGAACGCAGCTGACGCGATCGTGCAGCGGGAGATGGCCAGCATGGGCATCGACGTGCGTGACCCCAGTCAGCCCGTTGGCACCATGTCCGGCGGGGAACGCCAGTGCGTGGCAATCAGCCGCGCCATCTACTTCGGCGCCCGGGTCCTCATCCTCGACGAGCCGACCAGCGCCCTCGGCGTGAAACAGGCCAGCACCGTCCTGCGCTACATCGCCCGGGCGCGCAAGCAGAACCTGGCGGTCATCTTCATCACCCACAACGTCCACCATGCGTATGCCGTCGGTGATACGTTCACGGTGTTCAAGCGAGGCAGCAGCCTGGGCACGCATACCCGTGAGCAGATCAGCCGTGAGGAGCTGCTGGACATGATGGCGGGAGGACAGGACTTCCAGGAGTTCGAGCGGCAACTGGCGGCTGAGCTCGGGGAGCGCTGATGAGGCAGCAGCTCAACGTCGCACTCATCGGCGTGGGTCGCATGGGCAAGATCCATGCATCAGTGCTGGAGCGCATCCCGGGCATCCGGGTGGTGCGGGTCGCCGACGTGAACCTGCTGGCAGCGGCAGAGGTCGCCAGGCGGTTCGAAGCCAGTGCGAGTACCGTTGAGGACGCCATCGCTGCGGCAGAGGTCGAGGCGATCGTCATAAGCACGCCCACGCCGACGCACGAGCAGCTGGTGCTGCAGGCCGTCGAGGCAGGTAAACCTGTGTTCGTGGAGAAGCCGCTCGCGCATGACCTGCCAGCCACGGACCGGATCGTCGCCGCGGTACGCGCGACCGGCACGCCCGTGCAGGTTGGTTTCCAGCGGCGGTACGATCCGGCGATCCAGGAGGCCCGCCGGCAGATCGATGACGGTGAGCTCGGCCGCCTTGAAGGGTTCCGCGCTGTCGATCGGGACACCAGTCCGCCGCCCCTGCAGTTCCTGAAGAGCAGCGGCGGCATCTTCATCGACCTGGGTATCCACGACCTGGACACTGCCCGCTTCCTGGTCGGTGAAGTCGAGGAGGTGCATGCCGTCGGTGGCGCCATCAGTGACCCCAGCCTGGCGGAGCACGGCCTGTTCGACACTGCCGTGGCAACGCTGCGATTCACGAACGGTGCCGTGGGCACCCTGGAATGCGCCCTGAACAGTCCGTGGGGGTATGACATCCGGACCGAGGTGATCGGCAGCAGCGGACGGGTGACCATCGACATGGACAGCCGGCACCTGCTGAAGCGTTACGAACGCCGCGGCATCATCCAGGACCGGCCACGTGACTTCGCCTGGAGTTACTTTCAGGCGTACAGTGACGAGCTTGAGGCATTCGCGTTCAACATCCTGCAAGGCAACGAAGTGGCGCCCGACGTGATCGACGGCCGGGAGTCGTTGCGGCTGGCGCTCGCCGCTCAGCAATCGCTGGAGACTGGCGCTACCGTACGGGTTCAGGACGTGCACTGATGCACGTGGTGTAATCAGGCAAATGAAGCACTACGACTTCAGGTTGAACGGCCAGGTCGTCGGGACGTTCGAGCTGAGCGAGAAACCCGGCTGGATTCACCAGACAGCAACTTTCATCGTCGATGGGGTTGAACAGGTGAACCGTTACGCCGTGAGGCTTGACCAGCAAGTGCCGCTCAGTGCCCGCGGATCAGGCGGTGAATGGTGGGAGGTGCCCACAGGCGCGTACCCTTCAGCTGCCTGGCCGCTCGTGCTGCGCCTGGGACTGCGCGAGTTCCCGCAGCTCGATGAAGGCAGCGGAGAGGTACGTCCAGCAGAGCTGCACCTCGAGGCCGGGCTGCTCGTCGAGTACGTTGCCGGCAAGCCCAACCGGAAATTCCTGGTCGCTGAGGACGGGCAGGTTAGTTATATCCATTGGGGTGGGGACGCGGAGTCGTTCCTGCTTGAGCCGGACGAAGAATGACGCCAAGAAAACTCTCTCAGGCCGATCCTGCCGTTCGCAGTGGTAAGCCGTGCCCTGAGTGAATTCTGACGAGCGGGAGGTAACACATGATGACAGCACTCGGTCGGGAACTGTTCACCGCGCATGCAAACTCAGGCGAACCCGCATTCACCTGGCTGGGCCAGCACAGTTTCATCCTTACGCTCGGTAAGCAGGTGATACTCGTGGATCCGTTCCTGGCTGACATGCCTGAACGACTCGTGCCACCCCTGTTCTCACCTGCCGCAGCGGCGGGCATCGTCAGTCTCGTGTGCTGCACCCACGACCACATCGATCACATTGATCCAGTGGCGGTCAGTGGACTCGCACACGCAACCGACTGCACGTTCGTGGCTCCCCGCGCTTGTCGCGAACGGATGCTGGCACTGGATGTGCCCGAGGAGCGGCTGCTGCTTCTGGATGACGAGGAGACGGTGGAGGAGCACGGACTCTCGATCACCGGCGTGAAAGCAGCGCATGAGTTCTTCGAAACGGACGCAGCCGGTCAGCATGCCTTTCTCGGTTTCGTCCTCGAGGCCGATGGTGTGGCCTTCTACCATGCCGGTGACACCGTCTGGTGGGAGGGACTGCAGGCACGGCTCAGAAACTGGCAGCTGGCTGCGGCGTTCCTTCCCATAAACGGTCGTGACGCGGAGCGCTACCGGGCTGGAATTCTGGGCAACATGACGTATCAGGAGGCCGCTGACCTGGCCGGCGGGCTTGACGTGAGGCTAGTGATCCCCGCTCATTTCGGGATGTTCAGTGCCAACACCGTTGATCCCCAGTCGTTCGCTGATTTTGTCACGGTGAAGTACCCTGCGTTGCGTTTTCAGGTGCCGGTTCCTGGGCGCTGGACCGCAGTTGAAACTCCCTGAGTCGCGATGCACGAGGCAGGCGTTCCGAACTGGCGTGACGGCGCGTCCGGCGCTGAGCTGATATCATGACGGTCCAGCGGTTAAACAGTAACCCAGCAGAGCGCAGTAGTTAGGCCCGCAGTGTCCAGGAAGGGCGAGAGTTAGAATCACGTCCTTGAGGAGAAGGAAATTGATGCACACTCTGCCGGTAGAGTTCACTGGTCACCCGCTGTATGTCCTGGCTGCATCGACCGGAATGGTCGCTGAGCGCGCAGGTGGCACAATGACGTCCCAGCTTGTCAGGCACCTGGGGACCACCCCAGGAACGGATGGCTGCTGATGCTGCCGGACAGCCGCAGGCAACCTGTCGGTTCGAGCCTGCTGGGCCGGTTCACGATGCCGGCAGTTCTGCTGCTCCTGCTTGCAGCCTGTGGCAGCAGCGCCCAGTCTGATGACACGGGCCAGCCAGGCGGACCGGACGACGGCGGCAACCAGACTGCTTGCAGGGAGACCGTGACCGGTGATCTCACCGTACCGACCGTACTAACCAACGGGCCAGAGGCGTGTGACTACTGGTTCCCGAGCGATGGCAGCGACAACACCGGTTACAGCATCACCTCAGATGTACAGATCGAAGCGGGTACAGTGCTGCGCTTCGGCAAGGACACGCAGC
>Ga0209487_1001128_pt1 | contig 22940 bp, 13 predicted proteins | sample Poulit2012_FD_187524 | JGI IMG/M metagenome (GOLD analysis project Ga0209487, IMG submission 187524) | Agricultural soil microbial communities from Georgia to study Nitrogen management - Poultry litter 2012 (SPAdes) (version 2) | ecosystem: Environmental > Terrestrial > Soil > Agricultural land...
TTGACTCGAGTATGTAAGATCAGAGTTTTTTCGTAGATAGGGGTAAATAGGAGTTTGTATTCCTGCCAGAATTCCCGTAGAGAGGGAAGTGCCTTTGCATGTTGGATAAGGATACAGGCATTTAAAAAAAATAGAAGCTCTTACCAGCTTCTATTTTTTTTGAAATAGACCTATCTGAGTGTTTTTGTTTTATGGTCGTGTTTCTATCAAATCATGAATTACCCACAATGCTTCATTGATATAAACATCTTTTTTGATATTTTTTATTTCATTATCATTGCTTGCAATCAATGAAGAATCTATTTGGATTTTGTCCATATCCATTGGATAATTATACACATGCAGATTTTCATTGGTGATACTCAATTCATCGAATTCATTAGATCGGTTCTCTCTTTTCTTTTCTGAAATTTCGAGCTCTTTCAGATTTAGAGAAGTTACACTTTCGTCCCGCACATCCTTCAGGTATCGGGCATATTCATCGATCTTCGAAAACACAGGATTTGCTTCTACTCTTCGTTTAGAGTTTTCTTTTATCAAATCCATATTCTCAATTCTAAACACCTTTTGATTGTATTTGAGGGGTTCGATTTGTGTCCATTCGAGCGGGTTGTCGTATTCTTTTTCACCCATTTCCATATAGCTGTATGTGTCGGGTAATATTATATCGGGGACAACTCCTTTCAGTTGAACACTACCCCCGTTGATTCTGTAGTATTTTTGAATGGTAAGTTTCACATCACCAAGATTTTCATAGGGACTCTTTCCTCTGAAAGCCTGATCAAGCTGAAAGAATCTTTGTACAGTACCTTTTCCGAAGGTGGAATTACTTCCTACGATCACAGCTCTGTTATAGTCTTGCATAGCGGCAGCAAGAATCTCGGAAGCCGACGCAGAAAAATGATTAACAAGAATAACCAACGGTCCATCATAATGTACTTTTTTGTCCTTGTCTTTCCAGATATAAGGAGCGTCTTTTCTTGACTTCACTTGAACGATCGGTCCTCCTTCTATGAAAAGTCCGGAAATATCCACTACATCGCTCAGCGATCCTCCAGGATTAAATCGAAGATCGAGGATGACTCCATCTACGTTTTCTTTTTTCATTTTTTCCAGTTCGATCGCCATGTCTGTAGATGATCTTTTGTCTCCATCAAACTCAAAATAGAACCTGGGTAATTTGATGTATCCTACCTTTTTGCTAATTTCCTTGTCTTCTATAAAGAAGGATTTTGCAAAGCTTTGTCCGATTTCAACCTCATCTCTTACGATTGAAATTTCCTGAGTAGATCCATCTGGTTTTTTAACAAATAGACGTACCGTCGTGCCTGCCTCACCCCGGATGAGCTGCACTACATCATCTGTTCTCCAGCCACGCACATCCACAGGTTCTTCATCTCCTTGTGCTACCTTAGCGATAAGATCATTTGCTTCCAGTTCTTTTCCTTTCCATGCAGGTCCACCAGGTACCACACTGACTACTTTTGTGTATTCCCCGTCTTTGGTCAATCTTGCACCGATTCCTTCCAGCTTACCACTCATGTCTATTTCAAAGTCTTGCTTGTCTTTTGGACTGAAGTAGTTAGAGTGGGGATCATTGGCCATGGTGATGGCATTGACATATTGTGCAAACAAATCATCCTCCCTCATGAATTCAGACATTCTGTCAAAATATTTATCATACATTTCGAGGGTATTCTCTCTTGCTTCGTTTTCGATTTCTTCAAAAGATTTTTCTTCTTCACCTTCCAAAGTTGCCTTCCGTTTGTCAATGATCCTTGTAAGGGTTTCGTATTTTAGAAGTTTTCTCCAATATTCCCGTAAAGCTACAGAATCTGCCATGAAGTCAAATTTATCCGGATCTCGTTCCAGAGTTTCTTGTGAATCATAATCAAATGGTTCTTGAAGAATGGTTTTATAGAAACTCTCTGCCCGGTGAAAGGCGTTTTTGTATAATTTGCAAGATTCGTGGAAAAATTCCAGGTCATAACTATCGATCTGATCATCCATCTGATTCATGAATTCGCGCAATTGACTTACCTCTTCCTGAGTGAAAAATTGTTTTCGACTATCGAGAGATTTCATATAAGTACGAAAAACTTCATCTGTATAATCAGCATCCATGTCATGAGGCTGGAAGTGCAGATAATCGATAAAGGTATTGATACCTTTGATGATTACCTGTTCTTTGGATAGCTCATTGAGGTTGCTTTCGCCCATTTGATTGTAAAAGATACCTCCCAGAATGACAGCGACTAATACAAGGCCTCGTAATATCATTTTATTCAATTTAATATGGTCTTTTTAAATGAAAGATCAGAATGCTCCAATAATTCAGTGGAACATATGCAAACATCTATACATCCCAATCTTCACAATATAAAACTTTATAACGACATGAATCTATATAAAGATCATTAAAAACTATCAAATATTATTGTTGATCAGAAACTGATGGTTGCGGACGTCATTGGTTAACAGACGAGATGCATATAAACAGAAAAAGAGAAGGTATTATTGCGATACCTTCTCTTTTCTGATTTATCGAATGATTTATTTTATTCTTTTACAAGAAAGGAGCAATGACAAGAGCTACTACAGCCATCAGTTTCAAAAGAATATTCAAGGATGGACCTGAAGTATCTTTGAATGGATCACCGACCGTATCTCCTACTACTGCAGCATGATAGGCCTCAGAATCTTTATCTATCATTTCTCCGTCGATTTCTACTCCCTCTTCGATCATTTTTTTCGCATTGTCCCAGGCACCTCCTGCGTTGGACTGGAAAAGAGCCATTAATACTCCTGTAGCTGTTACTCCTGCCAGTAAGCCTCCCAACATCTGACTTCCAAAAATGAAGCCGATCAAAACCGGGGTGATTACCGCAATAAGACCGGGGAATACCATCTCACGGAGTGAAGCTTTGGTAGAAATTTCTACACATTTATCATATTGAGGTTTTCCGTCAGCTCTCTGGAATATCTCCTGATCTTCTTTGGACCATGTGCTCATATCATCACTTTCATTTTTGTTCATCACATTGAGAGCGGCCCGAAGTTCAGGAATTTCTGTAAACTGTCGTCTTACTTCATTGATCATGTCCATAGCTGCTCGTCCTACTGCATGCATCGCAAGGGATGAAAATAAAAATGGCAACATAGCTCCAATTAGCAGACCCGCCATGACACCCGGTTGTGCAATATCAATGGTTCGGATGCCGGCTGTTTCCATAAATGCTGCAAATAAAGCCAAAGCAGTAAGAGCAGCGGAACCGATGGCAAAACCTTTTCCGATCGCTGCCGTAGTATTTCCTACCGCATCCAACCGATCCGTTCGTTCACGCACCTCCGGGGGAAGATCTGCCATTTCGGCGATACCACCCGCGTTGTCCGCAATCGGACCATATGCGTCAACTGCCAATTGGATTCCCATATTGGAAAGCATTCCCACCGCTGAGATCGCGATCCCATACAAGCCGGCAAAATAATATGATCCCATGATAGCAGCTGCTAATACCAATATCGGCAGAGCAGTTGACTGCATACCCACACCCAAACCAGAAATGATGTTGGTAGCCGATCCGGTCATGGATTGTCTGACAATTCCGGTGACGGGTTTGGTTCCCGTACCAGTATAATTTTCTGTGATAAATCCGATAAGAAGTCCTGCAACCAGTCCAAAAATAACTGCCCAGAATACTCCCATATTGGTATAGGTAATGTCATTGTATGTCCAGGTTTCCGGTAATATCCAGCGAATCAGAATAAAGGTAGCGATCAACATGAGAAGTGCTGATATTAGTTCACCTGTATTGAGAGCCGTCTGAGGATTTCCGCCTTCTTTGACTTTGACAAAAAACGTTCCGATAATAGAAGTGACAATTCCTACTCCTGCAAGAATCAAGGGTAAAATGACAGCATTGAGCCCACCGAATGCATTACCTGAATCAAAACCAGATAGACCCAGAAAAGCAGCTCCCAATACCATGGTTCCTATAATAGATCCTACATAGGATTCAAATAGATCTGCACCCATTCCGGCCACATCTCCCACATTATCACCTACGTTGTCCGCAATTGTAGCTGGGTTGAGCGGATGATCTTCCGGAATACCTGCTTCTACTTTTCCTACTAAATCTGCACCTACGTCAGCAGCTTTTGTATAGATACCTCCACCTACCCGTGCAAACAATGCAATGGAGGAAGCACCAAAAGAAAAACCGGTTACGACTTGAATTACTCTGGTTGGCGTCCAGCCCATCCCCGAATAAATGATATATAATACCGAAAGACCGATTACTCCCAGACCTACCACAGCCAGCCCCATGACCGAACCTCCTGCAAAAGCCACTTCAAGAGCTTTTGCCAAACTGTTCTTTGCCGCCTGTGAAGTACGAACATTGGCGCGAGTAGCCACTTGCATACCTATAAATCCTGCCAATGCTGAACAGATGGCACCCAGGATAAATGATACCGCAATCAGGGGATGAGACCCATCAGATATCGTACCACTGTAAAGTAATAATCCCGCCACGACCACCACAAAGATGGCTAAGACGCTATATTCTGCTTTGAGAAAGGCCATAGCTCCATCTGCTATGTTTTTTGCGATTTTTTTCATCTGGTCGGAGCCAGCATCTTGTTTGTTGACCCACGAGGATCTCCAAAACATGAATAGTATTCCTATTAAACCAAGGAAAGGAATGATGTACAAAACTGTTTGTCCCATTTATATTATCCGTTTTAACAATAACATTTTAAAATTGGGTAAAACTACTATTTTATTCAGTTTCCACAAAAAATTGATGAGAATATCAATATTGATTTTATGTGGGAGATGTCGAAAACTACCCGATAAATAAATATTGACGGATTAATCATTTTTATTGGTGCAGATGACTTCATTTAAGAGAAAAATTAAAAAATTGTCTGAGTTTGAAGTTAAAATTGATAAATTAAGGCAGTTTGAAAAAACTATAGTAGATGATATGGATTGATAGAGGGGTGTAAACTAATTTTGATATGAAAAAGAATTTACTTTGGATTGTGCTTCTGGCAACAATGTGCGTAGTGCCGGGAAGTGCGCAGGTTATGGACCTAAGCTATACGATTGCGCCTACAGGCGAATATATATTTAGAGATAAAAAAGCCGGATTGGCAGATGGTTTTGTTGCGGGTGGAAAATTAGGTTTTGGCTTTGGACAGTTTTTGGAACTCAGCGGAGTATATCTGCAGGCGATCGATTTAAAAACTGATTTTTCAAAATATGGGTTGACTTCGGATATTCATTCTTTGATCCCGGAACGTAAAGTGGATTGGAGTAGGTATGGAGGCGAGCTCAAAGTGAACTTATCCCGGGGAACGCTTTTGCCTTTTCTGAGTTTGGGCTCTGGAATACAAGAGATGAAATTATACAATGGTTCTTCGGGTGATGTGATCAATCAACAAATTTATTTGGATTTTGGAGCCGGAATTGTATTGAGTATGGCGGATCGGTATACGCTTACGCTCTCAGGCAAGAATGCTCAATATCGCCATAATGCGATCCGGGGTCTGATGACAGAGGAGGATCGGCAGATACTGGATCTGGATTTAGAAGATTTTGATTTGAAACGATTGTCCAACTGGGGGATCAATGCCAGTCTCCAGTTTTATATCGGAGGTGAAAATCCAAGTCATCTTACACAGACCGATAAAGCTTATCGTCTACATTATGGTGGTGGACTGGGTACATTCTCAATGCCGATCGAACCCGTTGGCGGAAAATTTAAATTTCATGAGAAATTACCCTATAGAGACACCTGGTATGCAGGACTTCAGGCAGGAGTGAATCTTGGTAGTTATGTAGGTTTGAGTGGATTTTATTGGCAAGGATTGGAAGAGGACCGAGCCCGTTCCCGGGATGATATTCGGTGGTATGGTGGAGAAGCTCGTTTTAATCTGAATCGTGGTTCAGGACTCACGCCTTTTCTCACGATGGGAGGTGGTTATTTAGACGTTGGAAAGGATTATGTACCTAAAGAAGGAATGACTGCTGAAAATCAACCTTTTGCTATGGGTGGAGCAGGCTTGTCTTTGTCGCTGAGTCCTTATTTTAAATTATTTGGAGGAGCCCGGGCGATTTTATTATCGGAGGAAGATCTGGATGATCTGTCTCAGCCTTCTGATGTGTTGACTTCATGGAATTATCATTTTGGAATGAGTCTGATCGTAGGAAAAAAAACCGAAAAACCTCATACGATCCATCCGGATGATTGGGCTAAAGATATGAATGAACAGCAGCAGAAATACCAGGTAGTAATAGATTCCCTGAAGAAAGATCAGCAGGATCAGCTGGATTCTATGCGTCATGAAATGAAAGAAATGCAACATCAATGGATGGCAGAGAAAACCACGAAAGAAAAAAAAGATATAAAACAAGCATCGGAAAGCCGGATCCAGCTGAGCCCGGAAGAATTTATCTTGTTGATGGAGGTCATCACTCAATATGGTGTGGATATGAAGAAGCTGGATGTGGAGCAGGAAAAGGTCAGAATGAATGCGCGTTTGCTGGAGAACTTGAGATATGATTCCTCTTCGGTGGAAATCGATGGATCGTTGGATACCCTCTCATTGGAAAAAATAGAAAATGGTGAACTCAGTATAGCAGCTGCTCTTCTGGATCGGATGATGAAACAGGAAAAAGAAAAAGAAGTCATTCAATCGGGAAAAATATCTGATGTGGAAAATCATCAAAAAGAGATCGATGAACTTCTCAAAAAACAGCGGAATCTGGAAGATGCAATCGATCAGCTGGAACAAGCCAACCGCGATAAGGAAAATAAAATCGCAGACCTGGAGCGATCGCGAGCGCAGCGTAAAGAAACGCGCGGGAAAGTAGAAGAGGAAGAAGGTCGGATGGTTGCGGAAACAAGAAGTTATGCACCTACTTCAGGTTCATGGATAGTACATTCCGATACAACATTTCTTGGAAAGATAAGGTATGAAGGGATGTCTGCGCATGCAGGAATATTGTTTGGACAAGAAACTGCCGGCATTTTGGGTTTTCGAACCAATTTTGGTTTGAAAGATCGTCGTTTTCGTTTGATGCCCGAAACCTGGATTGGTTTGGGGGCTCATAGTTCGATGGGTTTTTCAGTTCAGGGGTTGTATTCGATTCCTTCAGCCGAAAGTGGATTTTTTAGTCGTTTTGAAACTTATGCAGGGGTTGGAGTAGGATTGCATCAGGTAGAATCCCGTTCCGGACTTGAGGGGTTGTTCAATATCATAGTGGGTGCGGATTTGCCTCTTTGGGAAGGTCGGGCATTTGTAGATTTTACCACACGAAATATTTTTAAATATAATCAGATCGCATTAGGCTATCGGTTTCCCTTTTGAAAAATCATATCGACTTAAGCTTGGAATGGCCGAAGAATAGTGAGAAAGTGATGGAGAAAGTCTATCAATTTAATGGAGCATCCATCCAAAAACGATATATCCCACCGTGCTGACAAGCCCGATGATGAGAGCGTAGGGGAGTTGAGTTTTTACATGATCTACATGGTCGGTAGCGGCTGACATCGAAGCGATAATCGTGGTGTCAGAGATCGGAGAACAATGATCTCCAAAAACACCGCCACCCAATACTGCCGCCAAACTTAATGAAAAATGAAGATCCATATTTTGGATCAAAGGAATAGCAATCCCGATCATGATCGCAAAAGTTCCCCAGGAAGTTCCGGTGGAAAAAGCGATGAAAGAACTGACGATGAACAGTAATGCCGGAATCAGAAAAGGCGACAGATAATTTCCAATAATATGGCTGGCATATAATCCCGTTCCCAGAGCCTTGCATACATCGCCGATAGCAAAAGCGAGAAGCATAAGTACGGCCAAGGGGACCAGCGCAGAAATCCCTTTGATGATCCAATCAAAATTTTCCCTCAAACCCATGATTCCTTGCGTTTTGTACATCGTCATTGCCACCACAATCGATAAGGATACAGCAACCAGCACCGCCTTTGAGCCAGAACCATTCCCCAGAGCGGTAAGGAGTTTATCAAATAAGGATGCATCGGTTGAAAAATTTTCCCAACCCGTGTACAATAATATAGCAGGCATTGCCAGGATCATGATCAGTATGGGCAAAACCATATTTTGTGATTTAGGCTGGACACCCGGTGCCATTTTTGTGGCCAAAACATCATCGCTGATCAAAGGGCGAGAATCATCCCACATCAGTTTTCCGGAGCGGGTTCTTTCTTCTGCTTTTTCCATGATCGGGACATTGAGGTCAAAAAGGATGACCATCGGAACCGCGATCAAAGCAAGGAGCGCGTAAAAATTGTAAGGAATGGCTTTGAGCATTGTGACGAAGGGTTGATCGATCTGCTGAGTAGCCAACAATCCCATGATGAATGCCCCCCAGCCATTTAAGGGAAAGATGATACAGGCGGGAGCAGAACCGGAATCGGCGATATAGGCCAATTTTTCCCGAGCGATCTGAAAACGATCAAATAAAGGGCGAAATATGGATCCCACAGTTAGGATAGAGATACTCGTTTCTACAAAAATTACGACACTGATGATCCAGGCATATAACTGTACTTTTTTCCGGCTTCCTTTGTTGTCTTTTAATCTTCCGGATACCCAGCGGATAAATCCTTCCACTCCTCCAGATCGTTGTACCAGAATGATCAGCGCACCTACCAGAGAGCTAAACATAATCGTGCGGGTATTTCCTGCTTCTGCAAAAACATCGACAAGTCCTTCTAAAGTGCCGAGAAATCCTAACCAGATGTTTCCGTCGTGGAGGATGATCCATCCAAGAAAAATCCCCGAGATGAGAGATAAGTAAACTTGCTTGGACCGGATGGCAAAAATGATGGCCAGTAAAGGAGGAACCAGACTTAAAAACCCATAATTCATGGGCTTAAAAGTATAAATTTATGTAACGGAAAGGAATTAAAGATTCAGAAATTTGAAAAATCAAGTCAAAAAAGAAGATTTTTTCTACGTATAAAAGTCTATTCCTGAAACAGAAGCTTTTCGGATCTTCTTTTTCTATGAATGTTTGATTGTAGAAGAAAATGGGTTCATGATCAATAAGTTGAAGAGCTGTTATGAATTGTTGATTTTTCTTCCAGCCGGACAGGATGATCAAATAAGGATCGCAATCGAAATTCTGTTTTTATTTTTTCATCATTTCGGAGTAAAGTCAAACGGACTTTTTTGCCCTTTTTGCCCCCCAGTTTGTAGATGATGCTGTTGAGATTGTAAAAAAACACCGGTAATCGCTGGAACCGGTGAATAACATCTCCGGCCTTGATTCCTGCTTCATCTGCCGGACTGCCGGGCATCACTTTTTGCACGATGATATGGTTGAAGTTGACACCGGTCGCAATAAGATTTAGTCCGCTTCGATCAAATCGGAATCTCTCATTATATTTTTTATTTGGTTTTACATAGAGCATCGATCCGGGATAATCTATATAAACATCAAATCGGGACAACATGCTGTTGCCGATCAGGCCATTTCTATTTAGCGGAAGATGACCGATGCTGTCGATGTTGAGTTCCTGAAAACTGGTCACCATATCTGTGAAAAGATATTTACCAAAATAAAATTCCTCGATTTTTCCTAAATGTCCCTCCAAAGGCCCCCCCAGTCCGATACCCAGATTTCCGGGTACCAGAGTTTCGGGAAGATCAAGGTGTGAGAGGGTGTTGTTGTATATCAACAGAGGAATAGCAGAACCGGAGTCGATTAAAAATTTTAATTCCTGATTGTTCCCCGCTGATCGAATCGAGGATACAAAATAGGGTTTGCTGCGATGAATGGTCAAGGGAATGGTTTCAAATTTTCGATCGGGCTGAAAATGTTCCTTTTTGATAAATTCAATGTAATTCTTTTGATTGTTGATATGGAGAACATACCGGTTGAAGATATTGGCTCCCAGGATGCCATCTATTTGCATGCCCAGCATCTCATCGAGATGTAAGAAATCTTGCTCCAGTACCAGTACGTTAGAACGCACGATCAGTTTGTTGTCGATGTTCATTTCAGCATTTCGGGATATAAATGCACTGATCTGCTGGCTAAGATCGGAACCATACAGAAAAACCTGCTTGAAATAATCCATTCCCAGTAAATAAGCCATTTCTTTTTTGAGGAGGAGGGTGAATTCACTTCCCGTGTCAAAAATAAACTTTGTAGAAAGTGTATTCTCCAGTTTGATATCAACCACGATAAAATTTTGCACTCGCTTAAAATTGAACCGGATCGATTTTTTGAATTCATCCCCAAAAATATACCGCCGTGTATCCTGAGCTCGCAAGATATTCGAAGAAAGAAAAAGCGCGAAAATCAAAATATAAATACGGTACATTTGCTATGAATATAACAAATCATGATCATAAATGACGGTTTCTGACTTTACAAACTTCAATCCAACACGAAATTGTAAAGAATGAAGTGCACCGCAAAGGGGATGACTGGAAGTGACGCGGAAGAAAGAAATGGATCAGAAGGTTGAACGGGAATGCTATATAGTATCCTTGCTGTCAGAACTTCCTGAGATAAACAACCGGCCAACGATGCCCCGGGACCAGTATTCTGAAAGCAAAAAGCCAGATACTAAATCCCATACTCCCCACCAGGCTGCAACCAGAGCCATTCCGCCAAGTCCATTGAAAAAATTGAAGATCAGAATCAGCCCTAATCCTGCATTTTGTATTCCCGTTTCAAAAGCAACCGCCTTCGCATTTTCTTTAGGTTCCTTGAGTGCCCGGACAAAATGATAACCGATCAGATAAGAACCTCCATTGTGTATCAAAACCAGAAAAAAGACCAACGATAGATATTTTTGAGCATTTGCGATATTGTTGGATAAAGCCACTATGATGATCACTATCAAAAGGGTAATCGATAGAGGACGTATCACTTTGATCAGTTTTTGAGTTGTATTTGGAAAATAATGATTGATACTCATACCGACCGTCAGCGGGATTAGGATCAGCTGCAGCAGGATCCAGATCATTTCTCCCATATCTACATTGACATACACATCCGATCCCATTTTGAAAAGATACTTCGTGTAAATAAAAAACATAAATGGCGTCAGAATGACGGAAAACAATGTAGAAATGGAAGTCATTGTAATACTCAATGCCGTGTTGCCACCAGATCTGTGAACCAGATAATTGGAAATATTACCTCCCGGACAAGCTGCGACCATAAGTAAACCCATTTTCATGCTTGTAGGCATATCCCATACCAGAACCAGAAAAAAAGTAAATAAAGGCAGCAAAACAAGTTGTGAAGTCATTCCGATGAGCGTGGATCGGGGATTGCTCAGGACTCTTTTGAAGTCGTCCAGAGTCAGATCCAAAGCAACCCCAAACATCATAAAACCTAAACAATAATTCAGGATTTGGAGTTGATTTTCATCGAAATGAAGTACCATGTTATCTACATCCATAAAAAATCATTTACCTTAGATGGATATTGCAATTCTCTTCGTATCTGTACCAATGTATGAAACCATATATCTACTCCATATTACAGGATTCGATGCGGTTTATCCAAAATATCCGCGGCAATGATAAGGAAAAATATTTCCTTCTTTTCGAAAGTTATACATTATTCTTGTCTCAGGTGGTAAAGGAGTTTGATCCGAAATCCTTTGAAGCTCGAGTAAATCCCTTCGCGCTCTATGCTTTTTTTTGCAAAAAAGTTGAACTTCCCAAACATTTACATTTTGCCGGATTTAAGTTGCTGCGTATCCAATCCAGCGCTTCGGAACAGAAGTGGGATGAAGCATTTGACATCCTTCATTGGATTGTGGTGGAGACGGTAAAGTTTTTGGAAAAGGAAGAAATTATTGAAGAGTCTGCTGATGCTTTTTTTCCACCGGATGAGTTTTGGGAGAAAGATGAATTGCCGGATCAAGTCCCGATGGCCAAAGTGGTTCTCACTGGATTTAAGCCCGGATCATCATCTATTTTTGAAGGTTATTGGGTTGACCAGGAGGGGGAAGTTGTATTGATCAGATCCGATGAAATGATGCGGATCAAAAATCAAATGAAGGCCGTGGAGATGATGCAGGATATTCATTTTCCGGTCACGGTTCATCTTTTTGATCTGAGGGTGCAAGATAATATTCTTTATCCTGCTGCCATGGTTGTACTGCCTGATTATCTGATGGATATTACCGCGGTTTCAAATTGTTTCTCTCCTTTTGGAGAAATGACTTCGATTTATTGGCTGGATAAGATAAAACCATATCGGCATTCTCATTATTTGCTGATCGGAAATTGTGTCAATGTCCTTCTTGATGAATTGATTTATGATCCTTCCCTGGAATGGGAAGAGGCATCCAGGATGATTTTTCGGATCAATGAACTGCAGTGGACGCTCTATTCGGATGAGGATATACGTGTTCATCTTCAGACGATCCGGACTCATTTTTATCATTTGAAAAATACGGTTCAAAAGGAATTTTTGGAAAAAGGAATAAAACCAGAAGATTGTGCGATTGAGCCCAGTTTTTATTCCCCAGTTTTTGGGCTGCAGGGGCGTTTGGATCTGTTATATGAGACGGAGGACGAGTCAGAACAAAGGGTCATCATAGAATTGAAGAGCGGGAAGACATTTCGTCCCAACTCCTATGGGTTGAATCATCCTCATTATTTGCAGACTTTGTTGTATGATCTTCTCATCCGGTCCGCCTATCCGGAAAGCACACCTCCCATGAATTATATATTATATTCATCGGAAAAGGAAAACAATCTTCGCCATGCGCCGGCGATCATTGATTGGCAATATGAAGCTCTGGGCGTACGCAATCAAATTCTTCTGATGGAATGGCAGCTCGCTCAATGGACAAAAAACGATACTACCCTGTATGAATTGCTGAAGAGGAAAAATGAAAATCTGATTGGTTTCGTTGAATCAGATCGGCGTGATTTTTATAAATACTATGAAGCTTCCGATCCGGTAGCAAGAGCTTACTTTGATGAATATCTGAAGTTTTTAATTCGGGAACAAATGATTTCCAAATTGGGATTGTATGGAGCAGATCGAAAAGGTCAGTCTCAATTGTGGAATAGTACCTGGGAGACTAAAAATCAGCAATTTCAGTTGCTGTCGCATCTCAAAGTGGTCGAAGATCATAGTTTTGAAGATCATCCAACGGTAACCTTTATGAAAACGGAGCAAACAAATCCGCTGGCAAATTTCAGAACAGGAGATGTGGTATTGACCTATCCCGCTCATCGTCGTGATCATCCTCATCATGGCCAGATATTCAGATGTACACTGGTAGAAAACACGGAGTCGCAAGTCGTCGTGCGACTGAGAGCCCGACAGTATCGCACTATTTTTGAAGAAGGAACTCAATGGTTCGTGGAGCATGATCATCTTGATAGTTCATTCCGGCATATGTATCAATCGATCAGCGATATTCTTCGGATGGAATCAGGACAAGCAGAATTGTTTTTAGGAATTCAGGCGCCGCCACAAGGAAGAAAAAGCAGAAGCGGAATAGAAAAAAGAAAAGGATTGACCAAAAATCAAGACGAGGTTCTTTCCAATATGATGGCATTGGAGGGATATTTTCTGCTTTGGGGACCACCGGGTACTGGCAAGACAAGTGTCATGCTCAAGGAGTATGTTAGAGAGCAGATCCGGGAAGATCCGGATCGAAAGTTATTGCTGCTGGGGTATACGAATAGGGCAGTAGATGAAATTTGTGCTGCGATTGGTGAAATCGATGAACTGGAAGAAGATCAAGTATTGCGTATCGGATCAAGATATGGAACAGATCCTGTTTACAGGGAGCTCCTGTGGATTTACAAAACAGAACAGGCTTCCAATCGAAAGGAAATTCAACATTTGCTTACAAGAAGTCGGGTAGTCTGTGGAACGGTTGCCTCCTTGTCAGGACAAGATGAGATTTTCGATTTGATAGATTTTGATCGGATCGTGGTGGATGAGGCGTCACAGATATTGGAGCCGGCGATTATATCTTTGTTGAGTCGAGGTATCCCTTATATATTGATCGGTGATCACAAACAGCTTCCCGCCGTCGTGACCCAACCCTTGGAAGATACCCGGGTGGATCATCCTTTGTTGCTTGAGATCGGTCTTCAATATCTGGCCAATTCTTATTTTGAGCGATTGTTTTTGATTAATAAAAAGCAAAGATGGGAATGGTCTTTTGGCATTCTTCGTCATCAGGGGCGGATGCATGAAGATCTGATGACTTTTCCCAATTATCATTTTTATGATGAAATTTTGTCAGTTTTACCTTTTACCGGTGAAAGGCAGACAAAAAAGATGTTTTGTGATCAGGAAGATCAAGATGAGTGGGCTGAAATTCTTGCTTCCCGGCGGAATGTTTTTATCCCGACTCATAGCCGGCATGTTCTCAATCACAAAATCAATCCCGAAGAGGCAGATAAGATCATCGACATTTTGAAAATATTGGAAAAGATAAGACCTGAGGTGAAAAAAGAAAACATCGGAATTATAACCCCTTATCGTGCTCAAATCGCAACTATAAGTCATGCGATCCATCAGGCTGGTTTGTCTGTTGAAGGTTTGACAGTGGATACCGTAGAAAGATATCAGGGAGGTGCCAAAGACATTATAATCATTTCGTATTGCGTCAATGCTTTATCTCAGATCCAATTGCTTCGGGAATCAATGACTCCGGAAGGTGTGGATCGAAAACTAAATGTTGCGCTGACCCGGGCGCGTGAGCAAGTGATATTTTTGGCAAATGAATCCTTGATGCGCGAGCATCCGCTATATGATGCTTTGGTAAAACATTTTGATCAGGCTGGCATTATGATCGAGAATCAAAATATTGGATCTTGAAGGTGTCGATCTGTTGATTTTTTAGCTTGAAAAAAGGGATACAAAGGATTTGGATCACAAAACATATAAGTAATCATAGTGAACCAGTGGCCGTTGATCATTTTTCCCTAAGACTTCTAAGGCATGATTCATATCATATTGAGTTCTTCCCAAAGCGATGAGTTGATCCTTTTCGTCGGTGATTCGGATCACATCCCCTTTTTCGAAGGTTCCATCGATCTTCAAGATACCCACCGGCAAGAGACTTGTAGCATGTTTAGATTGCAAAGCACGTACGGCACCGGCATTGATGACTACTTTTGCCGAAGTAAAAGGTTGAGAATGAGCAATCCATTTTTTTCGTCCGTCAAGATTACCATCTGGAACAAAATAAGTGTGTTTTTCTTTGCCTTCCATCAATCGGATCAAGACATTCTCTCGAGTCCCGTCAGCTATGTGAACCGCGATACCCATTCGGGCGATCCTTTTTGCCAGATTGACCTTGGTCCACATTCCTCCTCGTCCAAAAGTGGATTTTTCCTGATACTGGATCGAAGTGACATCAAATTCTGAAGGCTCGATTCGTTCCAGAAGCCGGCTGTCTTCATGCGAAGGATCTCCTGTAAAAACCCCCGGGACACTCGTGAGCATAATCAGTGCTTCAGCCTCGGCCATGGCTGCGACAAGTCCTGCCAGTTCATCATTATCCGTGAACATCAATTCATTGATCGATACTGCATCGTTTTCATTGATTACAGGAATGATATTTTTATCAAGAAGGTGATAAAAACATTGACGCATGTTCAGATAATGCCGGCGACTGCGGAAATCATCACGGGTGACCAGCAGTTGAGCGCAGGCCATATTGTGTTTGTTGAATAGTTTTTGATAGGTCTTGACCATGTCGATTTGTCCAATGGCTGCCCATACTTGCCGGTTTGCGATTTCATCTTTCCCGGGAGTAGCCCAGCCGGTGGCCCGGCCAAAAGCGACTGCTCCTGAAGAAACCAGGATGACCTCTTTTCCTTCATTTCTAAATTGGACAATCTGATCGACCAAATGGTGCATCCGATCCAGATCCGGTGCTCCATCTGCCTGGCTCAGTACATTCGTTCCTACTTTTATGACTATTCGTTGATACATGAATCCCAATATAAAATTTCAAAAGTAATAAAAATTGCCTAGTTTTAATCCTACTTCTTTTTGAGGAGAGAACTGGCCTGGATTATTCACCAAAATTTTTAGATGATTATTTGCAATATCGACTACTACTTGAATATTAATAAGTAGTTTTTTTTGAATTAAATTCATCCATTTCTTGCTTTTCGGTCTCGTCTTTCGAACGGGATCGACGCCATAGATCCGAATAAATTTAATTTCATTAATAATACAGACTGGAACCAATTTTATCTAATGAGATTTTATTTTATAAGATTAAATTGAGCTACCTTTGCACCCTTATCATGATACCATAAGCAAATGAAAGACACAAAAATATTTGATCTGATCCAACTTGAGTTAGAAAGACAAAGAAGTGGTATAGAATTGATCGCTTCTGAAAACTTTTGCAGTCAAGACGTTATGGAGGCCATGGGCACCTGTCTGACGAATAAATACGCAGAGGGATACCCGGGGAAACGATATTATGGAGGGTGTGAAATCGTGGACCAGGTCGAGCAGTTGGCGATCGATCGGTTGAAAGAATTATTTGGTGCTGAATATGCCAATGTTCAGCCGCATTCTGGTTCTCAAGCAAATGGAGCTGTTTATCTTGCTACTCTTGAACCGGGTGACACGATTCTTGGATTTGATCTTTCTCATGGTGGCCATCTTACGCATGGTTCATCGGTGAGTTTTTCAGGAAAACATTTCAATGCCGTTCATTACGGAGTGCGAAAAGAGACGGGATTGGTCCACATGGAAGATGTACGTCAGAGAGCACTGGAGACCAAGCCGGCGATGATTATTTGTGGTGCATCTGCATACTCCCGAGATTGGGATTATGCGGCTTTTCGGGAAATAGCGGATGAGGTCGGAGCGCTTCTGATGGCGGATATAGCTCATCCAGCCGGATTGATTGCCGGAAAAATATTGAATGATCCGATGCCTCATTGTCATATCGTGACCAGTACGACCCATAAAACCTTGAGAGGTCCACGCGGTGGTGTGATCATGATGGGGAAGGATTTTGAGAATCCGTGGGGCCGGAAGACGCGGAAAGGAAAACCGATCATGATGTCTTCTATCTTGAACAGTGGTGTTTTTCCGGGTATGCAGGGAGGACCGCTGGAGCATGTCATTGCTTCGAAAGCTATCTCCTTTTTGGAAGCCCTTCAACCAGATTTTAAAGAATATGCAGGCAAGATAGTGGAAAATGCACAGGCGATGGCGGAGGCTTTTATAGAAAAAGGATATAAAATCATCTCTGATGGTACGATCAACCATATGATGCTGATCGATTTGAGAAATAAAAATCTTACCGGGAAAATTGCAGAGGAGTCATTGGGTAAAGCAGATATTACTGTTAATAAAAACATGGTTCCATTTGATACTGAATCTCCATTTGTGACCTCAGGAATTCGATTGGGAACTCCTGCCGTCACTACCAGAGGTATGGGCAAATCAGATGTTGTGCAAGTGGTCGAGTGGATGGATCAGATTCTGATGCAGCCTGACAATGAAAGTCTCATTGCAAATATCAAGAAAGAGGTAAATGAGTTTATGACCCGTTTTCCTTTATATCCGGATCTGTAAACATAATCATACAAAAGCAAATATTCATAGATAAGGATAATCAATCCTGATCAGAGATAATCCATGAGCGGGAACTGCCCAGGGAGCTTTGATTTGTTCACCGGACTCCATAGCCAGATCTAAATCATCTAAGGAAATTTTCCCTTCTGCAAATCGCAAGGATGCGCCGACGATCAATCGCACCATCCCGCGCAAAAAACGATCAGAAGTGATCCGAAGTGTGAATCCATCAGGAGAGGCTTCCCATACACAAGACTTGAGCTGGCAGCCATGATGTCGAACATCCGAATGGAATTTTGCAAACGACTTGAAGTTGGAATATTTTGTCAGTGATGCAGCAAAAGTATTCAGTGTGGAGAGCGAAAAGGATTTTGACTTTTGATAATACAGAGAGTATTTTTTCAAAAAAGGATTTTTGTTGAAATGAACCTTGTATTGATAAGTTCTTTGGATCGCATCAAATCGGGCATGAGCTGTATCAGATACCGGAATGATTTTTCGCACTGCGATGTCCGGAGGAAGATAGTTGTTCAGACGAAATAAAAAATGATCATCCAGTGTCTTTGATACGTCCATATGTGCGAAATATTGGTGGGCATGGACTCCTTTGTCGGTCCGCCCACATCCGGTTATTTCGATGGGCTGATCGAGTATATTGCTTAACCGGATTTCCAGGTTTTCCTGAATACTATCTGCATGGGGTTGTCTCTGCCAACCTGAATAGCTGGTTCCGTCATATTGTAGCTCAAGAAAATATCTCATTTGCCAAAAGTAGGAAAAGGATTTGAAATCGATTATTTTAAGATGAATGATTACTTTTACGGTAGTTGACTAAAAATATTGACGTTTTGAGGATCACAATTGCACAGCTTAATTATAGGATCGGGAATTTTAAAGAAAATCAAAAAAAAATAGAGAAAGCGATAAATCAGGCAAAATCTGATAAGACAGACATTCTTTGCTTTGGGGAGATGGCTATATCAGGGCTTCCTGCTTACGATTTATTGAATTATCAATCTTTCTTAGATCAGGTCGGTTCAGTTTTGAAAAATATAGAAAAGCAAACCACAGATCTTGCCATTGTGATCGGAGCTCCTTTTGAAGAGATTTCTTCCGATAGCCGAAGTTTATACAGTGGGATATATTTTATGGAAGATAGGAAAACTACCCTGGTGAAGAAGAAGCTTATTTTTTCTGAAAATCGTTCAGCGAAATGGAGAAAACAAGATGAGCAATGGGGGATAATAAGATATAAAGGAAAAAATATTGGAATAAAGACAGGATCATTTGACGGAGAGTATGAAGATGATTTTCATGATTCTGATCCAGGAGTTCGTCCCGACTTTATCCTTGACCTCACCGCTTCTGTATTTGATCAAGAGATTTTGGAAGAAAGAATTAGATATTTAGAGAAGGTGGCTCAAAGGAATAGGTGTTCAGTTATATATATCAACCATTGTGGTGCGCAGGCTTCATTGGTGTTTGATGGCGGTTCTATGATGATCTCGAATGGAGGCAAGATTGTCGATTTGCTTCCTTTTTTTCAGGAGACAGTAAAGACAATTGATACCAAAGAGATTTCTTCTACAGTAGATCTCCAAAAATGGATTCCCTCCCGAATGGAAAGGATACATGATGCTTTGGTCGTTGGTGTGAAGGATTATTTCAAAAAGAACGGGTTCAAAAAAGCAATTTTAGGTTTGTCTGGAGGTCTCGATTCTGCTCTGGTTTGCGTTTTAGCAGTTAGTGCTTTGGGGGCTGATAATGTGCGCGCTGTTTATTTAAGAGGACCCTTTTCATCAGATCATTCTGCTGAGGATGCGAGAAAATTGGCAGAAAATCTTAATGTTCATTACGATGAAATTGATATTCTAAAAGGCTATCAAACGATCAATCAAACCCTTATTCCCATTTTTGGAGAGAGTCCATTTGATGTGACTGAAGAAAATATTCAAGCTCGTATCCGGGGACTGATATTGATGGCGATCTCCAATAAAAAAGGATATGTCGTCCTCAATGCATCCAATAAAAGTGAAGCTGCCGTGGGATATACAACATTATATGGTGACATGGTGGGTGGTTTGGCGGTGATTGGGGATATTTATAAATCGGAAGTGTTTCAATTGGCACAATATATAAATCGAGATAAAGAAGTCATTCCTCACCGGATCCTGACCAAACCTCCTTCTGCTGAATTGCGTCCTGATCAAAAAGATAGTGATTCTCTTCCTGACTATGACATCCTCGATTCCATATTATATTCATTTGTCGAAGAATCAAAGAGTGCCGACGAAATTATCGAAATGGGACATGATCCTCAATGGGTGAAAAAAATATTGAAAATGGTGAATCGAGGAGAATATAAACGACAGCAGGCGGCACCGGTTATCCGTATCAGTAAAAGAGCTTTCGATATTGATCGACGGATTCCGATTGTTCATCAATTTGAACCATGATCAACGGAAATTCTTTTTCAAGAATGGTTTTGTTACTTAATGAAGGATGAGTGAGTGCATTTTGCCAGAAGATGCATGCGTCCTTAAGTTAAAAAAGTATCACTTGTTGATTTTATAATATTGATTCAATAGATAAGTAGAGGATTTGTAAAGAAAAGTAATAGCAAATTGCTGAATATAAAAAATATAATAATAGCTTTAGCAGGCCAAAAAAGCGGAGGGTAACCACCACAGCTTATATTTTTTGATGACAATGATTATTGGAGTTACAAATCGATTCTTATGACGACTATTGATTACATCCTTTTTTTTAGTTATTTGATTGGAATCATCATTTTAGGAGCTTCCTTTTATGATAAAGATAATACGTCAGATACTTTTACTACTGGTGATCAGAAGTTTCCGGGATGGGCAGTCACTTTATCTATTTTCGCTACATTTGTGAGTAGTATCAGTTATCTTGCATTGCCGGGAAACGCTTATGGGAGCAATTGGAATGTTTTTGTTTTCAGTTTGTCCCTACCCATCGCTGCATTTATCGCACTTCGATATTTTGTTCCTCTGTACAGAAGAGTGAATAGTCCCTCCGCCTATACTTATTTAGAAGATCGATTTGGTTTGTGGGCTCGGGTTTATGTATCTGCTTGTTATCTTTTGACTCAAGTCATGAGGATCGGAACGATACTGTATCTGCTTGCTCTTACGGTTCATACGATCACCGATTGGAATATTCCTTTGATCATCTTGATGACGGGAGTGTCTGTTATGATATACAGTATGTTGGGTGGGATACAGGCTGTGATATGGACGGATGCTATTCAGGCTATTATTTTGATAGGGGGTGCTGTGATATGTATCGTTTATTTACTGGTGAATATTCCAGGTGGTTGGAATACATTTGTAGAGGTTGGCAGTGAAAACGGGAAATTTTCTTTAGGTAGTTTTGGTTTGGAATTGGATGCCCCGACCTTCTGGGTGGTATTGATATATGGTTTATTTATTAATCTTCAAAATTATGGGATCGATCAGAATTATGTTCAAAGGTATATCGCTTCTCCTTCCGATGAATCGGCAGGTCGGTCTGCATTATGGGGAGGCATGCTATACATTCCGGTCTCACTTGGATTTTTGGTGATCGGGACTCTTCTGTATGTGTTTTATCAAACGGGAGCCGGTGAGCTTCCACCCGAACTCATGGCAGAAGGGCAGGGAGACAAGATCTTTCCATTTTTTATAGTAAATCAACTCCCACCTGGTTTGACCGGGATACTTATCGCGTCTATTTTTGCAGCCGGGATGAGTACGGTTTCCACAAGTTTCAATAGTGGTGCTACGGTTATTTATACAGATTATTACCTGCGTTTCCGGAAAAAGATAGAAGGAAAAGACCAGTCAATGAAAGTGTTGTATCTTGCTTCGGCCGGATTGTCAGTATTAGGAATGGGAGTTGCACTGGCGATGATCAATGTAAAAAGTGCTTTGGATGCATGGTGGTCGCTCGCTTCGATCTTTAGCGGAGGAATGTTGGGATTGTTTTTGCTTGGTGCTTTTGCCCCTCGTTCCAACCGAATAGGTGCTGCGGCAGGTGTTATCGCCGGGTTGTTGTTGATCTTATATCTCAATGTGCTTCCATTTCTCACCTCAGAAGGAGAAGGAGCTCCTTTGCATAGTTATTTAACCATTGTACTATCGACGAGTCTAATTTTTATCGTCGGATTTTTTGTTTCTGTAGCTTTTGGCCCAAAGAATACAAAAAGTGAATAATGATTACTTTTTATAATTAACAAATCTTATCACCTTTACCTCGGATTTTTCATGTGTTTTGCTTTATGTAGGTCCGAGGCGACGAAAAGCTGCAGGAATCGTATCCTATTGCAAGGCTTTTGCAACGAAGGAGGATGCACGTGTCTCGGACATATGACGAGATGAAGCAAAATCAGATAATATCCATTTTTGAGGATTATAATATCTCAAAAATGGGCAATAGTCGATTGTTAATCAGCGTGATGGGACGAGTAAAAGAATGGTGTGGTGAATAATGCGGGTTAGGATAGAATATAGCATAAAAGGATGATTTGAAGTACTCGTCTCTCCTGTGCTTTTTCATCCTAACTGGCGTGAAAATGGATCATTTCTATTGCCGCATGATCGTGAATGGAAGTACGTCAGATTCAATTTCGGTTTGTTTATTCTGTTGTAATAGCTCCGGAAGGGAGTGCAGGATCTCAATGGTTTCTTATCTGACCTATAGAACCCAGTCACTTACATTTTGTTTTTTGGGATTGGATAAAATAGTATAAGTCCTTGCAAGAATTTACACAATTGACCCGAAATCAATGCCCTACATTTGGATTATTATAATGTGAGACACTTGCAGAAAAGCAAAGGTGTTTCCTTCTGATTTCTGTGAAAAGGAAATGCAATTAACATATTGTGATTTTGTAGTGGGTGCATCCTAATGAGCATGTATTCAATGGGTTGTGCTTGCTTGTTCTCGTCCTATTGTGTCGGGGGTCAATGTATGAAATATGTTTTTCACAGCTTTTTTGAGTGATGTTGATTAATCTGTTAACTAGAAGTTTAAAAAAACGGTAATGAAACGAATTTTTATTTTTAAAGCGAATGCATGTCTTATGGTGGTATTTTGGCTTTTTGTGCCATGGATGATTCAAGCGGCCAGTCCGCCTCTGGTGGATGTTTCAGGAAAAGTGACGGACGATAATGGAGAGCCTTTGATCGGAGTAAATGTTTTGGTGAAAAACACCACAAGCGTCCAAAACGATTAAAAATGACATGGTGATGAAATCCCTATATTAGGGGTGTAAAAAATCAACCACCATGTCAAGAACTAATGTAACACTTTTATCACAATTATTACGTCTGATAGACCG
>Ga0209487_1001130_pt1 | contig 22929 bp, 17 predicted proteins | sample Poulit2012_FD_187524 | JGI IMG/M metagenome (GOLD analysis project Ga0209487, IMG submission 187524) | Agricultural soil microbial communities from Georgia to study Nitrogen management - Poultry litter 2012 (SPAdes) (version 2) | ecosystem: Environmental > Terrestrial > Soil > Agricultural land...
CCGGTGGGTGCGGTAACGCAGCCACGGCGCGAGCAGGACGCCCGGCAGCAGCAGCACCGCGAGCACGCCGGCCGCCGCGAGCAGCCAGGTGCGCCCCCCCTCCCACAGCACGGCCGGCACGACCGTCACCGCGAGCACTACGACGAGCGTCGTCACGCGCGAGATGAACCAGTAGGTGCGGGCCTTGATCGCGACCCGGTGGCGCGGTGGGCGAGGTGCGGCGTCCTCGATCGGCTCGGTGGAGGACGGCGCCTGGCTGGGTTCGTGCACAAACTCTCCTTCGGCAGCGGGTCGAGAACCAAGCCTAAGGACGGTCGGATCGTGAGCCATCAACCTGCAGGTTGAGATCGGCGGGGTGCCCCTCCGCCGGAAGCCGGAGCTCCGGGCGCCGTCGGGGCGGAGCGAGTGGTCGGAAGCGTCAGATGTCGCGCGGGCTGAGCACGCAGAACTCGTTGCCCTCCGGGTCGGCGAGTACCACCCAGGGGACCTCTCCCTGCCCGACGTCCACGCGCCGGGCGCCCAGGTCGAGGAGGCGTTGAACCTCGGCCTCCTGGTCGTCGTCGCCCTCGGGAGCGAGGTCGATGTGCAGTCGGTTCTTCACCGTCTTTCCCTCCGGCACCGGGACGAAGACCATCCCCTGCCCGCGCTCGTGGGGCGGGACCTTGGTGAAGTACTCCATGTCCAGGAAGTGGGGTGGGATGACGGCGACCTCGGTGTCCGACTCGAACATGGTCCGCCAGCCGAGCACCTGCGCCCACCAGGCCGCCTGGGCCCGGTGGTCGTGGCTGTCGACGACGACGCTGTACCAACGAACCGCCATAGCTCCCCCTCGAGTAACTGGTGCTCCGCAGCATGGTGACCGCGGGGGCGGTACGTCAACAGAGTTTGCGGCGGACCACCGCTCCGGCGTAGCTCAGTTCCCGACGGCCAGAACGACGTCCGGTCCGTCCGCGAGCTCCCCAGCGCCCGTGGTCACGCCGGCCACGCATGCAGGGTTGGCCCGCCCGCACCTGGCCCCCCGACTCAGCTGTCGTAAAGGTCGATCCGGGCAACCTTCGCGGCCGAGGGGGAGGCGGGGTCGAAGCGGTGCCCGAGCCACTCCTGCACGAGCCTGCGGGCCACCTCCACGCCGATCACCCGCTGGCCGAGGCACAGCACCTGCGCATTGTTGGACAGCACCGCCCGCTCCACGGAGTAGCTGTCGTGCGCGGTCACCGCACGGATGCCGTGGACCTTGTTCGCGGCGATCGCGACCCCCAACCCCGTGCCGCACACCAGCAGAGCACGGTCGGCGTCGCCGGCGGCGACCCGCTGCGCAGCGGTCACCGCGATGTCCGGGTAAGGGGTGTGCTCGTCGGCCGTCACTCCCACGTCGACGACGGCGTAGACACGCTCATCCGACTCGAGCACCTCCCGGAGCACGTCCTTGTACGCGAGCCCGGCGTCGTCACTGCCGAGCACGATCCGCAGCTGTCTCATCATGCCTCCCGGTGTTCGACAGCCGCGGCTCGAGGGTCGGTAACCGCGGTCAGGATGAGAGCCAGTGAGGTCGCGCCGGGGTCAGCGTGTCCGACGCTGCGTTCGGCGAGCGGACGGGCCCGGCCCACACGCGGGCGCAGCTCGGCGGTGGCGGCCGCGGCGGCACGAGCCCGCCGGGCGGCGTCGGACCAGGCGGTCACCAGGTCCGGAGCCGAGGCCGTGCCCAATGCCTCGTGGAACGGCGCCAGGGCGTCGAGCAGGGTCTTGTCCCCCAGCTCGGCCCTGCCCGTCGCGCGGGCCGCTTGGAGGGCAGCGGCAACCGCGGCTGCGGCACCGACAACCGGCGCCGCGGCCCAGACGGCCCACCGGTCATCCCCAGCCGGAAGCGCCCGGCCGGCTGCCTCGAGCATCGCTCCCCACAAGATGCCGGACGTACCACCGGCCTTGGCGGACCACGCCTCCCCTGCCGCCACGAGGATCTCCCCGGCATCCGCGCCTGCCTCAGCGGCCGCCGTGGCAGCAGCACGGGCGGCGGTGAGGCCGCGCACCATCCCCCGGCCGTGATCGCCGTCCCCAGCGACCGCGTCGAGCCGGCCGAGCTGCTCCTCCGCGGCGACGACCTGAGTCGCAGCGGCGTCCAGAGCGGCGAGCAGGACCGCGCAGCGCTCGTGCTGCTCCTGGGAAGGCGCTGCCCGCGGGCCGTCGGGCATCGATGCCGCTGGTGTCGGCGGCTCGGGCCTCGGTGGCGTGGGCGTCGGCGGCTCGGACGTCCGTGCCGCAGGCATCGGCGTCGCGGACGTCTCCTCGGGTGACGTCCCGCTCGCGGCGGGTGCCGTTTGTCCCTTCCGGTAGGCCGGTGCCGCGGCCGGTGCGCGCCACAGGGGTTCGAGCTCCTCGTCGAGCCACATGAGCGTCAGCGAGCAGCCGGCCATGTCAAGGCTGGTGACCAGCTCGCCGACCTCCGGCTGCACGGCGGTGAGCCCCTGCGCCCGGAGCAGCTCGGCCACCGTGGCCCACACGATGAACAGCTCCTCGTACTTCGTGCGGCCAAGCCCGTTGAGCACGGCTGCCACCCGGCCGTCGGACCCCGCCGGGGCCTCGGTCAGGACGCGCTCGGCCAGCAGCCGGCCGAGGTCACGGGCCGTGGGTAGCTCGACCTCACCGATGCCCGGCTCGCCATGGATGCCCACCCCGATCCCCATCCGTCCGTCGGGCACGGTGAACAGCGGGGAGGTGCTTCCCGGCAGCGTGCAGCCGTCGAAGGCGACACCGAGCGTGCGGGTGCGGTCGTTTGCGTGCCGCGCAAGCCGTTCCACTGCATCAAGATCGTCACCGCGCTCTGCTGCCGCGGCGGCCACCTTGAAGACGGTGAGGTCCCCGGCGATCCCCCGGCGCTGGTCTTCCTGCCCGACGGGCGCGCTGGCGATGTCGTCGGTGACGACGAGATAGCGAGCATCGATCCCCTCGCTCACGAGGCGCTCGACCGCCACGGTGAAGTTCATCACGTCACCGGCGTAGTTGCCGGTGAGCAGCAGGACGCCGGCGCCACCGTCGGCCTCCCGCGCGACCTGCGCCGTGTCCGACACGGAGGGTGAGGTGAACACGTTGCCCACCACCGCGCCGTCCGCCATCCCCTCCCCGACCAACCCGCTGAAGGCGGGGTAGTGCCCCGATCCGCCGCCGACGACGACCGCGACTTTGCCCGGCCGCGTGGGCAGGCGTCGCACGACGCCGCCGGGCACTGCGCGCACCGTGTCGGCGTGGGCGTCGACGAAGCCGCGCAGCGCGTCCTCCGCGAACGCCTCGGAGTCGTCGTGCAGCGGGCTCATCCCTACTCCTCTCCCCCACCCAGCAGCGTGGTCACGACCGAGTCGTCCGCCGCGCTCAGGCCGCGCGCCCGGCCGATCCGGTAGAGCTGCTCAGCGGCCGCGGCCACCGGGGTGGCGACCTGCGCGTCGTGCGCCAGCCGGGTGACGATGCCCATGTCCTTGGCGATGACGTCGAGACGTGAGGTGAGCGGCGGCTCGGTGCCGCGCAGCCGCTGGACGATCCGCGGGCCGCGGTCGGCGAGCATGAACGAGGCAGCCGCGCCCTTACCGAGCACCTCGATGGTGCGGTCGAGGTCGAGCCCGAGCGCGTGCGCGAGCGCGAGCGCCTCGGCGGCGGCCGCGGTGTGGATCCCACAGAGCAGCTGGTTGACCGTCTTCAGCTGCTGCCCGTCACCCACCCGGTCGCTGATGACGACGAGGGTCGAGGCGAGCGTGTCGAGTACGCCGCGGGCCCGCTCCAACGCGGGTCCCGGCGCACTGACCATGACGAGTAGGTCCCCATGCCCTGCACGCACCGGGCCGCCGCTCACCGGGGCGTCGACGAGCTCGATCTGGTGCGCCCCGAGCCGCTGCGCGGCCGAGACGGCGACGTCTGCGCCCACCGTGGAGGTGAGCACGACGACACTGCCGGACTCGAGCACCGGTACGACGCCGTCGGGGCCGAAGAGCACCTCCTCCAGTTGACCGGCGTGCCGCACCCCGATGACAACGACACCGGCGCCCGACGCAGCACCGACCGCGGTATCGGTGGCCCGCACCCCTGACTCGGCGGCCAGCCGTCGGCGCTCGGGGCTGACGTCGAAGCCAGCCACCTCGTGGTCCGCCGTCAGCCGGGTGGCCATCGGCAGGCCCATTGCACCGAGTCCGAGGACGGCGACCGCCGGGCTGCCGTTCACTGTTCTCCTCCGAGCAGCTCGCCGGTGGCGGCGGCGAGCAGCCGCCGCAGGTAGCGGTGGTTCTCCGCCATCACCGACAGGCCGTCCCCGCCGTAGTGCTCGACGCAGATCGGGCCGGTGAAGCCGGCCTCGACCGCCCTGCGTACCGCGGTCCGGTAGTCCATCGACCCGGCGTACATCGGTGCCGGGACAGTGAGGGTGGTGCCGGAATCCTCGGCGCGGTAGTAGCTCTTGACGTGCCAGTAGTTCGATACCGGCAGGCATCGCTCGACCGCGGTGAGGAACGGCTCGACCTCCCGGTGGAGCCGGTAGAGGTTGCCCAGGTCCGGGTTGAGGCCCACCGCGGGGTGGTCGATGTCCTCCAACAACCGGAGGGCTGAGTGTGAGGAGCCCAGGAGGGTGTCCTCGTACATCTCCAGCGAGAGCACAAGCCCGACGTCCTGTGCGTGCCCGGCCAGCTCGCGCAAGCGTTCGACCGCGCGGCGCCAGGTGGCCGCGGAGTCGTCGTCGCGCGGGCCGTCGACGGTCCAGAACCACAGCGCGGCCTGCTGGGCGAGGGTCAAGGGCCGGTGCAGGCCGACGCTGACCACCTCGCAGCCCAGCTCCGCCGCGGCATCGATGGTCCGGTGGGAGTAGGCGAGGTTCTCCCGCCCGGCCGCGGGGTCGATGACACTGCGGCGGATCGCGGAGACCGCGACAGGACGCAGCTCGGCCTCGGCGAGCACGTCGGCGAGCTCCTTGCGTCGAGCAGGCTGGAGGTCTCCGACCCGCAGCCAGGAGTCGGTAATGTCGAGGGTGTCGAATCCCTCGGCGGCCACCTCGGCCAGCTGGGCGCGCCATACCTGCGCACTCGCGTCGTGCGACGGTGCGAAGGGCAGCATCGCGGCGGCGATCGGCCAGGTGGCGGACGTCGGGCGCTCGCTCATCGGACCTCCTGGCGTACCTCGGTGCGCATCAGCCGGGCATCCGCGGGTCCGACCTCGTGCACCTCGCCGGTGAGGGTGAGCCGGTGGCGCTCACCGAGGTCGGCGCAGGAGCGGCCCAGCGCCACATCCAGCTGCCCGGGGTGGACGGCGCGGCGCAGGGTTGCGTCGGTGTGTGCCAGCCGGGTGGCCGGTACCGCCAGCTCGACCTCCGCCGTCTCCCCAGGTGCCAGCTCCACCCGCGCGAACCCGAGCAACTGGACCACCGGCCGCGTGACACCGCGCGCAAGCGGCTCGGCGTACAGCTGGACGACCTCGGCGCCGGCCCGTTCACCGGCGTTGGTCACGCGCACCCGCGCGCGCACAGTGCCGGTGGTGGCGACGTGCGGCGCCAGCAACCGGAATTCGTGGTGCTCGAAAGTGGTGTAGGACAACCCGTGCCCGAACGGTGCGGCGGGCCTGGCATCGAGGTTGCTCACCGAGCTCGCTCCGCCCAGAGGCGGGTGCAGGTAGCTGTACGGCTGCCCGCCGGGTGTGCCGGGGAGGGACATCGGCAACCGTCCGGACGGGTTCACCCGCCCCGTGAGCACCCCGGCGAGCGCCCGGGCCCCTTCCTGGCCGGGGAAGAAGGATTGCACGACCGCGGCGCAGCGCTCGATCGCCCAGCCGACCGCATAGGGCCGGCCGGTGACGAGCACGAGGACGACCGGTCTGCCCAGGTCGAGCAGCTGCTCGAGGAACTGTCCCTGCACGCCGGGCAGCTCAAGGGAGTCGACGTCGCAGCCCTCCCCCGACGTGCCACGCCCGAACATCCCGGCGAGGTCGCCCAGCACGGCCACCACGACGTCGGACTGCTCCGCGGCGGCGAGCGCCTCGGCGAAACCGGAGGTGTCCGGCTCCCGCACGTCGCACCCGCGGGCGTAGCGCACCCGGCCGGGCCCGAGCTCGGCGGTGAGCGCCTCGCGCACGGTGGTGATCTCCAGGCCCAGCTCGACGTCGGGATGGCGGGCCAGCACGTGGTTGGCGAAGCTGTAGCAGCCCAGCAGCGAGTTGGCCGAGTCCGCGTTGGGGCCCACCAGGGCGACTGTGCCCACCTCCAGCGGCAGCACGCCGTCGTTGGCCACGAGTACCACCGACTGCTCCGCGATACGGGCCGCAATGGTGCGGTGCTCGGGTGGGTCGAGCTCGATCCCACCGTCCACCTCGGGGTCGAAGCCCGGGTCGAGTAGCCCGAGCTCAGCCTTCTGCTGCAGGACGCGGGCGACCGCGCGGTCGACGTAGGCCTCGTCCAGCCCGCCGGAGCGGATCAGCTCGGCCAGGGGCTCGCGGTAGCCGGCACCGGTGGGCAGCTCGACATCGATTCCCGCGACGAGTGCCTGGGCGGCCGCGTCGGCGAGGTCGCTCGCGCTGCGGTGCAGGGTGTGGAGGAAGGCCACCGCGAAGTAGTCGGCCACGACAGTGCCGGCAAAGTCCCAGCGCTCGCGCAGCAGCTCGGTGAGCAGGGCGGGGTCCCCGGAGACCGGGACCCCGTCAATCTCGTTGTAGGAGCTCATCACCGACCGGGCCCCGCCGTCGAGCACGGCCATCTCGAACGGGGGCAGCAGGACGTCGGCCACCTCCCGCGGCCCGGCGTGCACGGGCGCCAGGTTGCGTCCGGACCGGGACGCTGAGTAGCCGACGAAGTGCTTGAGGGTGGCCACCACGCCGGCCTCCTCCAGGCCGCGCACGTAGGCGGTGCCGAGCTCGCCGACGAGGAATGGGTCCTCCCCGATGCACTCCTCCACGCGGCCCCAGCGGGCGTCGCGCACGACGTCGAGAACCGGCGCCAGGCCCTGGTGCACGCCCAGGGAGCGCATCGAGGCGCCGATCGCCCGGCCCATCCGGACGACGAGGGCGGGGTCGAAGGTGGCCCCCCAGGCGGGCGGTGAGGGGAAGGTCGTGGCCCGCCAAGTGGCCAGGCCGGTGAGGCACTCCTCGTGCGCGATGGCCGGGATGCCCAGGCGCGTCTCGGTCTGCAGCCAGCGCTGTTTGCGAGCGAGCTCCCGGGACTGGTCCACCGGGTCAACGGGCCGGGTCCCGAACACTCGCGTGAGGTGGCCCAACCCATGGACGGCGAACTCCTCGAGCTGGTCGATGTCGGACTGCATCGCGTGCTGCATCGGCGCTACGGCGCCGCCGCCGTCCCCGCCGCGCCCTTCCCACAGCCCCACCAGCTGGGCCAGCTTCTCCTCGAGGGTCATCGAGGCCAGCAGCTGCGCCACCCGGTCGGCCGGCCCGGGCTGCCCGACCCCACTGGCGTCGAACGTCATCAGCCCACCTCCACGGCGAACCGGCCCCACGACGCGGGCGGCAGCTCGGCCTCGATCACGCCGTCGGCGAGGGCGGTCGGGTGCGGCTTCGGCTGCACCCGGTCGGGGTCCTCCTGGGTGTTGGCGGCGGTGGGGTCGGGGTCGTGGAGCACCACGGCGTCCACCGCCCCCCGCGGCGCGAACTCACCAACGTCCACGCGCAGTTGGGCAGGCTGCTCCGGGCTGCGGTTGACGACGAACACGACGACGGTGCCGGCCTCGGCGTCGTAGGTCGCCACGGCGTCGACCGCCGCGACCTCACCGAACTTCGAGGTCGGCATCGTGGGAGAGGTGATGCGCGGGCGCAGCACCTGGCCGCGGGCGTGCCGCGCGGTCTCGGCGAACGGATGGAAGATCGCCTGGCGCCAGGTAGGCCCGCCGGGCTCGGCACGGATGGGGGCGATCGTGTTGACGAGCTGGGCCTGGCACGCGGCGGTCACCCGATCGCTGTTGCGCAGCAGCGTGATGAGCAGGGAGCCCACGACCACCGCGTCGACCACGGTGTAGCTCTCCTCGCTCAGTCTGGGTGCCCGCGGCCAGCCCTCTGGCACCTCGAGGTCGCGTTGATACCACACGTTCCACTCGTCGAAGGAGATGTTCACCTTCTTGTCGGAGTTGAGCCGGGCGGCCACCGCGTCGGCCGTGGCCGTCACATCCGTGATGAACGTGGCCATGTCGACCGAGGACGCGAGGAAGCTGGCGTAGTCGTCACCGACCAGTTGGTAGTAGGCGTGGGCGGAGATGTAGTCGACAACCTCGTGGGAGTGCTCCAGGACGGTCTGCTCCCAGGCGCCAAAGGTCGGCATGCCCCGCCCCGAGCTGCCGCATGCGACAAGCTCCAGGTCGGGGTCGAACTGGCGCATTGCCCGTGCCGTCTCGGCGGCCAGGCGCCCGTACTCCTCGGCCGTCTTATGCCCCAGCTGCCAGGGCCCGTCCATCTCGTTGCCCAGGCACCACAGTCGGATACCGTGCGGCTCGAGGACGCCATGCGCGGCGCGCTGGTCCGCCAGCGCGGTGCCCCCTGGGTGGTTGGCGTACTCCAGCAGGTCCAGCGCCTCCTGGATTCCTCTGGTCCCCAGGTTGATCGCCATCATGGGTTCGACCTCGGCGAGCTCGACCCACGCCATGAACTCGTTGAGCCCGAACTCGTTGGTCTCGATGGTGTGCCAGGCGAGGTCCAGCCGCGTGGGCCGGTCCTCCACCGGTCCGACGCCGTCCTCCCACCGGTAGCCGGAGACGAAGTTGCCACCGGGGTAGCGCACCATCGTCACGCCCATCTCCCGCACCAGGGCCAGGACGTCGCGACGGAACCCGCGCTCATCGGCCCGGGGGTGGCCCGGCTCGAAGACGCCGGTGTAGACGCACCGGCCCATGTGCTCCACGAAGGAACCGAAGACACGGCGGTTGACGGGGGCGACGACGTCGTCGGCGTGCAGGGTGATGAGAGTGTCGGACATGTGCAGGCCTTTCCGGGGCTGCCACGCGCCGTCGTGGGCGTGCAGCGATCGTCGAGCTCGAACGTCCAGCGGGCGGGGGCGCCCCGCGAGGCGCCCCCGCGGCTACCCAGCTAGCCGATCTGGTTCTCCAGGTCGCTCTGCGCCTGGGCAAGGGCCTCCTCGACAGGCGTACCGCTGTCGAAGATCTGGGGCAGGACGGAGGTGGTGAACATGCTGTCAACCGTGGGGAACTCGGGGTGGGAGAACGCCTCGAAGTGGCCGATGCCGTCCCGGACCTCGTTGAGGACGTCGAACAGGTTGGTCGTGAAGTACTGGTTGAACTTGTTGTCCTCGGCGTGGGTGACCTCCTGGTTGTCCCACACGGCCATGCTCACCGGGTCGAAGCCGAGCACCTCCCAGACCGCGACGTTGGCCTCGGGGGAGAGCTTGGTGAAGGCGAGCCACTCGGCAGCCAGCTCGGCGTTCGGGGAGTCGGCGAGTACAGAGGTGCCAGTTCCGCCACCACCGATCGTCAGCACCTCCCCGCCCTCGATGATGGGTGCCGGCGCGATCGCGATCTTGCCGTCGAGGTCGGGCATGTAGTCGACGAAGCGCGAGGTGTACCAGCCGGGGTAGACGATCGCGGCGAAGTCTCCGTTGTTGATCGCCCCGAAGGCCTCTTCGGTGTCGGGGCCGCCGCCGGGGATCGTCGACAGCGCACCAGACTCCTCCATCCCCGCGAGCAGCTCGAGTGCCTCGACGACCTCCGGGCTGTCGACGGCGACATCACCGTTCTGGTCGAACAGGTTGCCACCCAGCTGGGCCAGCACGAGCGACTGGACGAAGGTGACCTCGGTCGGGGCCGGTCCGAAGCTGCGGCCGGTCGCCTCGGTGTAGGCGATGCCCGCCTCCTCGAAGTCGTCCCAGGTCTCGATGGTCGTGTAGTCGACTCCGGCCTCCTCGAGCAGCTCGGTGTTGTAGAACGCGACCATGCCACCGACGTGGGTGGGGTAGCCGTAGATGTTGCCGTCGCGGCTGTAGAGGTCCAGCCGCGCCTGGACGATGTCCTCGATGTAGGGCTCGGCTGCGGCGTTGAGGGGAAGGAGGGGCGGGTTCGACCCGCGGACGAAGTTGCCGAACTTGCTGACCTCGATGTCGGCGACGTCCGGCAGCCCGGACCCGGCGTTCACCGCGAGCTGGAGGTTGTTGTGCATGTCCTGGTAGGGGTACACGGTGAGCTGCAGGTCGATCTGCTGGTCGGGGTTCTGCTCGTTCCAGCGCTCGGTCATCTCCTCGTACAGCGCACCGTGCAGCTCGGCGAAGACCCACATGTCAATCGTGGTCGCACCGCCCCCGTCGGCTGAGCCGTTCCCTTCGTTGCCACCGCCGGCGTCGTCCTCGGCGCTACCCCCACAGGCCGCAAGCATGGCACCGGCCAGTGCGACGGCGGTGACCGTCCTCAGTCGTGATGCTGTGCGCATTTCTTGTCTCCATCCATTGTGATGTCACCCTTTGAGGGCTCCGGCGGTCATTCCGGCGATGAAGAATCGCTGGAAGAGAATGAACAGCACGAGAATCGGCAGCACCGACACGAAAGCGCCGATGATGAGCAGGTCGTAGTTGTTCCCGTACGGCGTGAGCAACGTGTTGAGGCCGATGGTCAGAAGGAACTTCTCCGGAGAGCGCAGGACGAGCAGCGGCCACAGGAAGTTGTTCCAGATGATCATTCCGTTGAGGATCGCCATGGCCGCCATGGCCGGCTTGGCGATGGGGAGCACGAGCCGGAAGAAGATGCCGAACTCCGTGACGCCGTCCACCCGGCCGGCTTCCAGCAACTCGTGCGGGATGCCCTGGAAGTACTGGCGGAAGAAGAAGATCGTCACCGAGGCCGCGAGGAACGGCACGACGATGACGGCGTAGCGGTCGGCCAGGTTGAAGTCGTTCACCATGACGTACAACGGCAACATCATGATCTCGAAGGGCACCGTCATGAGGAGCAGGACGGTGATGAAGCCGATGTTCTTGCCGCGAAAGTTGTACATCGCGAAGCCGTAGGCGACGAACGAGCTGACGAGCAGCGTCGCGGCCACCTGGACGATGGTGAGCACCAGGCTGTTGAAGAACCACCGGAAGTACAGCCCGGAGTCAGTGAACAACATGACGTAGTTGTCGAGCGACAGCGCACCCCAGTCGATGTCCAGAGTGATGCCCTGCCGGATGACGTCGTTACCGTTCTGGAAGGTGCCGACGAAGATCGCCATGAGCGGTACGAGGACGACGACCGTGAGCGAGATGAGGAAGGCCGCCTGGATGGTGCGGTACAGGCCGCGCGGCAACGGCCACTTTGCGCGGCCCCCGCCCCGCCGGTCCCGTCGCCTGGGCTTGGCCGCCGCCACGATGGGGAGCCGTTCGTTGGTCGTGCTCATCGCCCCACCTCCTTCTTGAAGACTCCGGAGAACGTGAGGTTGGTGAGGTTGATCGCCATGATCACGACGAGCAGCACGACGCCCACCGCCGAGGCGAGGCCGATGTTGTTCTCCTCGATCCCGCGGCGGTACAGGTAACCGACGACGGTCAGGCCCTGGTTGTTCGGCGAGCCGTTGCCGGCGTAGAGCATGTAGCTCTCCAGGAACATCGCCAGGCCGCCGTAGATGCTAATCGTCATCACGTAGATGAAGGTGGGCTTGAGGTTGGGGATCGTCACCCAGAAGAACTGTTGAATCTTGCTGGCGCCGTCGATCGAGGCCGCCTCGTAGTACTCGTTCGGGATCGACTGCATCCCGGCGAGGAAGTACATGATGTTCACGCCGGTGTACCGCCACATCGCCAGGGACAGCAGTGCAATGAGGCCGGGGATGTCCTCCCGCAGCCAGCGGATCGGCCCGAAGCCGAAGAACCCGACGATCTGGTTCATCAGGCCCGTGCCCGTCTCGGCGAACATCAGCCGGAAGACGATGCCGGCCACCACCACGGAGGTCAGCGCCGGGACGAACATGGCGGACTTGAAGATGGCCTTGATCCGGTCGCTACCGAGCTTGGCGTTGATGATGGCGGCGAGCACCATCGGGATCGGGATGAGCAGCAGCAGCGTCAGCATCATGTAGCGCAGGCTGTTGAACATCGCCTGCCAGAAGACGCGGTCACCCCAGAGCCTGCGGTAGTTGTCCAACCCAACGAACGTGGCGTCGCCGTAGAGCACCTCCTGACCACTGATGATGAAGGCCCGGATGAGCGGGACCGTCCAAAACGCGAGCACCGTGATCACGAAGGGCGCGATGAAGAAGTACGGCGCCGCCTTCTGCGAGTACAGAATCCGGGCGAACCGGCCAGTGTGACGCCGCCGGTCGGAGCCGGATCCTTGCGCGTGCGAGGGCCGGTCCCCGGAGGGGGTGCGCACCTGGACCTCGCTGCTCATCGGCCGCTCACCGCTTCCGGCTCGGCCGCATTGCTGTGCCAGCCGGACGGCGCCCTGGGTCCGGTGCTTGCCGCAGTCGATGACGATTCCCCATCACTCCTCCTCCTCGAGGTGGTCTATGGGTCCTTCGCAGCGCTGGCCCTCCGAGGGTCAAGCACCATTGCTCTTCCGACGTTGTAAGCGTTCTACCTGGCTTTTTACAACGCAGTAATCTAGGTATGGGTAATATTGCCGCCATGCCCAGGGACTGTCAATACCCTTCCCACGGGAGGTTTCGGGTCCCGGGCAGCGGTCCCGCGCCGCAGGGGGCCGGCTCGCCGGTCGGCCGCTGTGTCCCGCACGGGGAACGATGCGGCCCCGGCAGGTACCGATGAGCGTGACGATGCGCGACGTCGCTCAGTTGGCCGGCGTATCGGTCAAGACCGTGTCCAACGTCGTCAACGACCACCCTTACGTCCGGCCGGCGACGCGCGCCCGGGTGACCCAGGCGATCTCCGAGCTCGGGTACCGACCCCACTTGCCGGCCCGCGGGCTGCGGTCCGGGCGCTCCGGGTTGATCGGACTGGCCGTGCCGGAGCTGCGGCTGGACTACTTCGCCGAGCTCGCCGACGAGGTGATCACCGCTGCAGAGGCACGCGGGCTGGGCGTGATCATCGGGCAGCTCGGGGGCGACCGGGACCGGGAGATCTCGGTGGTGGCGGAGGGCCTGCGCCAGACCGACGGGCTGTTGTTCAGCCCGGAGCGCCTCGGGATGCTCGACCGCGAGCGCCTGGCCGCCGTCGACTACCCGTTTGTCCTGCTCGGCGAGCGTATCTTCGGCAGCGCGGTCGACCACGTGGCGATCCACAACAGCACCGCCGCCCGCGCGGCCGTCGAGCACCTGATCTCCGGCGGTCGACGGAAGGTGGCCGTGGTCGGCGCGCACCCCGACGGGCGGGAGGGACAGGCCCGACCGTCGAACCTGCGGGTCGAGGGCTACCGCGAGGCGCTTGCCAACGCCGGGCTGCCGCACGACCAGCGCCTCGAACGCCCTGCTGCGCCCTGGCACCCACAGCAGGGCGCGGAGGCCACTCGCACACTGCTCGCCTCCGGCCTGGAGTTCGACGCCGTCTTCGCGCTCAACGACATGCTCGCGTTGGGGGTGATCCGGGCCCTTCGGGAGGCGCGGGTGCGGGTGCCGGGGGACGTCGCCGTCATCGGCTTCGACAACGTGGAGGCCGGGCGGTTCACTGCGCCGTCGCTGACCAGCATCGACCCAGGCCGCGGCGAGATCGCGGAGACCGCCGTGGCGATGCTCGTCGAGCGGATGGACCGGACGTCACGACCGCACCCACCGGCCCGGTTGCACAAGGCGTCGTTCCGCGTCGTGGCGCGGGAGTCCACCGGATCTCCCTCCATCCGGACGGTGGACGGCTAGCGAGGCAGCCTTGTCGACTCCCGCTCGACCACGGTGAACTTGGGCTTGACGGTGCGCGGTGGCCTGGGCTTGCCCTTGGTGTTGATCCCCTCGAGAAGCATCTGCACGGCCATCGAGGCGATCTCGTCACGGCCGGTGTCGACGCTCGACAACGACGGAACGGCGAAGCGTCCCTCCTCGACGTTGTCGAAGCCGATGATCGCGACGTCTTCGGGCACCGCGAGCCCCTCCTCGTCGAGGGCACGCAGGACGCCCAGGCCCAGCGTGTCGTTGAGCGCGAAGACAGCGTCGAAGGGGACACCGCAGGCGACCAGTGCGTGCGCCGCGGCCGCCCCCGCCTCCCGGTTCCACCCCGGTGTCGGGCAGACCAGCTGCGGATCGAACTCGATGCCGGCCGTATCCAGCGCCCGCCGGTACCCGCGCACCCGAAGGCTGGCCGAGCTGGCGTCGGTGAGGTCGGTGACGTTTGCGCCGATCACGGCGACGCGGCGTCGGCCCCGGTCCAGCAGGTGACGCACGGCGGCCTCGGCGGCCGAGGTGTTGTGCATCGCCACGTGGTCCTTGGGGCCGCCGAAGATCCGCTCGCCGAGAAGAACGAGCGGGAAGGGGACGTCGAGCAGGTGTGCGTCTCGCTGCCCCAGGCCCACCGGGCTGAGCAGGAGCCCGTCGGTGAACCGGAGACGGCCTCCCGTGACTGCGACGAGCTCCTTGTCCCGGTCGCCACCGGTCTGCTCCACCAGCACGCTGAGCCCGTGCTCCTCGGCGGCGTGGATAACCGAGTCGGCCAGCTCGGCGAAGTAGTTCTCCCGCAGGGCCGGCACCGCGAGCCCGATGACCCCGGTGCGCCCGGAGCGCAGGCCGCGGGCGGACAGGTTCGGCCGGTAGCCGAGTTCGGAGATCGCCTGGGTGACCCGTGCGCGGGTCGCCGGCCGCACGTAGGGGTGGTCGTTCACGACGTTCGACACGGTCTTCTCCGACACGCCTGCCAGCCGGGCGACGTCGCGCATCGTCACTCCCACGACTTCTCCCGTCCACGGCCGCGCCACGATGTTGTGTCACCCTGCGTCCACCGACGGTGGCGGACCCCGTGCAGGCTATCGAAGCGTCAGGCTACCCGAGCCACTCGACGGCGTTCCCCCGGCGCGCGCCCGCGGACAGCTCCCCCGCGCGCCCTCCCGCGCCCGGCACGCCCCCACAACCGCTCAGGTCGCCCATAGCGCAGTCCCAGGACGGCTCAGATGTGCGGCCCAGAATCAGGAGGGGCGAACCGAGCGAAAGTCGGTCCCTGGGGGCGGACGGGCGCCGGCCGAACCCTCCTGCTTCAGGTGACGGCCGGATCCTCCTGCCTCAGGCGCCGGCGGGCTCCTTTCGCTCCAGCTGACGCTCCAGCTTGGCGCCCTCGACGTCCACGTTCGGCAGGATGCGGTCCAGCCACCTGGGCAGCCACCAGGCCTTGTCCCCCAGCAGGCTGAGCACCGCCGGGATGAAGGTCATCCGCACGAGGAACGCGTCCACGAGGATGCCCAGCGCCAGGCCGAAGCCGATCGGGCGGACCATGGTGAGCTCGGCGAAGATGAAGCCGGCGAACACCGAGACCATGATGATCGCGGCGGCGGTGACCACCCGGGCGCTCTGGTTGAAGCCGGTGACCACGGCCGTGCGCGCCGGCGTGCCGTGCACGTAGGCCTCCCGCATGCCCGAGCCGAGGAACACCTGGTAGTCCATCGCCAGCCCGAACAGCACCCCGATGAGCGCGATCGGCAGGAAGGACAGGATCGGCCCGGCCTCGTGCACGTCGAACACCCCGGCGAGGTAGCCCAGCTGGTAGACCCCGACGACTCCACCGAAGGCGGCGGCCACCGAGATGAGGAAGCCCAGCGAGGCGAGCAGCGGCACCCAGAGCGAGCGGAACACCAGCAGCAGGAGCACGAGCGACAGTCCCACGACGATGAGCAGGTAGATCGGCAGGGCGTCGGCGAGCTGGTCGGAGATGTCGATGTTCGCCACGGTGGCACCGGTGTAGCCCACCTCCACGCCGTGCTCGGCACCCAAGGCCTCGGCGTTGTCGAGCAGCTGGTGGACCAGCTCGACGGTGGACTCGTCCGAGGGACCGTCGACCGGCGCGATCTGGAAGGCGAGGGTGTCGAGGTCCTCGCTCATCCCGAAGGGCACGACGTAGTCGACGTCGTCCACAGCCTTGAGGTCCTCGGCGAGCTCGAGCTGCACGTCGGTGAACGCGGCCTCGTCGGCAGCCGGCTCCTCCAGGGTGGCGACCGCGATGACCGGGCCGCTGGCGCCGGCCCCGAAGTTGTCGCGGATGAGGTCGAAGGTGCGGTAGGCGGTCGAGTCCGGCGGCTCCTGGCTGCCGTCGGGCAGGCCGAGCCGCAGCTGCGGGGCCGGGATGGCCAGCGCGCCGGCGATGACGACAACGCCCAGGATCGCCAGCCACGGACGCCGCTGCACCCACGCCGCCCAGCCGCGTCCGCCGTCGTCGCCGTTCTTCCGCTCCAGCCGGCGACGCTGGCGGGCAGGCAGCACCCGCCCACCGAGCAGCGAGAGCAGCGCGGGAGTGAGGGTGACCGAGGCGAGCACGGCCACGGCGACCGTGCCGGCGGCCACCACACCCATGACGCCGAGGAACTCGATGCCGGTGACCGACAGCGCAGCGAGCGCGATGATCACGGTGCCGCCGGCGAAGGTGACCGCGTTGCCGGCGGTGCCGGTAGCCCGGGCGATGGACTCGCGCAGGTCCACCCCCTGCGCGAGCTGCACGCGGTGGCGGTTGATGATGAACAGGGCGTAGTCGATCCCGACGGCCAGGCCGAGCATGAGCGCGAGGACGGGGGTCACGCTCGTCATGTCGACCACGGCGCTGAGCGTCATGGCCGCGCCCAGCCCCACGCCGATGCCGGCGAGCGCGTTGAGTAGCGGTAGGCCGGCGGCGAGGAGCGAGCCGAGCATCACGAGCAGCACGATGGCCGCGACGACGACACCCACGGCCTCGGCGGGTCCGACGAGGCTGGCGAGGTCGGTGGTGATCTCGGCGCTGTAGTTGATCTCCACGCCCTGCGGGGTGAGCTCGTCACCCAGGCGCTGGACCTCGTCGGTGACCTCGGGGTCGAGTGCCCCACCGGTGGCCTCGAAGCGGATCTGGGCCATCGCGACGGTGCCGTCCTCCGACACCTGACGCACGCCGTCCGTCAGCTCGGCCAGCCGTTCGCCCTGGTCGAGCTGGGTCTCGGCGGTGGCCAGCTCCTCCTCGCCGGCGGCGATCTCGGCGCGGCCCTGCTCGATCTGCTCCTCGCGCGCGGTCAGCTCGGCCTCGCCAGCCTCGAGCTCGGCCTCGGCGGCGGCGAGCTGCTGCTCGGCCTGGGCAAAGGCGGCCGGTGGCATCTGGGCCTCCATCGCCTCCAGCTGCGCGCGCTGCGCCTCCAGCTCGGCACGTCCGGCTGCCAGCTCGGCGCGGGCGGCGGCCAGCTGCTCCGCGCCGGCGTCCAGCTCGGCGGCCCCGGCCGCGAGCTCGGCGCGGCCGGCCTCGAGCTCTTCGCGGCCCTGGGCGATCTGCTCCGGGGCAGAGTCCAGCTGCTCCTGGGTGGCGAACGGATCGGTCGCCTCGATGACGCCGTCGGTGGCGGTCCACCCCTCGACGAGCTCGGCGACACCCGCGCGCTGCTCGTCGGTGAACCCGTCCTCGGTGGAGAAGGTGACGGTGCCGATCCCTCCGGCGGACTCCGGGATCTCCGCCTGGAGCTGGTCCAGGACCTGCTGGAACCGGCTGCCCTCGATGGTGAACTCATCGCTGAGCGGGCGGCTGAGCGTCGCGGCGCCGGTGGCCACCAGCGCGAGGAGCACGATCCAGGACACGATCGTCGCCCAGCGGTGGTCGGCCGACCAGCGGCCGATGCGGTAGAGCAGAGAAGCCACGAGGGGTTCCTTCCGGGGATGTCGTGCGGGGGTGTTGCGTGGTGGTCCGACGCTCAGGGAGCGGGTTCGCGCCACCCTGCCTCGGCGTACCGAAGCACGCGCAGCAAGGTGTCGTTGAAGGAGGCGACCGCCTCGTCGGGCGGGAGCTCGACGGCGGTGGGCAGCCAGGTGCGCTGGACCGTCTCGAACATCGACATCACGGCCGCGGCGAGTGAGCGCATCCGAAGGTCGTCGCCGTCGGGGACGCGTTCCTGGAGGACGCCCACGAGCCAGTCCTCGTGGTGCTGCCACACGCGCAGCTGCAGCTCGCGCCCCCGCAGGGAGATCTCCGGAGCGGCCGGGAGCCAGCCGAGGAGGATGTCCGCACCGAGGGGCTCGGCGCGCAGTGCCGCGATGATGGCGGTGAGCGGGTCCTCCTCGTGCGGCCGCGCACGTAGGGCGTCGGCGATGCGCTGGAGCGGCGTGGCCAGGCCGGCGGCGACGACGGACTCGATCCCGGTGAAGTAGTTGAAGAAGGTGCGTCGGGAGACGCCGGCGCGGTCGGCGATGTCCTCGGCGGTGACGTTCTCGAGCCCGCGCTCCCGGCCGAGGTCGCGCGCAGCGTCCACCATCGCCTGGTGGGTGCGGGCCTTGTTCAGCTCGCGGCGGCCGGGTTCGGACATGTCAGTCAGTGTCCGGCCGTCTTGCACCGGGTGCAACTTTGCCCGGTGTGCAATTCACCACCGTTGACCGGCGACGCAGGCCCCACATCACAGCTTGGCCACGGTGGGCCGCAGGCTATTCCGCGCGCCTGCGGCCGGGAGTACATTCGCGCCACCACGCGAGCAGCACGCTGCCGCCCGCGGTCAACCCCGGAAAGGGGATCGCGATGAAACGCCTGGTCAGACTCATTCTCGGACTCGCACTCGGGTTCGCGCTCATCGTCCCGATGGGCGCCTCTGCACAGGCCGCTCCGTACTGCGGCATCTACTGGGGCTCGCTGGCGAAGTCGGCGGGCACCTACTCGAGCAGTGCCTCGCTCACGGGAGTGCGCACGGGCGAGCACAGCTGCTACGACCGGATGGTCATCGACGTGCGGGGCGACGTCCGTGGCTACTCGGTCCGGTACGTCGACCATGTCCGCGCCGAGGGAAGCGGGGCGGTGGTTCCCCTGCGCGGCGGAGCCAAGCTGGCCGTCGTGGCCAAGGCACCGGCGTACAACTCCTCCGGCACGGCCACCTACCAACCGAAGAACACCAAGGAGCTCACCGACGTCTCCGGGTACCGCACCTTCCGTCAGCTCGCCTGGGGCGGGAGCTTCGAGGGGCAGACGACGGTGGGACTGGGCGTGCGCGCCCGGCTCCCCTTCCGGGTCTTCACCCTCGACGGGCCGGGCTCCGGCTCGCGCCTGGTGATCGACGTCGCGCACCGCTGGTGACGTCTCGCGGCCCCGCCGGCGACGTATGCCGGCGGGGCCCGCGCCTGCGCCGTCCCGCGAAGCGTGGTCCGTAAACCGGGACGAATGGCGCATCTGGAGGAGTACGGCAGGGTGAGAATCGAAGAAGGCCGGCGAGCGCCGTGAGGGCGCCACCGTCTATACAGAGACCTTGAACCCCGCCATGACACAGACCCCGCAGCAGCCTCAGCCCGACCAGCCGGCACACGCGCCGGCACACGCGCTGGCGGTCCCCGACGTCGTCGGGCACCTCGGCACCGGACGCGCAGGCCTGAGCACTGCCGAGGCGGCTGCCCGCCTCGAGCAGCACGGCCCCAACCGGCTGCCGGCCGGCGAACAGGAGTCGGCCCTGCGCCGGCTCCTGCGTCAGTTCAAGGACCCGATGATCCACGTGCTCATCGCGGCCGCGGCGCTGACCGGCCTCCTCGGCCAGTGGCTGGACACGCTCGTCATCCTCGCCGTCGTCGTCATCAACGCGGTGATCGGCTTCGCCCAGGAGGGCAAGGCCGCTGACGCGCTGGAGAGCATCCGCGACATGCTGTCGCTGGACGCTCGAGTACGACGCGACGGCGCGTGGCACACCGTGCCGGCCGACGACCTCGTCCCCGGTGACGTCGTGCGCCTGGCCGCCGGCGACAAGGTGCCCGCCGACATCCGGCTCACCAGCACCAGCAGTCTGCGGATCGAGGAGTCGGCACTCACCGGAGAGTCCGTCCCGGTCGACAAGGGCACCGCGGCGGTCGCGGTCGAGGCCGGGATCGGGGACCGGAGCTCGATGGCCTTCTCGGGTACCGTCGTCGCGGCTGGCAGCGGCACCGGTGTCGTCACCGGCACCGGTCAGGACACCGAGATCGGCCACATCACCACGCTGCTCAAGGACGTCGAGTCCCTCGAGACGCCGCTGACCCGCCAGATGACGTCCTTCAGCAAGAAGCTCTCCCTGGTCGTCGTCGTCCTCGCGATCGGGATGTTCATCCTCGCCGGGGCCCTCTACGACTACTCGCTGAGTGAGCTGACGATGGCCGCGATCGGGTTCGCCGTCGCGACCATCCCCGAGGGCCTGCCCGCCGTCCTCACCATCACCCTGGCGCTGGGCGTGCAGAAGATGGCCCGGCGCAACGCCATCACCCGGCGGATGAACTCCGTCGAGACGCTCGGCTCGGTCACCGTCATCTGCACCGACAAGACCGGCACCCTCACTCGCAACGAGATGACCGTGCGCACCGCCGTCACCCCGGCCGACACGTTCGAGGTCACCGGCACCGGGTACACCCCGGAAGGTGAGATCCGGATCGACGGAGTGCCCATGGGTGCTGGTGAACGCCCCGACCTGTTCGCGCTGGCCCAGGTCGCGGCCCGAGCAAACGACTCGACCGTCGAGCGTCTCGGTGCGCAGTGGGTGCTGTCCGGGGAGCCCACGGACGGCGGGCTGCGCACCTTCGCGCTCAAGGCGGGCGTGAGCGGGGACGAGGAGGCGCGCATCGCCGTCGTGCCCTTCGACTCCGCGTACAAGTACATGGCCACCCTCGACGAGACTCCCACCGGACGCGTCGTCCACCTCAAGGGGGCGCCCGACCGGCTCCTGGACCGCTGCGACCGGCAGGGCGCCGGGCTGGATGAGACCGAACCCCTCGACCGGGCATTCTGGGACCGGCAGATCGACGAGCTCGGCGACCGGGGCCTGCGGGTGCTCGCGGCCGCCGCCCGGCGCGCCGAGCCGGACACCGCGCAGCTGGACACCGACGACATCGATGCCGGCGGCCTCGTTTTTCTCGGACTCTTCGGCATCATCGACCCGCCGCGCGACGAGGCGATCGACGCCATCCGCGCCTGCCGCGAGGCCGGGATCCGGGTCAAGATGATCACCGGTGACCACGCCGGCACCGCCACCGCGATCGCCCGGGAGATGGGCATCGGCGAGGCCGACACAGCGGCCGTCACCGGAGCGCAGCTGGAGGCCGCCACCGACGCCGAGCTTCGCGTCCTCGCCACCGAGCGCGACGTCTTCGCCCGCACCAGCCCCGAGCACAAGCTCCGGCTCGTGCAGGCGCTGCAGGCCGAGGGTCAGGTCGTGTCGATGACCGGCGACGGCGTCAACGATGCCCCGTCCCTCAAGCGCGCCGACGTCGGGGTCGCCATGGGGATCAAGGGGACCGAGGCCACCAAGGAGGCGGCCGACGTCGTCCTCGCCGACGACAACTTCGCCACGATCGAGGCCGCGGTGGAGATGGGGCGCACCATCTACGACAACCTGCGCAAGGCCATCGTGTTCATCCTGCCGACGAACGTGTCGCAGGGGTTGGTCATTCTCGTCGCGATGATCTTCGGTCTTACGCTGCCGCTCACTCCGGTACAGGTGCTGTGGGTCAACACGATCACCGCGGTGACCCTCTCCCTCGCGCTGGCCTTCGAGCCGGCCGAGGCGGACATCATGAGGCGTCCGCCGCGGAAGCCGGGCGGCTCGATCCTGCCCCGCTCCGGGCTCATCCGGATCATCTACGTCTCGCTACTCATCGGTGGCACCACGATCGTGGTGTTCTTCCTCGGGCAGCAGATCGGTCGCGATCTTGAGGTGTCCCGCACGGTGGCGGTCAACACTCTCGTGGTCGGCCAGGTGTTCTTCCTGTTCGCCAGCCGGTTCACGCGCACGAGCAGCCTGCGGCGCGAGCTGCTGACCACCAACCCGGTCTCCTGGCTGTGTGTGGCGCTCATGCTCGCCCTGCAGCTGGGGTTCGTCTACCTACCGTTCATGAACACGGCGTTCGGCTCCGCGCCGGTGCGGGCGGCCGACTGGCTGGTGCCACTGGGCGTGGGGGTGCTCGTGTTCGTCGTCGTGGAGCTCGACAAGGCGGTGCGGCGGGCGACGGCTTCCGGACGCCGGCGCGCGCACCACGGCGGCCGGACCAGATAGCAAACGTTGCTCTAGTTTCACTAGATCAATAAGATGAGCGACACAGCCCCTCACCGACCATGGAGTCGACGATGCACGAATCGCTCATCACCTTCCCGTCCGCCGGCCACACCCTCGCCGGCACCCTGACCCGCCCCGACGGCGAAGGCCCGTTCCCGGCGGCTGTCATCGTGCCTGGCTCTGGACCGGTGGACCGCGACTCCAACCTCAAGCGCAAGCGCCTCGACGTCACCCGCCAGCTGGCGGTCGCCCTCGCCGAGGTCGGCGTCGCCTCGCTGCGGTACGACAAGCGCGGTGTCGGTGAGAGCACCGGGGACTTCCGGGCCGCCGGCTTCTACGACAATGCCGACGACGTCGAGGCCGCCCTGGGCGCCCTGGCCGTCACCGCCGACATGGACCCGAGGCGTCTGGTGCTGGTGGGGCACAGCGAGGGCGCGGCCCTGTCGGCGCTGGTGGCCGCGCGCAGCGAGCTGCCGGCCGGAGTGGTGCTGCTCAGCGGTTTCGCTACCTCGGGCGAGGACGTGGCGATCTGGCAGACCCGACAGATCGCCCCCACCCTGCCCGGGCCGGTCCGCCTGCTGATGCGCGTGCTTCCCGGTGACCTGGAGTCACGGGTACGCAAGAACCACGCGCGCGTGCTGGCCACCACCACCGACGTCGCACGGATCGGCGGTCAGCGCATCAACGCCCGCTGGATGCGTGAGTTCCTCACCCACGACCCGCACGAGGACCTGTGCCGTCTCACCGTGCCGGTGCTCGCCGTCACCGGCTCGAAGGACCTTCAGACCAACCCTGCGGACCTCGCCGCGATGGCCGACCTGGTCCCCGGCCCGATCGAGACCCACGAGATCCCCGACGTCACCCACCTGCTGCGCCACCAGCCCGGCCCGGCCTCCCTGAGCGCCTACAAGAAGGA
>Ga0209487_1001132_pt1 | contig 22916 bp, 11 predicted proteins | sample Poulit2012_FD_187524 | JGI IMG/M metagenome (GOLD analysis project Ga0209487, IMG submission 187524) | Agricultural soil microbial communities from Georgia to study Nitrogen management - Poultry litter 2012 (SPAdes) (version 2) | ecosystem: Environmental > Terrestrial > Soil > Agricultural land...
AGGACGGTCCCTTCGGCAAGTGCATTGCCCACGGCTACCTCAGCCTGTCTCTGGTCAACCTGTTCCTGCCCCAGATCGTCGATGTCCAGGGCATTGCCATGGGCGTCAACTACGGCTGCGACCGGGTGCGCTTTCCGGCGGCGGTACCGGTGGGCTCGCGCCTGCGCGGCGGCGGCGAGCTGGTGTCGGTGGAAGAAGTCCGGGGCGGTGCCATCCAGGCGGTCATCCGGGTCACCGTGGAGATCGAGGGCAGCGACCGCCCCGCCTGCGTGGTGGACACCATCAGCCGCTATTTTCCCGAGCCAGTGTAACCAGAGCGACGACGGGTAGAAAGGCGCGAGCCAACGACAGGTCCATGGAAGACAGGGCAGGGCAAGGCAGGGGAGCAGAGCCATGAACGATGTACCGGTGCGACCGGCGGCCACTCTGGTGGTGCTGCGGGAAGCCAGCGACGGCCTGGAAACACTGTTGCTGCACCGCAACCGCAGGCTGAGCTTTGGCGGCGGCCAGTGGGTGTTTCCCGGCGGTGCCGTGGAGCCCGCCGACGAGGCCGGCAGCGAAGAGCAGACCGCCCGCCGGGCCGCGGTGCGGGAAACCCGGGAGGAATGCGGTCTGCAGCTGCCCGAGGAGGCCCTGGTCCCGGTCTCCCACTGGACCACGCCCCGGCCCTCGCCCAAGCGCTATGCCACCTGGTTTTTTGCCGCCAGCCTGACGGCGGATGCCGATCGCCCCGTGCAGGTGGACGGCGGCGAGATCGTCCAGCACGCTTGGTATCGCCCCGCGCAGGCCCTGGCGGCCCACCAGGCCGGCGACATCCAGATGCTGCCGCCCACCTACATCACCCTGCACGCCCTGGCCGAGGCCGACAGCGTCGACGCCGCCCTGACCCACTGGCGCCGCCAGCCCATGCTGCGCATCGAGCCGCGCATCGCCGTGGAAGGCGACACCGTCCACATGCTCTACCCCGGGGATGCCGGCTATGCCAGCGGCGAGGCCAGCCGGCCCGGCCCGCGGCACCGCTGCATTCTCGGCCCGGCGGGCTGGCGCTACCAGCGCCACGACGGCTCCCCGACGGATTTGATCCCTTGACCCCCGCCGCCCTGATCCTGGCCGCCGTCCTGCTGTGGTTCATGGCGGCCATCGTCAGCGACCGGCTACGGGTCGATGTCGCCGCCCTGGTGGCCCTGCTGGCCCTGGTGCTGGCCCAGCGGCTGCCGGGGGTGGGGCCCATCCTCGACGAGGAGCGGTTGTTCCGCGGCTTTGCCAGCGCCGCCGTGGTGGCGCTGATCTCGGTGATGATCATCAGCGCCGCGCTGACCCGGTCCGGCCTGCTGCAGCGCCTGGCCGATGCTCTGCTACGCATTTCCGGCACCCCCGAACGGGGCGCCGGCCTGCTGCTGGGCGGCTTTGGCCTGCTGTCGGCGGGGGTGCAGAATGCCGGCGCCACCGCCATGGCCATCCCCGTGGCCCGGCGCTATGCCAGCCGCACCGGACTGAAGGAAAACACCCTGCTGATTCCAGTGGGTTTCATGGTGCTGCTGGGGGGGTCGACCACCCTCATCGGCAACAGCGCCATGCTGCTGGTCAATGATCTGCTGCCCGCCGACCGTGCGCCCCTGCCCTGGTGGGCCCCGGCCCCGGCGGGCCTGGCCCTGCTGCTGCTGGGGCTGGTCTACACCGGCTGGCAGCTGCGCCGGGTGCTGAGCCAGCGCCGCCCGCCCCGGGACGGTGCTCTGTTTCGCGAAGTCTATTCCCTGCAGGGGGAAATCCGCCTGGTGCGCTTCCGGCCCGCCGACGGCCAGGCCTGCACCGTCGCCGAGCTGGAAGAGCGCAGCGGCCTCACCCTGGTGGGGCTGTACCGCGACGACGACCTCATCATCGCGCCGCCGCGCCATCGGCGCATCCACCCCGGCAGCTGTCTGGCCCTGGTCGGCAGCCCGGCAGAGCTGGACCGGCGACTGGACGGCCACCGCGAGCTGATCACCCCCGCCCATTGTCCGCCGCTGGCCCGGGCGGTCAGCCGCGACCGCGCCGGCGTGGTGGAGCTGGTCATCCCCCCGGGCTCGGGCTGGGTCGGCCGCAGCATGCGCGACATCCGCCTGCGCTATCGCCATGGCCTCACCCCGCTGGCCCTGTACCGCGACGACGGCCTGCTGCAGGGCGATGTCCGCGGCCACCCGCTGCGCGTGGGCGACACCGTGCTGGCCTACATGCAGTGGCTGGACCTGGACCACTTGCCGGCGCTGGAAAACGCCGTGCTCATCTCGCCGGTGCCTCCCCGGCCCGCCCCCGCCGGCAGCGGCCGCCGCGCCCTGCTGGTGCTGGCCGCCACCGCCGCCGCCGGCCTGCTGCTGCAGCCGGCCCTGCCCACCCTCATGCTGGGCTGCGCCCTGCTCATGGTGCTGACCGGCGTGCTGGACATGGACGATGCCTACCGCGCGGTCAGCTGGCAGACCGTCTTCATGATCGTGGCCCTGTTTCCCATCAGCGACGCGATGATCGCCACCGGCATTTCCAGCGCCCTCAGCCAGGCCGCCGTCAGCCTGCTGGGCCCGGCCCCGCCGCTGGCCCTGCTGATGCTGCTGTGCGCCGTCACCACCACCCTGCTGGCGCTGATGGTGGCCAACGTCGCCACCCTGTTCATTCTGGCACCGGTGGCCGTCCAGCTAGCCGAAAGCTACGGCCACGACCCGGCCCTGCTGGTGCTGCTGACCGCCGTCTGCACCGCCAACACCTTCCTGCTGCCCAACAACCAGGTCACCAGCCTCATCGCCGCCGCCGGCAGCTTCCACAGCCACGACTTCATCCGCCAAGGCGCCCTGCTGCAGCTGCTGTTCATCGCCGCCGTGGTGGCCGTCTTCCTCGGCGGCCAGAGCCTGGGGTGGATGGGGTAGGGGAGAGCGAGGCTGGACGATCGCAGCACTCCCCCAAAGTTTTCCCGGCGAAGGCCGGGACCCAGGGACCACCGAGCACTGGGTGGCAACCAAAAGGACATCGAGCCACCATGGTTTCTGCAGCATAGAGGGTGCTTTCTTTTCATGAGCACCCAAGCACCGGGCCGGCGGAAGTTCTACTGCGCTGAGGTCCGCTCGGTAGCAGCGGCGCCACCGCGGTTCCTGGGCCTCTCGCTTTCCTACCCCCCCTCGTCTTCCCGGCGAAAGCCGGGACCCAGGGACCACCGAGCTCTGGGCGGCAACCAAAAGGACATCGAACCACTACAGCCTCCGCGGCACAGAGGGTGCTGTCTTTTCAAGAAAGCCCGAGCACCGTGCCGGCGGAAGGCCTGCTGCGATGAGGTCCGCCCCGTGGCAGCGGCGCCACCGCGGCTCCTGGGCCCCCGCTTTTTACCCATCGTCTTCCCGGCGAACGCCGGGACCCAGGGACCACGGAGCACTGGGTGGCAACCAAAAGGACATCGAACCACTACAGCCTCCGCGGCACAGAGGGTGCTGTCTTTTCAAGAAAGCCCGAGCACCGTGCCGGCGGAAGGCCTGCTGCGATGAGGTCCGCCCCGTGGCAGCGGCACCACCGTGGCTCCTGGGCCCCTGCTTTCGCAGGGGAAACGAAAGGAGAGCGCGGGGGAAACGAAGAAACGCGCAGCGGAAGTCGGAAAAACGCGAAGGGGTCCTGATTTAGCGTCGATCTCTCTCCTCGTCTTCCCGGCGAATGCCGGGATCCAGGGACCACGGAGCCCTGGTTGGCAACCAGAAGGACATCGAGTCACCAGGACCTCCGCGGCACGGAGGGTGCCATCTTTTCAAGAGAGCCTGGGCATCGTGCCGGCGGAAAACCTACTGCGCTGAGGTCCGCTCGGTGGCCACGGCCACACCGCGGTTCCTAGGCCCCCGCTTTCGCGGGGGAAACGAAAGGAGAGCGCGGGGGAAACGAAGAAACGCGCAGCGGAAGTCGGAAAAACGCGAAGGGGTCCTGATTTAGCGTCGATCTCTCTCCTCGTCTTCCCGGCGAATGCCGGGATCCAGGGACCACGGAGCCCTGGTTGGCAACCAGAAGGACATCGAGTCACCAGGACCTCCGCGGCACGGAGGGTGCCATCTTTTCAAGAGAGCCTATACATCGTGCCGGCGAAAGGTTCACTGCGCTGAGGTCTGAATCGCCCCGTGGCAGCGGCGCCACCGCGGCTCCTAGGCCCCCGCTTTCGCGGGGGAGACGAAGAAGCACGAAGGAATCAGAAAAGCGCGAAAGGGCTCTGAGCTGGCGCTGATTTATCTCATCGTCTTCCCGGCGAAGGCCGGGATCCAGGGACCGCGGAGCACTGGGCGGCAACCAGAAGGACATCGGACCACCACAGCCTCCGCGGCACAGAGGGTGCGGTCTTTTTAAAAGAACCGGGCCGCTCAATGTACGGCCCGGCTGAAGCATAGGTCTCTGCTAGGGAAATGATTTGATGTCACCCAGCTCTTGCACCGCGGGGCAGTGTGCCCCAGAGGATGGTAGAAGGCAGTATGGCTGTACATGGCTGGATGGTCTTGTTGACCTGCTTGGGGGAGCAAGGCAGAGGGCCAGATTGTCGGATTTCTGTAGTATAAGAAGCCGGTTGTATTCGTTATGCCAGAGGAGGCTAAAGGTACGGCACTTTGCTGATCTACCGGAGGGTCTGGTGTCTCTGCCGATGCCAGCTTAGATATTGTTCGTGCCTCTTATCCAGCCGCTGTAGGGTCAGGCAGTCTGTAATGCTCATTTTTTCCAGTGACCCATGGTCCAGTTTACTGGAGAGAAGGATCTGTCCACTACGATCAAAGCTGATCAAAAAGCGGTCAAAGAGTGCATCCAGGTGGACGGCCAGCAAAAAGCCGTTATACACATCCAGCCGCTCGGCATCATTGGCACAGTCTGCCCAAGGTTTGGCATGGCTGGCGCGCAATAACTCAGGAATGCAGATGCCAGTTACTGCACAAGCACCATCCCAGTAGTCCAGCATGGCCTTGCGATATCTGTTTTGGCCGATACGTTGGCGTACCAGCCGCTCAACTTCTGTACCACGGAATTGCTGTGGCAGTTGTTCCAGCTCAACTGCCAGCTCATTTTGATAATCATCGGCTGCCTGACTGGGTAAAGAGCGGGACAACGCCGCCGCCCGATTTAAAAACTCATGCAAGTGGGATTCGTCAGCACACTGAAAAGCTTCCTGCACCACGCATGAGGCAAACTCCTGCTCCAGCTCATTACGCAACGCCTGTGAACCTTGCACTACCTCGACCTGATAACCGCCTGTCCCACTGGCCACACGCAAACAAGATGGATGCCGCGCCGAGCTGAGCAGCATCACATAGTTGGCTTCTTCTGCTGCATTCTCAAAGCCATTGTCGTAACCGGCTTTGGTGATGAGCGAGGCTTGTAAGAGGTTCATAGTCAAAGCATCTATTTACAGCGGTATGGTTTCTGATCGCCTTGTCAATGCAGTTAGCGCGTTGACTTCAACAGTCTTTGGTTTTTTTCCCAATCCACTCGGTTCCATTCCAGTGGGCGACGACTCCAATGTTTGTCGATATTTTGCACAAAATCAGCACGTACCAACTTGGCGTGCTGCTCACACCAATCGGCTGAATCACGACGAATGACAATACCTTCCATTTGGCCAAAACGACAATCGCTAAGCTGCGAATTAACTAACCCCTTGAGTTCTTCGATACTAAAACACCCCGACACCACTTGCGGTACAGTGTGCAACCCGGAAACTGCCGCAAGCTGGTTCCTGCGCTGTACGCTCCAAAAAGCCTGCTGGCTGCGCTGGTATACATCAAATAGTAAAAACCAGTCCGGCAGCGCGGAATAATTTAATGAATGCCGAGCGACACACCACTCGCCAAACAAAATCAGATCGGGTGTCAGTACGTTTTTTAATTGTATCTCATGTTGAACGAGCCAGTTAGTTAGTTGAGCAAATTGCCCGACAAAAGGTTGATGAACATATTCTCCTCTATTCTGAGTGAGCAACTCGCCCTTTTCATCAAGTGATATACCAAGATTGGCGCCATCTAGTTTTTCTTCGACTATCACCTCAGCAGCTAAAAGATGCTGACTGTCAGCAGGAAATAGCAATTTATCATCCCGTGGTTCACTGGTACCTAGCCAGACAAGATGTGAGACCGAGGGGTATTTATAAAATTCAATCACAAAAACTAATTGGGTAATGATGGAACTGCTTTTCCAGGAAATTTTTTTTGATAAAATTTGCATATATCATTAGGGCACAAGAACTTTATTCGCAAGCCGCAGTCTTCCAATGTCTGCGACCAATCAAGCCATTTGCAATCGGCAGCTTGCCATACCTCTGGCTTGTCTGGATGTGCATTTGAAACAGCAATAAATTTTCTATCCGGTCCGTCAAATTGAGACTCAATATTTATATCCGGAAATTCCGTAAAAAAATGCTCCGCCACTTCTGTAATTTGAACCTGCACAACACGAGCAACGTTTGATTTATTTTGTAGGAGATGCTTAAGGAATACATCACCCACACCTTTTTCTGGCGTTGTACTCGTTTTGTTTCTGTACTCTTTCAGTATCAGATATGAATCGTCAATCACCGTAACGCCTGATTCTTTCATTCTCATTAATATTTTAATGCAAGTCTCAATGCATTCTGGTGAAACATCAGAGTGCTGCTCGTTTGCCACAAGCAATACATTAGTATCAATTACAGCTTTCATTGAATACTCTCATCCTGTCGAGCGGTTTTTTTCTTTTGTTCTAGCGCTGCAAGAGCTCTTCCTGCAATATCAGCCATCTCATCGCCAAAAAAGTTTTCTGGCCAATTTTCAATTTCACCAAACATGTTCAGTCGTAAAGGCTCCACCTCAGCTTCCGCACCCACTCGATGGCAAAAGTAGACGGTCACATCATCAGGAGAGATCAAGCCTTCTGCTACGCGGCGCTGCAATCGATTTAAAAAATGTTCTGAATGGCTTTCCACAATCAATTGAACATTTCTATCTTTACCATTTTCTCGAGCCTTTATTGCGCTTATAAAGACGTCTGCTAGCTCTGCTTGCACTTGTGGGTGCAAATGTATTTCAGGCTGCTCCATCCATACAGTTGAATTAGGTTTGCAGTAAAATGCTTGCACTAAAGCTGGTAGAACTTGTGATACTCCAAAGCCAACATCAGTGATTTTTACTTCACTTGATTTAGTATGGGCCTTTACTAAAACTTCATACTCTTTTCTACCTTCAGCTACAGGTCTTACTGAAAAGCTATCAATAATACCCAAATCCTTTAACCATTGAGCTATAAATTTATCAAATAGTGCTGTTTTCCGCCTAGCCCCTCTATTTAGCTTCCGACCTTGAGAGGTTGCAGCTAATATGGCTGCAATAGAAAGCTCACCCTTTTGCCCAACACTCTCTGGAGTTTCACCTGACCAAGAGTAAATGCGCTTTGGATACTCGCGTAGTGGTCCTAGGTAATCAACACTATTTAGAGCTGCTTCAATATTTAAAGCTAAGTCCATTAAGAACTCAGCGTTTTGAAACCTGGCGCGACTTTGGTCAGAGATACGGTAAAACTTATCCGGTTCGTCAAGAGGCCAGCTTCGTCCTGTATTTCTAACAAATTTGTATTCTTCTGATATTAAATCAAATTTATTTTTTTCAGCCCTGCTGTAATTAATAGATAATTGCTTTTCATTATTTTTTATTAGTTGATAGGTTATCTTATCAACTTGAGCCTGCTCCTGTGAATCAGCTGCTAATTTAACCTCTACTTTTAATGAGTCTCCCGAGAACTTATTCCCGCTGAGAGGATCACGTATTTCAAGATTCTTGGTTGGGATTTTCCATGCCATTTCAAACTCTAGTGAGTTTTCTGGGTCTTGATTGTGTAAGCACTCCACAAATGTTCCTAAGTCAATCAAAGATTTTTCGTCACCTAAATGAAGTGGTCTCTTTCGGTCAGTAGACAAGACTGTTTGCTTGAGTGTCATTAGCAAATGCCCCAAGCTACTTTTACCTGCGCTATTAGCTCCAAATATAATGGTCAAGGGAGCCAGGCGTAGTGGGCCAGTGTCTTTCCAGGCTTTGAAGTTCTTAATACGTAAGTGGGTCAGCATTAGTATGGTTCTCCTATGTCCAGCCTATCCCACGCCTCCAGCACCAGGCGTTGGGTGCGGTATTCGCCGTATTCACGCAGCTCTTTGTTTTTGAGGACGCGGAAGGTTTCGCTGGGGTAGTCGTCGCCCATAAGGTCGGCGGGGTCGAGGATGTAGCGTAGTTCGTCGCGGGTGAGGCCGTAGAGTTTGGCGTAGTAGGCGTCCAGTTCGGCGCGCAAAACGGTACGGCGGTCGGGTTCAAAAGCGAAGGGCTCGCCTTGGTAGCCCAAATCCTCTGCCCAGCCGGACAGGTCGTGGCTGGTGTAGGTCAGCTCCAGTACGCGGGGGACAATAAAATTTAGATCAGTTTCATTGTATTGTTCTGGTGACAAAACAGGGAGCTGTTTGAAAATAAAATAATTCATGTGTGTGCCACCTGTTTTGTGGCGTGCAACGAAGTCATATACCAAACAACATAGATTAGCTAAAAGTGCTGCATATGCGCTGGGATCTTCTGCTGTATCTGGAAACAAGAGCGGCATCTGGTTACCCACTCCAGATACTGGAACTACTGAAGCAATCACTGTCCGCTCATCCGTTGCGCGGCAAATATCCCGCCAGCCCATCAGCCAATCCCGCTGCCATTGCCAGGTGATGTTTCCATCCCGATCGCGCTTGACAAGCCGCCCTTCCACGTCGTTGCGGCTGACCCAGTAGCGAGGGTTGATAGTGAGTTGTGGATTTTGCTTCTCCTCATCGCTGATATCCCTGGTTTTGCCATCGGCATCGTAGGTGGCAAAACGGTGATCAAAGTGATGAATCAGCTTGGCTTCATAGAGTGGCAAGTCATCTGCTGCACTGGGCTGTTCTTTGAACAAATGACTATGACTGGTCATATTGAACAATCCTTGTGAAAAGCTGATGCCCCAAGGGTTCTTCTCCGGATGAATGATTTTGTTACCAGCTTTGACAGCTTCTTTGATCAGCACGGGGGCAGCATGGTAAAGCTTTTTGGTTAGCTCGGCATCGCGCTCGCTGCGAAAGACCGGGCAGGTTAGGGTGTTGGGGTTAATCAGACTGAACTCTTCGGCTGTCAGGGTAAAGCGGCGGTGCGGATCGCTGAGCTGGCTGACCTGGGTGGCAAAAAAGACAAACTCGGCATATTCAGCCTGGCCCAAAGTCAACAGACAGAACTTATAACTGCGATGCACGCCGGGAAAGACTGCTTCACGGTTTTCCAGGTCATACAGACTGACCAAGCGCTTGCTCTGGGAAATATACCCAAAATAAGCTTTAGTGCTGTCATCGGTGGCAATGCCGGTAGGGACAATAAAGCCGGCAAAGCCCTGTTCTGCTTTGGTAATTTGCAAGATGGTTTCAGCAAAGAGCGGATAAGTATTCAGCTTCCCTACAGCTGTTAATGGGTACCGCCTAGCTGTGCGGATAAAATTATTCACTGCTGCAACACGATGACTTTCTGTTATATATTCCTGCCAAAGTTGAGGATGTTCTGTTTCTAGCCGCTCAATAGCTGTCTTACGTTTGGCTCCAGCCAGCGCAGCAATTTCAGGTGCTCGAGAAGCAAAAAACTCCTCTTCGCCCATTTGCGTTACTTCCCAGGGCGGATTACCCAGTACACAATCAAAGCCGCCCTGGGCAAACACCTGCGGAAAAGCCAGCGGCCAGTGGAATACGCTGGCTAGCTGACAGGCTTCCAGTGCAGCCTGGCGCTGGGCGAGGTGTTGTGCATTGTGGCTTTCTGGCTCGCTGATTAGCTCCAGCAACAGGCTGGCGGTGGTGGGTACTTGCTGTGCGGTATGCGACAGCTTGGGCAGCAAGTAGGCACCCACCAGCATGTCGGCGGCGTTGCGCAGCGGGCTGGTGCGGGTTTGCTGCAAGAATTCGCGCCAGGCGCTTTCTTTGGTGGCAATTTCATCCAGGCTATTTTGTGGCAGGGCTTCGATACGTTGCAGCTGCTTGAGACTGTCTTCCTGGGCCAGCGGCAGGCTGAACTGGGGGCTTTTGCGCATCTCTGCCAGCTGCCTAAGTGCCTGGCGGTTGTTTTTCCGCAGCTCGTTGCAGACTTCTCTGTCATCACCGCTGAGGGCTTTGAAGGCATCGTTGCTGATGCCCAGCTCCAACGTATTAAAATCAGTCAGCCCGAGCAGGGCATCGCCCACTTGCAGGTGGTGATCCAGAAAGCTCAGAGGCTGGCCTTCCGCGTAGCTTTCCAGCCAAAGCGCCATGCGCGCCAGCTCGATGGCCATGGGGTTGCGGTCTACCCCAAAAATACAGTGGCTGACTACTTTGCGCAGGGCCCGGCGGTACTCCTGCGGGTTGACGGCACCCTCTTCGCCGCTGGTCTGGCTATGCAGTTCAGCCAGCTGTTCGGCCAGGCGTCGGGCGGCAGCCAGCAGGAAATGACCACTGCCGCAGGCGGGATCAATCACGCGGATGGACAGCAGCGCCGCGGCAGGGTTTTCAGGGTTGTCTTGCAGGCGCTGGGCAATGACTGGTTCCAATGCGCTTTTGATTAGTTCCTGGACCAGGCTATCCGGGGTGTAATAGCTGCCGGTGAGTTTGCGGACGTTGCCAGCGGTACTGCCCTCTTCGGTGAGGCCAACAAAACCAAATTCACGCTTGCTCAGACTGATGCTGGGCACCAGCTCCAACAAGCTTTCATAGACGCTGCCCAGTTCTTCCGGCCCCATGTTGCGGTAGTCCACGGGGCTGTAAGTGGTGGTTTGGCCCTGACTGACTTGTGCCCAGCGCAGGTGGCGGATGACGCTCAGAAAATGTTGATTGCTGAGCTTGGCCTGATCCAGCTGTGGACACTGTTCGGCGGCAAACAGACCGCCAAGGGCAGGTAGTGCCAGCAGGGGTTCGCCCTGCTGTAGGCCGCGAAAAACAATGCGGGCAGCTTGCCAGTGGTCGTCAAAGCGGTTGTGAGCACGGCGCTTGAGGCATAGTTCGCGCAGGCGCGCCAGTGCGTAGCCTTCAGCATAGGCCCGGCGGGCATTCAGGGCTGCGGGACTGTCCTCTTGCGGGTGCAGCAGGCCGCGCTCTTCAAGGGTAAAAACAAAAATCAGCCGGTAGACCAGCCGCAGCAGCTGCTGGAAATATTGGTCGCGACTCAGGCTGCCGTCATCCAGCGCATTGCGCAGTGGATGGTTGTCGGGGTGTTCGAGAAAGCCTTGTCCCAGGGTGAGCAGGGCTTGTTCTACACCATCACGCAGGCCCTCGCGAACGCGGGTTCCCTCTTCCTGGCCTTGCTGTCGCCATTGCGCCCAGACGGAGCTTTCTTCTGTGTCGTCTGCTTCCGGAGGCAGCCCGAGGTTCGGCGCGCGGCTGGCATGCAACAAGCGCCAGGCGCTGGCAAACTCGCTAAAGCGCTGACCTTGAAGAATGTCTTGCAGGTCGATTTCCAGAAAGCTGGGGCGGGTCAGGCTGGAGGCGTTGTGCAGCAAACGGATCTGTCGGCCATTGCTGACCAGCGCCCAATGATGATGCGGGCTGGCGTTGAGCAGCTCCTGGGCCAGTTGAAAGGCGGATTTCTGGCGGCTGCCGCTGCCTTCCACTGCAAACAGGGGCAGGCTTTCATCCAGGCTGGCAGTAAAGGGAGCCACCACAATGGGCAGGCTACCGGCTTGCAGACTGATCGGATAGCGGCGCTCGTCCAGTTCGATCATCTGGCTGTGCTGGATGGCGTGATAGCCGAAGGCGTGCTTTAACAGTTCACGCACAAACTGACAGGTCCGCTCATGCTGGTCGATGTCTTCACGGCTGTGCTGACCGGCAAAGCTTTTCCACTGGGCGCTGGCAATCTGGAAGGCGCGGCTGTATTCATCGCGCAGTTGCAGGCCTTTGGGAGTCTGGTAGTCGGTAGCACTTTGCAGGCTGGCTTCGCCACGAGCCGCTTTTTCCAGCAAGTCGGGTAAAAAAAGTGCACCTTCCAGGGTAAGGCTGGGCACACCAAAGGTGCTTTTACGGACTCTGCTGATGCGTTTCATGATGTGATTACTCGTGCTCTCCGATGACTTCCCAGTGGCCGCCTTTGGTGGGGCCATGACGGCGGAGCCGGCCTTGTTTTTTCAGTTGCTCCAGGTGGTAGCGTACTCCCTGCTCTGTAAGGCCCAGATGCTGCCCTAGCTGCTGTGCTGTGCTGGTGGGGGCTTGCGCCAAGATAAGCAGGATTTTTTCTCTGTTGGTTTGTCTGCCAGTTTTTTGCGGTTCTCTACTAGTTTCTCTGCTAGTTTCTTGCTGTTCTCTGCCAGTTTCCAGGGTAGTGGCATCAGCTTTTAGCGGTGGCTGCTGCGCGCTGGGGCGCTCAAAGCGAGTAATGAACAAGCCACCCATTTCAATAAAGCTAGTCTCAGGGGCATTTTCCAGTATCAGAGGTATGCCACGGCCCCAGGCTTCTACCAGCTGGATGCGACGCAGCAGCTCGGCAATTTGTGGATTGCGCCGGCGGGAGACGTTGCCACGACGCATTTCATCCAGGGTCAGGTTGTCGTAGAGGGTACCGGGGCTGCGGATTTCCACCCGGTCTTTAAAAATGGCGACCTGTACATAATCTGGATCGCGCCAGTCGCGGTGGCAAAAGGCGTTGACCAGTGCTTCACGCATGGCTTTGACGGGTATTTCCGGTACGTCCACGCGGCGCAGGCCCTCCAGGCGCATGCCAATGTGGATGTTTTTCAGGAGGTATTTTTCAGCCTCGGTTAGCAGTTGCAGTAAATCACCGTCGAAGTCGTGGCGGTCGATAATGGTGGAGCTGGTATTGGTGGCAAACACCGCACAACGCAACTGGATGGGCTGGTGAGCAAAAAACAATTTGGCGGCGTTGTTGGGGATGTCTTGTGTCAGCAAGTCCAACTTGGCCAATGCGCTGGCAGGCTGGTCATCGGGCAAGCCGGCCTCGTGCAGAAAGCGGCTGATTTTTTCTGTAACCAGCTGTTCGATGGCAAGCCCACTGGGCTCGCTTTCCCAGCGCAGGGCGTCACGGCTGTTTTGCAGGATCAAGCTTTTCAGCTCGCTGGCGCTGAGTTTTTTGTCTTCATCGGCTACCCGGATATAAGCGCGGCCATAGGCAAAGTAAGGTGCCTGCCAGCCTTCGACGTAAACTTTCAGGCAGGCTTTGTCGTCGATGAGTTCACGGGTGATCTTGGGATAAATGGCCGGTTCAATATGGGCGGCGATGGCTTGGGACAGGTTGCGCAATGTCTTTTCACTGATTTGCATGCCGGCTGCCTGACCATCCGGTGCAATGCCAAACCAAAGTTCGCCCTTGCCATGCTTGTTGAGCATGGCAACCAGAGAGATCAGCCCTTCCTTGAGCTCGGACAGGGTTTTCTTGAACTCGCGAGTTTCGGTCTCCTGTGCGAAACGGGTCATTAAAGCGCATCCGGTAGCAATATATACACGCCAATGACATCCACAGGCAGGCATGGATGGACGCTGTATTGGCCCACATCCCGGGCGGCTTCACGCACACGTCGGTGATCGGCCAACAATTGCTGGGCCCGCTCGTTGGCCAGCTCTTCCAGCTTGTGTTGTTGGGTATGCAAAAAATCCAGTGCCTGGCTGACTTCGCGGCTGATCAGGGCTTTGTCCAGGTTGCCGGTGGGGCTGCACTCCAGCAACTCATTTACCTCGGGCCCGGTCAGCCACTTTGGATGATTGCGACCCTGTACGGCAACGGCCAGGGTTTCTTCCGCCATGAGTTGATAAGGTTGGCGGCGACGGACGTATTCCAAGTTGTGTCGTAAGCGCAGCAGATAGATGGTGGTCACCACATCCACGGCATCGGTTTCTGTGGCGGCACAGCGTGCAGCAATGGGGTTTTGCTCTTGCAGGCTTTCTTCCAGCAAATGGTCTGCCAGTACGCTAACCAGCGGGTGGCTGCGGTGTAGCTCGTTAAAGTCAATCAGCTGCTCTTTGTTGATGCCTTCATCATTTAGGCGCAGGCGCAAGGCTTCTGGCAGCTGTTGTGGCAGAAAACGGTATCTGTTGTTGTGCGCCGCCTCCAGTGGTGCATTCAAGCGAGCCGTGGCGGTACGAATAAAGCGTTCCACATCGGCCTGGGTGCCTAGGGCTGCCTGCTGTTTTTCCCATTCAGGCAGCACTTCGTGCGGATGGATGCGGCGCTGGGCAAACACGGTACGGTTTTTTCTGGCTTTTTCCAGGGCGTCCTGCCATTGGGCTTCGACGGGTTGCAGGCTGTCCTGGATGCTGGAAAACAGATCCATGGTTTGTGCCTCGCTACTGTCGTTGCGTCGCATCAGGGCAGCGCGCACCAGCGCCTGATTGATGCGAGTATCGTCTTCGGGCATGGGCACCAGTACCCCCAGCTCTCTCTGGATGGCTTCGCCTTTACGCAAGATTACATTGAGAATAAAGCCATCTACCGGGTTGTCTTGACCATAGAGCATGGTGCAACGCACTTCGCTGGCCTGCTGGCCAAAGCGGTCTACCCGTCCCTCCCTTTGCTCATGGCGGGTCGGGTTCCAGGCCAGATCGTAATGCAGTACGGCAGTAAACAGGTGTTGCAGGTTGATGCCTTCAGATAGGCAGTCAGTAGTTACCAACAGGCGGCGGTCGTGCTCTGCCATGGATTCGACCAGCAAACGACGCTCTTCCGGTGGCTGTTCGCCTGTAACAATTTGAATACAAACATCCGGAAAGGCCTTTCTTACATGCTCGCCAACATATTGGGCGGTGGCGATATAACGACAAAACACCACGGGCTGATAGCCATCGGCCAGCTGTTCTTGCATGTGGCGAATCAGGGCAGCCAGCTTGGGATCATTTTGGGGGCCGCTGAGCTTGTTGGCGCTGTCAATCAAGCCTTGCAGTGACTGGTTGTCCAATTGTGCGGGGGGTTCGATATCGGATGCGGTCAGGTCATCCATTTCGCCATCGTGCAGACGCTCGTCCAGCAGCAATTCTTCATCGTTTTCGATATTTTCCAAACGATTGCTCAGAGCGCGCACAGCAGCGGCTGGCGAAGAAGCCACGCAGCGCAGCAAGGCCAGGGTGGCGTACCAAATCAGGCGGGAGCGGCCTTCTTCCTGTTGCTCGATGTCGTGGGCCAGCTCACGGCAGTAGTCTTGCACGGCATCGAAAAAATCACCCCACTGGCCGGTCAGGCTGTAGGTGATTTCAGTTTTCATGCGTCGGGGAAAGCCGGTACTGCCATTGGTTTCGGCTTGCCATTCGGCAATGTCCTGCCTGCGCCGTTGGACAAAGTGGCGAGCCAGTTTCTGGCGCAGCGGGTCGTTGGCAGAGGTTTTGTGCTGCAGCTGGGCAAATTTGGGATTGAGCAAGGCGATCAGGTTGTAAAAGGCGTCTTCGTTACCACTGTGGGGGGTGGCGGTCAGTAAAAGCAGGTGGCGTTCTTGGTCGGCCGCCAGCCGCTGCAGCAGCTCATAGCGAAGCTGCTTGCCCTGCCCCGAGGTGGAACAGGTGTGGGCTTCGTCCACGATGATGCATTCGGGCGCATTGGCCAGGAAGTGTTCGCGGTGGCGCTCGCTTTTGATGTAATCAAGGCTGACTACAATGATCGGGTAATAGTCCATCAGGCTGATGCCATGGGGAATTTCCCGCTCGATGCGACCGGCACTGGCCGAGGTAAGGGCTACGCTTTGCAGGTTAAAGCGGTTTTTCAGTTCGCTTTGCCACTGCTCTACCAGATGTGGTGGGCAGAGTACGGCCAGCTTGCTGATTTCACCACGGTCCATCAGTTCGCGGACAATCAGACCGGCTTCGATGGTTTTCCCTATGCCTACGTCGTCGGCAATCAGCAGGCGCACAGTGTCGAGGCGTAGCGCCATCAATAAAGGCACCAGCTGATAGGCACGTGGCTCAACAGCAATGTTGCCAAAGGAACGAAATGGCCCTGCCCCAGTGCGCAGGTTCAGGCGCAGGGCATCGCGCAGCAGCAGCGCGGCTGAGTGCGTTCCAGGGTATTGCGGGTCTGGCCAAGGGAAGGTGGCAGAGCGGACAGGTTCCATTTCCAGCTCGGGGATCAAGCTGACAATATCATCATCGGTTCCGCCCAGCGGGCGCAGTTTGAGCCAACGATCGGTGGACTCATTCTGTACAACCCATTCACGACCCCGGGCATGGACCAGATTGCCAGGAGCGTAGTGGTGCTCTGACTGATTCATAGCGTTTCCTGATTATGCTTTGATATGGCTGGCCAGGGTGGTAAAGGCCGCCGGCCAGTCTGCCGGTTCGCTAAAGTCCAGCACATGCCAGCCCCGCTCTTGCAGGCTATTGGCGGTGTCTGCATCCAGCACGGTTAAAAACACCAGCACGCGAGCCGCCTTGTATTGGCCTGCAGCTGTTGCGGCGCCTTTATTGACTGCAAGTTGCTGGGCATCGGGCATGGGTAGCTGGTGCTCTGCCAGTGCTTGCAGCCATTGGTTGTGCAGCCCACTTTCATCGCTGGCGGATGCTTCTGGCGCATCGTTTATTGTGTCGGCTGCTGGCTGGACATCGGCGTTGGCCAATGCAACCAGTAGCTTCAGTGCCTGTTCATTGCGGCGGTTAATGTGGTCGTGATCCGGCTGGTTGAAGTAAGACAGTAAACATTGATAGCAGCCTGCTTCACATTTTGCATTGCCCAGTTCGTCGGTTTGTTCCTGCTTTGGCAGTTGCTGGTAATCCCAATCGTCTTGTTCTGGCGGCGTATAGTGCATTAGTTCCAGAGCACGAGATGCAACGTGTGCCAAACTTTCCGGCTCGCTGGCCAGACGAGTCAGTACGCCAGCCCCGCCTTCCGCTGCCTCGTAAAATAGCAGACCTCGCCGTTCCTCAAGCCTTGGCAGTGGCTCGGCAACCAGTTCGGCCTCTTCGATTTGGAAGGTCATCTCGATACCACGCTTGAGGGCAGCCTGGACAGTGGCCATGGCTTCCAGGGAGATTTCCTGTGCCGGCCTGAGAATAAACAGGTTGCGGTGGTCCTCCACAAAAGGAACGATCCGCTGGGGCCGAGTTTTTTCGGTGATTTTTTCTTCCAGGCTGGCTTCACCTTCGGCCGAGGGGTCTTCCCGGCGACTCCATAAACCGCTAATGGGATTGATATAAAAGCCTAGCTGATTGGGGTTTTTACGCCGACGCCAACCACGGTTGATACGCCAGATGCGTGCGGCCGGAGCATAGGTGATCTCGGCGATGCAATCGCTACCGTTTAGCACTCTGGCATTAGTTTGCTGGGTCTGTCCATTGGGCCCGGGCAGATAGCGATAGGTTGTTTGCAGCTCATACCCCTGGCGCTGGCGCTCTTCTTCGTTGGCCGAAATGCGCTCGACAGGTTCAGTTTCTACAGTTTCTATTCGGTATAGCTCCTTGACCCAGTCGTCTTCGCTCAGGGGGGCTGCACAATTTTGACATAGTTCGGTCAGCAGCTCCGCTGAGTCATTCTGTCCCAGGTGGCCATAGCCGCACTGGCTGCAGATGCGTGAGCTGATGGTAGAGAGCTGGCCGCTGCCCGAGATATGTTCGCTACGGCCTACATTGAGTTTGGCGCGATTGACCCGGTACATTCGGCCCTGATGATAAATAAGACTGCGCGGACCGAACTCGGAGAGGGCCAGAAAGCGTGGACGGCTGACCATGCTTCCTTCCAGTTGCTGACCACGACGCCCGGTGCTGGCTGGGACCCAGGCCATAACTGGCAAGCGCGGAAAATTATAGCCCGGCAAAAAGCCCTGGCTGGCCAAATAGCGATAGGTGTAAAAGTCGTTGTTTTGTGAGTTACCGGTTTTCAGCAGTGCGGTGAACTGATCACTGGCTTCGCTCCAGCGCCTTTTGGCATTGGAGCGCTCCTGCGGTGTTGCAGCATGGCTGCCGCTGATGGTGTTAGCCAGTTCCATTTGTCGCTTGGTGGCGTCATACAAACCACGCCAGCGGTCCAGGGCTTGGGAAAATGCAGTGGGCGCATTCCTGATGATCTGCTCAATGTAGGTGGGGCTGAACCAGTGGCTGTCTTCCAGCTCATCATGCAGTTGACTAATTACCGCTTGCACTGCCTGGTGTGCTCGCTCTTGCAGTTGTGGGCAAGAGAACGCCTGTTGTAGATCAGATCTCAGCGGCTTGTCTTCCTGCTCCAAATCCAGCAAGGGTGCAATGCTGTTGTCCAGCTTGGTTTCACAGCAGGCCAGCCATACAGCCTGTAGGTGGCTCTCGATTAGCTCACGGTTACTCAAATCAAGTGTGGGGGCCTTGACTACGCCGTGGACCATGTCGTTGGCATTGTGGAAAAACCACTGATCGTGGGGGCTGAGTGAAGTGCAATAGGTAATGACAATGGCCTGTTGGCCGGATCGGCCTGCCCGCCCACTTCGCTGAGCATAGTTGGCAGGCGTAGGCGGCACGTTGCGAAGATAGACAGTATTGAGTGCAGAGATGTCTACACCCAGCTCCATGGTGGGCGAGCAGAACATGACTGGCAGGCGTGCCAGTTCGGCAGTACTGCCTTCGCGCTTACGCCAGTCTTCACGATCTTTATCGGTGTAGCGGAAACGCTGCTCCAGCACCTGCCGCCGTTCAGCATCAACCTGGGCAGTATGCTCTTGAGCCTCAAATTCGAACAATGGATGCTCGGGCTGCTCTAGCAGTTCCGCAAGGCTCAAATAAAGCTGTCGGAAATATGAGTTAGCCGAATCTACTGGTTGGTCTGTGATGAGCCGCCACTGCAGGCTGGAGGCCATCAGACGATAGCCTGCCAGATCTTTTTCGATCTCAATGCTACTGATATAGCCCCAGTCGGCAGCAAGCTTAAGCAAATCCTCAATCAGCTGTACCCATTCGTCGTCCTTCCAGTCTTGCACTTTGCTGGCCAGCGCGGTGTCCTTCCAGAAAGCTGCGCGTTTAAGCAGACGAACGATGCGTGAGCGCGGTGCTGCGGAAACAAAGCCCAGGTTGCGCTTGCCGCGAAATTCTTTTTTCGACTTGGTCAGCAAATAGCGAGAAGCCTCCAGCCGCTCATCACTGTGGAAAGACCAACGTTCACTGAGCTGGCTGTAGGCAGCGGCTTTGGCTTTGTCTTGTTCGACAGCATCCAGATACACACTTTCGATACAGAGATTGCTGCGCATTTCGTCAAAAAGGAGAAGACAAAGCTGCTCTCGGTAATGGGGAGATAGTGCGCGCAAGTCAGAGTTGGTTGTGTTAGTGAAGGTTTCGTCGCTACAGAATTCGTCCAGCATGCTGTAACCGACCTGAAGCAGGCCCAGCTGGTCGAGATTAGGATTGTTGAAACGCCAGCCACGACGTAGGTCGAACAGCAGACGATAGCCCAGCACATAGCGCAATGTGCGTTGCGCCGCTTGACGTTGCAACCCCATGGCTTTTGGGTTTTGCAGGTATTCCGCAAGGGTCGCTGCGTCAGTTTTGTCAAAGCCCAGCGCTGTGAATACTGCATCTGCCAGTTGCGCCTCTTCAAGTACACCATGATTGGCCTGCAGGGCCCGGAGCAGACCTGCGCGGAGAGTAAGCAGGAAGAGAAAATCGTTAAAGTGCCCAGCTTGTAGGGCAGCATCCTGCCGGTTATCACTGAACCCCAGCAGCTTACGCGGATCCGGCAAGTCGTGGGGCAAATCCTGCATTGCAAACAGCTGGCGCAAAGCTGCCAGAGTCAGCACGGTGGTGGCAGATGAACGTCCCTCACCGGACAGGCTGGTCAAGCGGTTGCTGTCTTTGCCGTGGGCATCATGGGCTTGCCCACAAGCAAGGCAAAAGCGGAATTTTCCAGGTATGAACCAGTAGCTGGTACCGTGCCCGACACTACCTTGAGGATCTACTTGGTATTCAATGGGGGCGGCGTTTCTGTAGGTTTGTTTAAGCCGGGGTTCAGCCCTGCTGTAGTCGATCCAGTGCTCAGGAAGCTCTTCAAGAAGCCCTGTGTAAACCAAGTGATCGGTTTTTGGACATAAAAAACCAAAGCTTTGCTCAGCATCTTCCTGATTGCTGGTTTCGCTGATATCTCGTGGACTGAAACTGATGCAGTCAGCATCTGACCGCCAGACGGGATGGTACTCTTGGCCGCAGTCACGACAAAAATGAGCGCTAAACAACAGTGCTTGCTCGGCATAGCGGCCTGGTGCAAACCTTTGGGCGTCTAGTGTGATATTACGTTGACCGGCTGGCTCCAATGTAGTCAGAACTTTACCAGGGCCACTGATGAACTGGTGTAACTTGAAAGCAAAGGGAGCACGACCTTGCGGATTGTGAATGCTGTGTGCTTGTAACAGGAATTTTTGTAAAGCAATTTTGGCCTGCTCTATTGATGTGCCCGTGTCGGCTGCTAACAGTTTGCTCGCCTCGGCCAGAGTTTTGGGTTTGGCGCGCCTGGGCGGCTCACCATCGGCAAACTCGATACCCAGGTTAAGCTCAATCCAGATGGCCATGGGCGAGTTGGTGAAAGCCGTGTAGTCCGCAAGGTGGAACTGGCTGGACAGTACTTCAGCTTTGAGTTCATCCTGAATAGCAGCTATATCCTTGGCTGGATTGGTAACCCGCTCCAGCGTTTCACCAATAACATCGTGTGCACTGACTTCGGTACCGAAAAGCTTGCTGGCTACACTGGCAACGACCTTGTTGCGCTCAGCCTGCCGGCCAGTGCTGGACATAGTGGCTGAAGTGCCGATACACACCAGCTCATCGGCCTGCATGCGCTGGCGTAAACGGCGTACCAGAATGGCAACATCCGCACCTTGGCGGCCACGGTAGGTATGTAATTCATCGAGGATCAAAAACTCCAGGCCACTGCAGTTTTCCACCACTTGCCGATCCACCTCTTCATAGCGGGTCAGAATCAACTCCAGCATCATGAAGTTGGTCAGCAAAATATCTGGGGGGTCGTTAGCGATTCGCTCTCGCTCCTCTTGACTTTCTTGCCCGGTATAGCGAGCAGCAGTGAAGGGTGGCGGATTCATACCGGTAAGAAACTTATCCAGCTCTTCCAGCTGGCTGTTAGCCAAAGCGTTCATTGGGTAAATAACAATGGCACGGGTGCGAGGCTCAGGATTCTTTTCTTTACCCTTTAAAATGGCATCAACAATAGGGATGAAAAACGATAGAGACTTACCCGATCCTGTGCCGGTTGTTACAACATAGCTTTGCCGAGCCAACCCTTTGGCCAACGCTTCCATCTGATGCTTGAATAGCGTCAGGTCATCACTACGGCCTTCATTTTTTCCAGTTTGAAAGATTTCAGCACATTGTGGGTGCACAACGCCCCGATCAGCCAGTTCCTGGATCGTACATGCTCGCTGATAATTGGGGTTGATTTGAATAAGTGGGTCAGGCCAGTAACGACCATTGACATATTCGGAATCCACTAGTTGCTTGATATCCGCAGCGGCGATTCTGGCAAAGCTACGTGAAAAAGCACTGTATTCACTGATCAGCTCGTCGCGAAAGCCAAAGACGTTTTTCATTGACTTATTTTCCCCAAACCTACAGCTTGACTGCCCTAGGGTAGCTGATAAAGAGTTGGCGAGTGACCATCCTGGTGCTCCCTAGGGAGCCGTAGTCTCCATTCTTTTTTTGGCATCAGAAGGGCTTATATTATTGCTTTAATTGTCTTTTTCTTCCCATCATCAAACTTTTCTATCATGGAGTGAGGCCACGTATGAGCATAACGCCTCTTCGCCTCTCGGGCTGAAGCCTACCTCTTCTTAAGGCAGGACCAGCCGCAGTTCTTGAACTGCCTAGGAAAACCCACTGCACCACCGCGGTTCCTGTTCTCCCGCTTTCCTGCCCCTCGTTTTCCCGACAAGCGTCCGAACCCAGGGACCGCGGAACACTGGGTGGCAGCTAAAAGGACATCGAGCCACCATGGTTTCTGCAGCACAAAAGCTGCCATCTCTTTCAAGAAAACCCAAGCATCGTGCCGGCGGAAGTTCCACTGCGCTGAGGTCCGCCCCTTGGCAGCGGCACCACCGTGGCTCCTGGGCCTCTCGCTTTCCTACTCCCCCTCGTCTTCCCGGCGAACGCCGGGATCCAGGGACCGCGGAGCATTGGGTGGCAACCAGAAGGACATCGAGCCACTACAGCCTCCGCGGCACAGAGGGTGCTGTTCTTCAAGAGGGTTCAAGCACCATGCCAGCTGAAAACCCACTGCGCTGAGGTCCGCCCCGTGGCAGCGGCGCCACCGCGGCTCCTGGGCCCCCGCTTTCGCGGGGGAAACGGAAGGGCTCTGAGCTGGCGCTGATTTATCTCATCGTCTTCCCGGCGAAAGCCGGGATCCAGGGACCACGGAGCATTGGGTGGCAACCAAAAGGACATCGGACCACCACGGTCTCCGCAGCACAGAGGGTGCTTTCTTTTCATGAGCACCCAAGCACCGCGCCGGCGGAAAGCCCACTGCGCCGAAGCCTGCTTGGCGCAACAGAAGGCGCGCCGGGGTGGGCACCATCGACATTGGGGCTCACTTGGAGCCGGTCGAGGCGATGGTGGAGGCGGCATGGCACCTGTGCTCCAGGCCGCCGGTTGCCCTGTCCGGGCGCTCGGTGCTGAATCCCGACCGGCTCCGGGAGCTGGGTGTTGAGATCCGGACCCTGGATGGGCGCCGGGTCCTGCAGCAGTGAGCGTCTGTCCTGCTGCCCACTTCGGTCGCAGCTCTTGAACGCCTGGGCACAATTCCCGCTCGGGGCTGGCTGGGCCGTTGGCCTGGCTCCGCGCCCATAGTAGGATTGCGGGAATCACCGAGGCGGCCTGGCCGCAAATAAGAAAAGGGCCTGGCCCTGTTGGACAGCCTGGAGAATTGGTAATGGCGGAGAGTTGGGATTACAGCGTTGATGTCCTGGTCATTGGCTCGGGCAATGGGGGTCTGACCGCGGCGCTGTGCAGCTACGAAATG
>Ga0209487_1001133_pt1 | contig 22900 bp, 24 predicted proteins | sample Poulit2012_FD_187524 | JGI IMG/M metagenome (GOLD analysis project Ga0209487, IMG submission 187524) | Agricultural soil microbial communities from Georgia to study Nitrogen management - Poultry litter 2012 (SPAdes) (version 2) | ecosystem: Environmental > Terrestrial > Soil > Agricultural land...
GGTTCCAGTACATGCGCCAATCCCCCTGGCAAATCATCTGGGCCGGCGCCGCGCTGGTCGTCACGACCCTCTCCATCACCCTCTTCGGCGAGGCGCTGCGCCGGGTCCTCGACCCGCGCAGCAGCAACGAGCGGGGTGGCGCATGAGCGGCGAGCTGCTGCGAGTAACCGACCTGAAGGTCGCCTACCACACGCCCGCCGGTCCATTCGTGGCGGTGAAGGGAGCGAACTTTGAGGTACGGCCGGGCGAAATCGTGGGTGTTGTTGGCGAGTCCGGCTCCGGCAAGAGCACGCTCGCCAGCGCCGTAATGGGTTTGCTGGGCAGCAACGCCAGCATCAGCGGCGGCACCGTCGAGTACCGCGGGACCGACCTGGCCGGCCTCGACCCGGAGGAGATGCGCAGGCTGTGGGGCAACGAGATCGCCATGATCTTCCAGGATCCCGGCACCAGCCTCAACCCCGTCCTCACGATTGGCCGGCAACTGCTCACTCCGCTGCGCCAGCGCGAGGAGATGCGCGGCCAGCCCGACCGCGTCCTGCGCGACCGCGTCATCCGGATACTGGACCGGGTGGGCCTGCCCGACCCGGAGCGGCGCATGAACAGCTACCCGCATGAGTTTTCCGGGGGGATGCGCCAGCGCGTGATGATCGCCATGGCGCTGCTGTCGAACCCGGGGCTGCTCATTGCGGACGAGCCTGTCTCGGCCCTCGACGTCACCCTGAAGAAGCAGATCAACGAACTCCTGCTGGGCCTGCGCGAGGAGCTGGGCACCGCCATCCTCTACATCACTCACGACCTGGGTGTGGTTGCCCAGGTGTGCGACAGTGTGCTGGTGATGAACGAGGGCGAGATAGTGGAGACGGGTGACGTGGTGCAGATCTTCGAGGACCCGCAGCACCCCTACACGCGCAAGCTGCTCGCCGCCAGCCCGGCCGCCAGGCCGCTCCGGCGGGAGCAGTCAACCGCCGCCCGCGAAGGCGACCGCGAACCGATCGTCGAGGCCCGGGAGCTGCGCGTCTACTTCCGCGAACGCACCTCCCCCATCGGGAGGCTGCTGCGCCGCCAGGAGCGGGTGGTGAAGGCCGTCGACGACGTTGACATCACCATCGACGAAGGCGAGATCGTCGCCCTCGTCGGCGAATCGGGTTCCGGCAAGACGACGCTGGGCCGCACTATCCTGCGCCTGCAGGAGGAAACAGGCGGAGAACTCCGCGTCGCCGGCCAGGAGATCACCGAGCTGCCCGGTGGCGAGGTGCGCAAGCTGCGCGCGCGGATGCAGATGATCTTCCAGGATGCCGTCGCCAGCCTGAGCCCGCGCCGCCGGGTGCGCTACCTGCTGCTCGAGCCGTTCACGATTCACGACGTGAAGGTGGATGACCCCGACGCGAAGGTCAGGGAGCTGCTGGAGATGGTCGACCTGGGCGGCGAGCTGGCCAACAGGTACCCGCACGAGCTCTCGGGCGGCCAGGCGCGCCGCGTGGGGATCGCCCGGGCGCTCGCCCTGAACCCGCGCCTGCTGGTCGCCGACGAACCCACCGCCGGCCTCGACGTGTCGGTGGGCTCCGGAATCGTCGACCTGCTCAGCTCGCTGCGTGAGCGCCTGGGCCTCACCCTCATCCTCATCACTCACGACCTGAACATCATTCGCGACATGGCCGACAGGGTGGCGGTCATGAATGGCGGCCGCATCGTCGAGCGCGGCACCACCGCACAGATCCTCGAAAACCCGCAGCATCACTACACCCAGGAGCTCATCAACGCCGTCACCATCCCCGACCCGCGGCTCATGCGCGAACGCATCCAGGCCGCAACGGGCCGGTTCGAGAGCAGACAACCGAAGGAGAACTGAGCATTGGTCTGGAACGTCGACCCCGATCCCGAACGCCGCACCATCACCGAACTGTCTCACCAGATCCGCACAATCGAGCACGTCTGGATTCCGATGAGCGACGGCACCCGCCTGGCCGCGCGCATCTGGCTGCCGGTGGACGCAGAGCAGAACCCCGTCCCCGCCATCCTCGAGTACATCCCCTACCGCAAGAACGATTTCACCGCGATCCGCGACTCCCTGCGCCACCCCTACTTCGCGGGCCACGGCTACGCCTCCGTGCGCGTCGACATGCGCGGTTCGGGCGACTCCGACGGCCTCCTGCTGGACGAGTACCTGAAGCAGGAGCAGGATGACGCGATCGAGGTGATCGAGTGGCTCGGCAAGCAACCCTGGTGCACGGGGGACGTGGGCATGATCGGCAAGTCGTGGGGCGGCTTCAACGGCCTGCAGGTGGCCGCCCGCCAGCCGCAGGGCCTGAAGACGGTGGTCACGCTGTGCTCCACCGACGACCGCTATGCCGATGACGTCCACTACCGGGGCGGAGCCATCCTCGGCGCCGACATGCTCTACTGGGCCTCCACCATGCTCGCCTTCAACGCCCGCCCACCCGAACCGGAGGTGGTTGGCGACGGCTGGCGGGAGCAGTGGCTGGAGCGGATGGAGAAGACTCCGCCGTTCGTGGAGACCTGGCTCGAGCATCAGACCCGCGACGGGTATTGGCGGCACGGGTCGATACGGGATGATTACTCTGCCGTAAAGGTTCCCGTTTTCGCCGTAGGCGGCTGGCTGGACGGCTACACCAACCCCGTCTTCCGCATGCTCGAGAACCTGCCCGGGCCGGTCAAGGGCCTGGTGGGCCCCTGGGCGCACGAGTACCCCGAGGTGGCCGAGCCGGGGCCGCGCATCGGCTTCCTCCAGGAGTGTGTGCGCTGGTTCGACCAGTGGCTCAAGGGGATCGACACGGGGGTGATGGACGAGCCGCAACTGCGCGTGTGGCTGCAGGAAAGCTACCCGCCCAGCACCGCCTACCCGGTGCGCCGCGAGGGCCGCTGGGTGGAGGAGGAGAGCTGGCCAACGCCGCGCGTGAGCGCCGAGGAGTACTACCTGACCGAAGCCGGCCTGCGCACCAGTCCGGGCGCCGCCGGCGAACTCAACGCCGCACCGGTCGCCTCGCACGGCGAGTGGGTGGGCGAGTGGTGCCCGTTCGGCGACGACGGCGACCTCCCGGGCGATCAACGGGCAGAGGACGGCGTCTCCCTCACCTTCGACACCCCTCCACTGAGCGAGCGGATGGAGGTGCTGGGCTTCCCCGAGCTGACGCTCGAAGTGGCGGCCGACCGCCCGGAGGCGCTGCTAGCCGTGCGGCTGTGCGACGTGGCACCGGACGGCAGTTCGACGCTGGTGAGCAATGGGGTTCTGAACCTCACCCACCGCAACGGTCACGAGAATCCGGAACCGCTGGAGCCCGGCAAGTTCTACCGGGTTTCGCTGAAGCTCGACGCGCTGGGCCACGCCCTGCCGGAGGGACACCGTTGGCGGCTGGCCGTGGCGCCGCACTACTGGCCGCGCCTCTGGTCCTCGCCGGCGCCGGCCAGCCTGAGGGTTCGCCTGGGCGAGGAGAGCGTCCTGCGCATGCCCGTGCGCACTGCTCCGTATGACGAGGAGGTACGGCCGTTCGGACCGCCGGAAACCACCCCGGTCCTTGAAGTCGAGAGCCTGCGTGACGGCTGGCGCAAACGCACCGTGAACGTGGACCAGGTAACGGGCGAGCGGGTGATGATCGAGGCTTCCGACACGGGCCTTAGCCTGCTCAAGGCGAGCGGCCACTTCTTCGACACGATCAGCCGCGACACTTACACCGTCGACGGCAACGATCCGAGTCGGGTGACTGCCCGCTGCGAGCGGAGCATCACTGTCGGCAAGGGTGAGTGGGAGACCCGGGTGGAGACCGACAGCAGCATGACCTGCGACCGCGAGAACTTCTACCTGGTGAACAGCCTGCGCGCCTTCGAGGGCGAGGAGCAGGTGTTCGAGAAGGAGTGGCGCAAGACCGTGCCGCGCCGGCTCGTCTAGAACTGCTCGCCGGTGGCGGCGAGATCGTGTTGCTCTGCCGCTTTCATCACCACGCTCGAGAGGGATGAGAGCAAACCCCTGACGAAAGGCAGGCACGACTGCGGCTCGGCGAACGAGGCGTCGACGAGAGCACGGTAGGTCTTGCTGCGCCCATTCTGTGCCACCACCTCCAGCAGCTTGCCGCCCTCCAGCTTGCGGGTCCAGTAGTGGACGGTATTGGCCGGGAGTTGCAGGAGGTGGGCGGCCTCGCTTGGTGTTCGCGGCTCGTCGTAGACGGCGAGCACCAGCCTGGCCTTCAGCGTTCCGAGCAGATCCTCTCGATTTTCCATGACCCAGTGTCGACCATGAGCGCTTTCAGAAGGAAGGGGTGGTTTTGAAAACGCTTTCCAGTCGATAAGGGAACGGCACGCATTTGAGACACCGGTACGTCGAAAGTGCGGTCGCCTGGTTACAATCGCTACGAATACGGTGGGGCAAAAATGATCAAGAAGAGGTCGACCTGGTACATTCGGCTATTGTCTGCATTTCTGATGCTGGCGCTCTGCCTTGTCGCGTGTCAGCTGAACGAAGCGCCGGCGGGCAGCAGTGGAACCACACCCGTTCAGGATGAACCGCTGCCGCCTGTGCCAGAGCCCGTGGACGAAGGCGAGCCTGACGGGAGCGCGGAGGAGGTCGAACCGAAGCCGGAAGAACCCGAAGAGCGGTTCGCGATTGTAGTAATTCCCGATACGCAGAATATGATCCAGGATGCAGGCAACACCATGGTGGACCAGATGTTGAGGTGGGTTGCCGGCAGCGCCCACGAACTCAATACGGTCTTCGTCACCCACGTGGGCGACGTCGTTTCCCACGCTTCGAGGAGTGCGGAGTGGGAACGCGCAGCAGCCGCGTTCTCGCACCTCGACGGGCGGCTGCCCTACAGCGTCGCGTTAGGGAACCATGAGTACAGCACCCACTCGGACATGAACTCATCGTTCGAAAACTACCGTAGCTACTTTGGTCCGGAGCGGTACGCAGCCTATCCCTGGTATGGCGGTGCGGACAGCAGCGGCAAGAACCACTACCAGATTTTCACGGTGGGCGACCGTGAGTTCTTGCACGTGGCACTGGAGTGGGAAGCGCCCGGGGAGATTGACGATCCCGACTCGGCACTGGGTTGGGTGCAAGGCGTCCTCGATGCCCACCCGGGTGTACCCACGATCGTAACCACGCACGCCTACCTGTGGGATGAGCCTGGCCTGGAGGGGCATTCGCAGGACGTGATGGGTCCTGATCGCACGCGAGAGCCCACCGGAAGCAACACGGGAGCGCAGATCTTCGAAAAGCTGATCGAACCCAACCCGCAGGTCTTCATGGTGCTGGGCGGGCACTTCCACCGCGGTTCGCTGGCGAAGGGGACACTGGGGGAGTACCACCAGGTGAGCAAAAACTCGGCCGGCCAGCCGGTCTTCGAGATGCTTTCCAACTATCAGGCCTATCCAAACGGCGGGAACGGCTGGCTCCGGATCATCGAATTCACCGAGGGAGGCGGGGAGGACGATCTGGACCGCATCTCGGTCTACACCTACTCACCTGTGCTGGACGAGTATCAGGATGACGATAGCAGCCGCTTCCACTTCGACCTCGACTTCGAAGAGCGCTGGAGCGGCGCTTACGTGAGGTCCAGGTAGGAAGCGAGCTCTTCGGCGGCGGCCCGGCCCGCCCGGTTGGCGCCTATCGTCGATGCGCTTGGTCCGTAGCCCACGAGGTGGATGCGGGGATCCCTGGCGGCCTGCGTCGCCAGCCGGCCGGTCAACTTGATGCCGCCAGTTGCCTCTTCAAGTTGCAGCGGCGCCAGGTGTGAGACGGAGCTGCGGAAACCGGTGGCCCAGAGGATGACATCTGCCTGCTGGAACGTGCCTTCGTTCCAGGCGACCCCCTCCTCGGTGATTTCGTCGAACATTGGCACCCATTCGAGGACACCACGCTCGCGCATCTTCCTGATGCGTTCCGTCACTGGCAGGCCCGTCACGGAAACCACCGATTTCGGTGGCAGGCCCCGGCGAACGCGTTCCTCGACCTGTGCCACGGCGGCACGGCCGGCGCCCTCATCGAACGGGCCCTCGCGGAAGTCGGGCGGCCGGCGCACGGCCCACGTCGTGGTGGTCACCTGCGAAGTCTCGTCCAGGTGCTGCACGGCAGAGATTCCCGCGCCGACAACGACTACGTGCTGACCAACGAACTCCTCTGCCCTTCTGTACTCCCGGGTATGGAGCTGCCGTCCGCGAAAGAGTTCGCGGCCCGGAACGTCGGGGATGTACGGGTTCTCCCACGTGCCGGTCGCGTTGATGATGCCGGCTGCGGAGATCACTCCGCGGCTCGTCTCCAGCCTGAACCGCTCCCCCGCCCGGCTTACGCTGCGGACGCTCACCGGCCGGTAGACGGGCAGGTCGAACCGCTCCTCGTACTCGGCGAAGTAGCGGGGCACGGCAATGCGGGCCTGCACCTCCGTGTCGTCGGTATCGACGGCGTCGGAGAAAGCCATTCCCGGCAGGTCGTGCACGCGGTTGACGGTGCTGAGTGTGAGTGAAGGCCACCGCTCCAGCCAGGCGCCGCCAGGCTGGAGCATGTGGTCGAGGACCATGAAGCCCTTGTTGGGCGGGACGCCCAGGCGCTTCAGGTGGTAGGCAGAGGAAAGCCCCGCCTGCCCACCACCGATTACGACTATGTCAACTTTTAGAACGAGGCTTGCTGCCACTGCCCGGCATCATAGCTAGAATGCCGGAACGATCGCTCCCTCGTAGGTTTCCTCGATGAACTCGCGCACCTCGGGGCTCGTCAGGGCGTCTGCAACTGCCTGCAGGACCTCGTCGTCCTCGCGCTCGGTCTGCACGACCAGGAGGTTGGCGTAGGGAGATTCTCCGCCCTCGATCAGCAGCGCGTCCTCGAGCGGGTTCAGGTTGGCTTCCAGCGCATAGTTGGTGTTGATGACAGCGGCCGCCACGTCCTGAAGCGCACGGGGCAGCTGCGCAGCCTCGAGTTCGACGAAGCGCAGGTTCAGCGGGTTGCTGGCGATGTCGAGCACTGTCGCCTCGGTGCCGGCACCCTCGGTGAGCTCGAGCAGGCCGTTGGCCTGCAAGAGGAGAAGCGCCCGGCCGGCGTTGGTCGGGTCGTTGGGGATGGCGACCTGCGCGCCCTCAGGGAGCTCATCAATGGACTCGTGCCGGCTCGAGTAGAGCCCGATCGGTTCGACATGAACTGCCGCGATGGCGGTCAGGTCGAGGCCGTGGTCGGCGCTGAACTGCTCGAGGTAGGGGGCGTGCTGGAAGAAGTTGGCGTCAAGGTCACCCGAGGCGAGCGCGAGGTTGGGTTGCACGTAGTCCGTGAATTCAACGATTTCGATGGTGATGCCCTGTTCGGCCAGCAGCGGGGCGGCCACCTCGACGATCTGAGCGTGCGGGACTGGGCTAACCCCAATCCTGACGGTCTCCTGAGCGAAGACGCCGCTGAAGAGGCCAACTGCCAGTGCGATAAGAACCGGGAAAACTGCCTTTTTGCCAATGACTTTGTTGCTCATTCTCTTCTCCTTCAGATTCCGGGCAACAGCCCGGGTGAGGTGCCTAACGATGATCGAACCGGCGGGCCAATGCCTCGCCAAGGAACTGGATGAGCTGCACCATCACCACGAGGATGACGACGGTCGCCAGCATCACGTCCCCCTGGAAGCGCTGGTAGCCGTAGCGGATGGCAACGTCGCCCAAGCCGCCGCCACCCACCACACCGGCCATGGCCGAGTAGCCGACCAGGCTTATCGCCGTGATGGTGATTCCGCGAATCAGGGCGGGCAAGGCCTCGGGCAGGTAGACCTTCCAGATGACCTGCCAGGGGTTGGCGCCCATGGCGGTGACTGCTTCGACGACCGAGTGATCCACCTCCTTCAGGCCCGACTCGACGAGGCGGGCGACGAAGGGGATTGCCGCTACGACGAGCGGCACGATGGCCGCGTTCATCCCGATCGACGTGCCCACCAGCAGGCGCGTGAACGGGATGATGGCGACGAGCAGGATGATGAACGGGATGCTGCGGCCCAGGTCGACGATGGGGCTCAGGATGGCGTTCAGGGCCGGGAGGGGCAGGATCTGGCCGCGACCCGTCACGACCAGCAGGACGCCCAGCGCAAGGCCCAGCACGCCTGCGATCGCGGTGGATACACCCACCATGACCAGCGTCTCGATCGTCGCCCGATAGAGCAGATCGACCATGGCAGGGGAGAAGTTCAGCATGCCGCGGCGAGCTTCGCGCCAACCTCTTCGCTGTCGCCCCGGGTGAGCAGCCGCCTTGCGGCTGGGCTTTGGGGATTGCCCAGAACCTCGTGGGTGGGGCCCTCCTCCACGATCCTGCCTTCGTCGATGACCGCGACGCGGTCGCAAATGCTGCGCACGGCGTCGATCTGGTGGGTGACCAGGATGACGGTGAGGTTGAACTCGTCCCGCACACGGGCGATGAGCCGCAGGATTGATGCGGTGGTTTCGGGATCGAGGGCCGATGTCGCCTCGTCACAGAGCAGCACATTGGGTTGCGCCGCCAAGGCGCGGGCAATTGCCACGCGCTGGCGTTGCCCGCCGGAGAGTTGTGCAGGGTAGCTGTCAGATTTCTCTGCCAGACCCACCCAGTCGAGCAGTTCGGCGACCCGCTCCCTGATCTCCGGCCGTTTCCAGCCGGCGAGTTCCAGGGGCAGGGCGACGTTGCGCTCTGCGGTGCGTGAGTGCAACAGGTGGAAGCTTTGGTAGATCGTCCCGATGCGCTTCTGGGCTGCGCGCAACTCCCTGCGGCGCAAGCCTGCGAGGTCAACGCCGTCCACCACGACGCTGCCGCTGTCGGGTCGTTCCAGGCCATTTATGCAACGAACGAGAGTACTCTTGCCGGCACCGCTGAAGCCGATGATCCCCTGGATCGTTCCCTGGGGGACCACGAGGTCGACGCCATCCAGCGCGACTGACTCACCGGCGCGGGAGCGGAAGTGCTTGACTACCCCCTCCAGCTGCAGCGCGGGGCGCGAACCCTGGCTCTTCACTTCGGTACCGGTTGCTTGCAAGTCACCAACCTCCTGAACGAAAAAAAATGCCCGTTCTCCTGGAGTCTGGAGAAGGGCAGTTAAGGCTGGTGACTGGCTCCTTCTCTCATCTCCCCCGGTTCGCACCGGGACGGAATTGGCACCTTTTCGGATTCCTCCGACGGTTGCCGCGGTTTCACAGGGCCGATCCCTCCACCGCTCTTGATAAGAGAACAGGTTGTGAGTCGCCGGGGCGACTGAGTGAGGATGCTAACAGGGCGTCACGGCGGTGTCAACGCGGCTCGTTACGACCCGGATTCCCGACTGCTCCGGTGATGCTTCTTGTCGCTTACTCCGGAAGGAGGTTCACTGCTGTACGGGTGGGCGTCCTTGAGAGTGTCCACCCCCTCCTGCGGATGGGCGTACTGGGCCAGGTCCTGGCGGTCCAGACGCTTCTTCCCGGTGTCGATCCCCATTGTCGTGGGCTCCAGCTGGACGTGTCGCTCACTCCAGCCGTCTGCCGGCAATTTGATGTGCAGGACCAGGACGAGCTCTATCTGGCGAACGGCCAGTGCTGCGGCAATCGCCTCAGCACCGCCGCCTGGCAGGGGCTCATGAAGCAGAAAGCCCTCCAGGAAGGGCGGCAGGAATTCCGCGTCGACTTCCTCTGCCGGGCGTTCGCGCTGCGGGAGCAGGGCATAGAAGATGGGCATCGCCAGGTCGAAAGCGTAGGGGCCGTAGGCGCAGTCGTCGAAGTCAATCGCCGTCCAGCTTTCGCCGTCCAGGAGGAGGTTGCCCTGGTGCAGGTCGGCGTGGATGAGGCCCTCGTCGCCGGTGAGCGCAGCTCGCGCTTTGGTGGCCATCCGTGTTGCAGCCTGTACGAACTCCGGGTCCTTGGCTGTGAACTCTTCCAGCCTTTTCAGATAGCTCTGCTCCCACAGGCGCGGCCGGTGTGGGCCAGGAGCCTCCCAGGAGCGGGAGTGCGCCTGCAGGCGGCCCAACAGCTCTCCCCAGGAGCGTTTGCGCGAGGCGGTCCACTGTTCGGGGCGGGTCGTTGCACCAGGTGCCCGTTCGAAGGCCACGACGACTTCGCCGGAGGGAAGTTCGGTCACATACGTGCCGGCGAGTGTCGGCAGCGGCCGAGCAACCGGGAGGTGGGCGGCGGCCAGGGCGAGGAGCCAGTCGACCTCTGCCTGGACCTGCCGCGCGGTGCGGTGCTGCGGCGAGATGATCTTCAGGATCGCCTTCCCCTGGGGCGTTGCGAACGCAAACACCTCGCTTTCGAAACCACCGAGGGGCTCGAGCGAACCGGGGAGGTGGGCGTAGAGGTCAGAAACCACCTTCTCCGCAGAGGCAACGCCAGGATTCACTTTCATGGACGCCGAGTTTATCTCCAAACCGCAGGGTGCGTGAGACACCGGTATTCGCGCGCCCGTGCCGCTACCGTTGCATCATGGCCAAGCTCGAGAGCAACCCGTCACTCGGCAATGTCACCTTTGACCTGCCCGGCGAGGGCGTCTATCCGGAGGGAATAGCCCTCTTCGAGTATGCCGGCACCTTCTTCGTCAGTGGTGCCCGCGGCGGCCAGATCTTCCGCGGCGACCTCGCCACCGGTCGTTTCGAGGTGCTCGTCTCGGGCCGCGCACCGCTCACGACGGTCGGTCTCGCTGTCGGTCCGGGGGACACGCTATGGGCTGCAGGCGGAGAAAGCGGCAACGTCTTCACCTTCGACGCCTACACCGGCGAGGGGCGTCAGGTGTTCGAGACCCCTGCAGCCACGGATACGTTCATGAACGATCTGGTTGTCGCTCCGTCGGGCGATGTATACGTGACGGATAGCCTGCGTCCCTACATCTTCAGGGTTCCTGCCGGCAGTGATTCCATTGAGGCCTGGCTTGACCTCACCGACACGGCGTTCGAGGCGACCCAACCGGGCTCGGACTCCAACGGGATCGTCGTTACGCCCGACGAGAGGTACCTGATAGCCGTAAAGACGGGAACCGGCGAGCTGTTCAGGATCGATATCGCGGAGCGGGAGGTGGCGAGAATCGACCTTGACGGGGAGGCTCTGACGGGCGGGGACGGTCTGATCCTCGAGGAGCCTACTCTCTATGTTGTGCGCAACTCCGCGAGTGAGGTGGCGGTCGTCGAGCTGAGCGAGGATCTCCTCACTGGCACGGTCACGGGTCGGGTTGCCGATCCCTCCTTCGAGTTTCCCACCACCGCGGCCAAGCATGGCGACGACCTGCTGGTGGTCAACTCGCAGTTCGACCGGATGGACGGGGATCAGGCACGCTTGCCATTCCGGGTGAGCAGGGTGCGCGTCTAGGACCGGGTGGGGTTAGCGCGCACCCCACGGAGAATCCGGCAGGCGAGCGAGGCGCCAGAAAACGTCAATCAGAACAGGTCGTCACCCGTGATCGCCTTCGTCTTTTTGGAGTAGGCGGTGGGCCGCTTGTGGAAGAAGTCGATCTGCTTGCCTGCCAGGACTTCCTCTTCGAACCAGGCTGTCGCCTCCAGCTCGTGGGGATCTGGCGCGAACACGGGCGCAATCCCAACCGCCTCCAGGGCACCGTTGAAGCGCGCATCGAGGAACGCGTCCACCCGCTTGCGCGGCAGGAACTCCAGCTCACCCGCCTCAAAGATCCAGTCGAGGATACGGGATTCGGCGGCACGAGCGGCATGACAGGCGCGCACCACCTGCTCCTCGAAGAGGGCGTCGAACCAGTGAGGGTTCTCTTCGCGCAGGATGCCGACGAGCCTGTAGCCGAACATTGCGTGGATCTGCTCCTCCTTGCTAGTGGCCTCCACGATATTGGCGACGCCCTTGAAGCGGTTCCTCTCCCGGTCGAACGCCTTCATGATCAGGAACTGTCCGAATAGGCTTGCATGCTCAACAAAGGCAGAGAACAGCAGCACTTTCAAAGCCCGCTCCCGTCCATCCTTCTGGGCGTCTCCCGTCTGGGGGCGCGCAAGGTGTTCGTTCAGAAACCCGACCCGCTCGCATAACGCGGGGATCTCCTGCAGCCGCCCGAACTCGCGGTTGAGTCCAAGTACTTCAAGCAGGTGGGCGTAGGCGTCCTGGTGCCGCACCTCGGATTCCGCGAAGGTGTAGCCGACCGCGCCGATCTCGGGCTTCGGGTAGTACTTCATCAGGTCGCCCCAGAAGGTTTTCACCGCCACCTCGACCTGGGCGATGGCCAACATCGTATTGCGGATAGCGTTTCGTTCCACTGGTGTCGCCCGGGTCCGGAAGTCGTGGATGTCATCGGTGAGGTTGTACTCCGTGTGCAGCCAGTACGCGTGGCGTATCGCGTCTCGGTAGGCGAGGAGCTCCGGGTACTCCGCGGGGCGCAGATTCGTACGTGGTTCGGTGAGTCGTCTGCCCGGCAAGGTCACGCCTCGCAGGCCGAGCAGGTCAGCAAGTCCCGGTTGAACTCCTGTGCCGCGTTTACCGAGTGCTGGTAGTAGAGGCTCTTGACCCCCCGCTCCCAGGCCTCCAGGTGCAGCCGGTTGAGGTCCCTGGTGGGCGTGGCTGGATGCACCATAAGGTTCAGTGACTGTCCCTGGTCAATGAACTCCTGCCTTTGGCCCGCCTGAATGACCAGATCCAGCTGGCTCACTTCAGGGAAGGTTGCAAAAACCGCCTTCTCCTCGTCGGTAAGCACTCCCAGGTGCTGGACGCTGCCATCGTGCTCGAGAATGCTGCGCCAGGTGGAAGGAGTGTCGGCGTCCTTCTCTGCCAGCAGTCGCTGAAGTGCAGGGTTTCTGAAGGTCGTGGTTGATTTGGCGAGGTCACGCACGTAGTAGTTGCTGCGAAGCGGCTCGATGGAGGGGGAGACCTGACCCAGGATGAAGGAGCTGGAGGTTGTCGGGGCGACCGCGAGAAGTGTGGCGTTGCGCCGGCCGTACCCTTCGAGTAGTTCGGGTTCGCCGTAGCGGCGCGCCAACTCCCGTGATGCCTCGTAAGCGCTGTCGCGGATCGTTCTGAAGATGACGCGGTTGAGTGAAGATGCCTGCAGGCTGCCGATGGGAACCAGCTTTTCCTGCAGATAGGAGTGCCAGCCCAGAACGCCGATGCCCAGCGCCCGGTGGCGGCGGGCAAAATTGACGGGGCGCTGCAGATGCGGGATGTGCTGCGCCTTCTCGACGAACTCCGTCATGACGGCGTCGAGGAAGCAGGTTAGGAGCTGGACTGCGTCCGTGTCCTTCCACTCGTCGAAGTAGAGCAGGTTCATGCTGGCAAGGTCGCAAACGAAAGACTCGTCCTCGGCAACCGGGAGCATGATTTCGGTGCACAGGTTGCTCGAGCGGATCTCCATGTCGCGGTCCTTGTAGACCTCCGGTTTGCCGCGGTTGGCGTTACCGGTGAAGAGGATGTAGGGCAAGCCGATTTCGGAGCGGGCCTGCAGTACCTTCGCCCAGGTCGCACGTTTCTCGCGGTCGCCCTCCACCATCGACTGCAGCCAACCGTCGCTCACCGTGACGCCAAAGAACAGGTTCTGGATGGGGTTGCCGTCACCCTTGATCCCAATGAACTCTGCGAAGTCGGGGTGGTCGATGGGGAGGTAGGCAGCGAAGGAGCCGCGTCGGGTGGCGCCCTGCTTGGTGACGTCAATAAGGGTGTCGAAGAGGCGCATGAAATTGACCGCGCCTTCGGACTCGCCGTTATCGGTGATTGGCGACCCGCGGCCACGAACATCACCGAAGTAGGCGCTGGTGCCGCCGCCGTACTTGCTCATCATGCCCACTTCGGCGGCCGTGTTCAGAATTCCGTCCATCGAGTCGGCAACGTAGCTCCCGAAGCAGGAGATGGGCAGGCCCCGGCGAAGGGCAAAGTTCGCCCAGATTGGCGAGGAGAGCGAATACCAACCGCGCCCCATGTAGTCGAGGAAGCGATCCGCGAAGCCGTTCATGCCGGGCAGCAGCGCTTCGGCTCGCTGCGCGATTTCGCGCAGGCGCGTCTCCGGGCTTACACCCGGAAGCAGGTAGCCGCTCGCCAGGAACGCCCTGCTCTCCTCGTTGAGCCAGGCGAACGGCTCCCTGGGACCAGTGCCATTCACTGGTGCTGCGCTTTCATGCTGTAAGTATCGGAGTGTCATTCGGCACCACTTCCTGCCCTTCCTGCGAGGGCCAAGAGGTTTGGGCCACCTGGCGGGTACTCGGGCTCCACGCAGCATCGCGTGACACCGTTGCGGGACAGCGCCGGATTCTCACCGGCTTCCCCCGTCGCCTCCTGCGGCGTCCCTTCCTGGCGGAAGGGCCAGTGGCACGCCCCACAATTAGTAGGGCATGGAAGGTACCATACAACATGTAGACGCATGCAACTGGTGACTGCTCTTCCGGACATGAGGCCAGCGCATTACTATCAGTCATGCGTTGGCCCCCCTATTTCTCGATCGATGATTTCCCTGACCAGGAACTCGTGCTGCACAACGACCATTGCGCCTACCTGGTTCAACCCGAACGCAAGATCCTGCCGGGCTCAGGACTGATCGTTCCGTTCGAACTGCGCGAAACCGTTTTCGACCTCACTCCAGAGGAGTGGGCAGCCACCTTCGAACTGCTGCGGGCCGCCAAGGAGTGGGTGGACGAACGTTACTCGCCTGACGGCTACAACGTTGGCTGGAACAACAAGCCCGTCGCCGGCCAGTCGATACCCCAGGTCCACCTGCACGTGATACCGCGCTTTGCCGACGAGCCGCTCGCGGGTAAGGGGATCCGTTACTTCATGAAGCAGGCGCAGAACCGCCGGCCGGGGTTCTGACCCGCTCGCTCCACAACCGCAAGCCGACGTCCACCAGACCCACCCTCCGCAGGGTGCCGACCTGCTCGAGCGGAAACCACCCGGCATCGACAGTGCTCCCGCCAACTTCCACGCGCAGGTTGCCGGAAATGACGGTTGCCCGGTAGATGACGCGCAAGGCATGCAGCGGTAGTTCCGCCTTCGTCAAGCGGTCGTGCGGCTGAACATAGAAGCTGTCGACTCCCAGCAGTTCATCCAGCCGCGCCTCATAGCCGGTCTCCTCGAAGATCTCGCGCACTGCAGCAGTTGGCGGGTCTTCGTTCAGTTCTAGGCCCCCGCCGGGCAGGGTCCAGTTCCCCCTGCCGTCGCCCATGTACTGTGCAAGGAGTACCTTCCCGTCGCGCACGATCACGCCATAGGCACCCACCCGGGTTTCAAAAGGCAGAGGCATGCTTGAGATACTACTATCGGTACATGACCCCGGTGAGCTCCAACTCAATGGACTTCGGAGGTGCAGTAGCATGGCAGTGAAGGGTTGCGCAGAGTGCTAAGCAAGAAGGACCAGGATGCTTTGGTGCACTATTTTGCTCAACGCGGCGAGGTTGCTGCTGCCTTTCTTTTCGGTTCCCAGGCAAGCGGAATGGCGCGTGTAACCAGCGATGTGGATATCGCGATTCTGCTTCATCGGGACAGTAAGCGGGAGGACCTGAGACTCTCTGAACTGATTACCGACATCATCGGAATTCTGGGCCGGCAAGACGTTGACGTTACACTCCTCAACGGTGCTTCACCAGTATTGCTGCGCGAGGTGGCAGTGCATGGACATGTGATCTACTCGGAAAACCCCGAGATCGTAGCGGAGTTTGGCATCAGGGCGCTACAGCAGTACGAGGACACGCGGCCACTTCGAAGGCTCCAGGATGAATCGATTGAGCGACGGCTGGCCAGGCTAACCGGCGTCAACAGAGGTGATGAATGACGGGAGCGCAGCCGAATCGGGACGTCATCAGGAGGCGCCTCGAGTACTTGCTGAACGCCCTGGAAACTCTCGCGGATTAGGTACCTGAACGACCCGTAGCCGAGGATTTTCGTCATGAGCACGGCCGGAACGGTACGTGATAACATCGGTAGTTGTGTCCCAGCCCCTGCTGTCCGTGGAAGGCGTAAGCAAGTCCTTCAAAACCGTAACCGCCGTCGACGACCTCAGCTTCTCCGTCGAACCCGGTCAAATCTTCGCTCTCCTGGGCCCGAACGGGGCCGGCAAGTCGACGATGGTCCGCATGCTGTGCGGCATTACTTTCCCGGACGAGGGGCGCATCGAATTCAGCTTCAGTGACAGGAAGCGACCGCAGAACGGTGTTCCGCAACAGAGGCTGGGCTACCTGCCCGAGGAGCGCGGGCTCTATACCGACAAATCACTTCTCGAGAACCTGACCTACTTCGCGTCGCTCCGCGGCATCCCGCCTAAGGAGGCGCAACCGCAGGCACTGGGCTGGCTGGAACGCTTCGGCCTCGCCGAGCGTTCGGGTGACAAGGTCAACAGCCTCTCCAAGGGCAACCAGCAGAAAGTCCAGTTCGTGGCTGCGATCCTCCACAGACCCGAACTTGCGATCCTCGACGAGCCTTTCTCCGGCTTCGACCCGGTAAACCAGGATCTCGTCCTGAACATGATTCGCGAGTTGCGCGACGAGGGGCTCACGATCATCCTCAGCGCCCACCAGATGGACCTGGTCGAATCGCTCGCCGACCGGATCATGCTCATGCATGAGGGACGCGACGTCCTGAGTGGCACGATGGGTGAGATACGCAATCGCACCCTTCTGGGTCACCGCCTCTCCTTTACCTTCCAGCCGGACGACGGTTCGCCGCAGGTGCCCCTGGCAGGCATCCGGGGCGTGGGTCGCGTGTTGGGGGTGACGGAGGACTCTGCCCGGATCGAGGTGCAGCAGGGTGTCCCGGTGGGCGAGGTGCTGCACGAGCTCACCCGCCAGCTTGTCATCACGGACGTCCGCAGCGAGGTTCCCTCCCTGCGCGAGATCTACCTCGATGCGGTGGGAGCAACGCCGGAAGCGTTCGAAATGGCAGAGGAGAACGCATGAGCCACTGGGAAGCCGTTCGCCGCGTCACGCTCTGGGAGTTCCTGCGCTTCCTGAAGCTGCGCGACGTGATCGTCTCGTTCGTGATAATCGCGCTCATCGGCACCGCCGCCCCGTTCGTAATCGACCTCATCGGAGGCTCCGGCGAAGTGGAGCTGGCGGTTGTCGGCGCTCCCGACGGGCTGCCTGAGGACGAGACGTTCAGCTTCATGCCGATGACCGAACAGGAGGCACGGGAAGCGCTGGAGGCGGGCGAGGCCGATGGAATCCTCACATTCCACTCTACCGACGACTTCACGCTGGAGGTTGAGCGGGAGCGGATTTGGGCCGGGCAACTCCAGGGATACCTGACGGGATTAGTGTTGCCGACCAGGCTCGCGGAGAGCTCGCTCACCCCCCAGGAGTATGAGCAACTCCTGCAGCCCGCCAACCTCGAGGTGGCAATAACCGGCGAGAGCGGGGACGGCGGGGAGATCGCAGTGAACCTGGTGCTCGGGGTCATGATCTTCGGAGTATTCACCGGCACCGGAATCCTCTTTACCGCGATCACCGGCGAGAAGACGCAGCGGGTGACCGAGCAGGTTATCAGCGCCGTAACGCCGCAGGCGTGGATCGACGGGAAGGTGCTGGGGACGATGCTCTTCACGGTCGTCAACCTTGCGTCCTTTGCGCTCGGCATCGGCGTGGCGATAGTTGCTTCCGGGCTACTGAGCGGCCTGAGCCTGTCGACCTTCCCGGCCATCTCCATAGATCCCTTCGTGCTGATCACCTCTCTCGCATTCGCGGTCCTGGGAGCAGCCCTGTTCTTCTTCCTCTTCGCCGCCGTTGCATCCACCATCGACGATCCCAACACCAGTCAGCGCAGCGGCATCATCATGCTGCCCGGGCTTTTTGTTGGTCTCGGTTGGCTGGGTCTTATCGGGGACGCGGACAGCCTCTTCTACAGGGCACTCAGTTACATCCCGCTTACGAGCATCTCGGCCATGCCGGTGCGGCTCCTGCTGGGCGAAGCAGGCACAATCGAAGTTCTGCTCTCCCTCGCGGTCCTGATCGTGACTGTAATGCTCGCCCGGCGCGTGGCCGGAAAGATCTTTTCGCTGGCCATCCTCATTACGGGCAAGGAGCCCAGCTGGGGTGAGATGGCGGCGTGGTTCAGGCGGGCCAGGTAGGGCCTTAGCCAGAAAAAGTACCCCGCACCGTGAAAGTGCGGGGTACAAGTTTGTAATGGGCCGGGCCGCACTGGTCGGCCGGAATGGCGTTCTCTGCCAGTAACCCCTAGCGCCGGTTCCGCGCCTCCATCCAGGAGCTGCGCACCGAATCGCGGAACTCCTCCCAGGTGCCCTGGTTCCGCTCTTCCCACATGCGGCGGGCGTGCGGTTCCACCTCATCCCAGTCACGGTCGCGGAAGCGTTCGTTGTTGGCCAGGCTCCAACCGTAACGGTAGGCAGGCGCGATGTCGTCGTACTGGTAGCGGCTTGACAGGTCCGAATCGCGGAAGTGACCGCGGAAGGTCTGCTCGTAGCGTGAGAAGTCGTCCTCGACGCCCTCTACATCGACCTCGGTGTGCCGGACCGTGTCGCGCACCGTTTCCGTGTGGTCGTGTACCTCCTTGTCGAGGACAACCTCCTCGACAACGCGGGACCGCTTTTCGACCACTGGCTCCTCGGCGTACTCGTGCATCTCCACTGCACGGTTCTGGAAGTCCGCATCGGTTGCCGGACGGTTTGCGGGCTCGCGGTGGACGTGGACGCTCTCGTCGTGAAGGTCCACGCTTCGCTCGATCGGCTCTTCAGCGGTGTAGGAACGGACCCGCACGCCACCGCGCTCGACCTGCCGCTTGCCAACCTGAACGTCTTCTTCGACTACGGGAATGACGGTGCGTTCGCGTTCCCCGGCGACCTGAGCGCTGGTGAGCGGTTCACGCTCCGGCTGGTGACGGTCCCAGCCACCCTCGCGCCATTGGGCCACGCGCTGTTCTATGTCGATGGCGCCGTGGCGGTCGAGGATTTCCGAGGCGTCCTCGGCCAGGTTGTCCTCCGCACTGAGCATCACGAGCGTGCCGCCGCGCCGCACACCTTCGGCGTAGACGTTGGCTTCCTCCTCGGGTATCCCGGCCCCTATGAGGGCCCCAAGCAGGCCGCCTGCGGCTCCCCCGACGCCAGCTCCGACAAGTGTCGAGGCCAAGGGACCCGCGGCCAATGCAGGACCAACGCCGGGCACGGTGAGCAGGCCAAGCCCCACGAGGAGGCCGCCGATTCCACCCACCACAGCGCCAATGCCGGCCCCTGTTGCAGCGCCTTCACCGGCCTGGTTGCCCTCGGACTCGACCTCTACGGTCTCATCGCCCAGGTAGCGTCCCGATTCGTCGAAGTTCCGGCGAATCTCCTCGTTACTTGCGTGTGCGATCAGGCTTATGTCATTCCGCATGATGCCGTGGTCGACCAGTTCCCCGATCGCATCCCGGGCATCGCTCAATGAGTCATAAAGTGCAATTACTGTCTTAGCCATCTGATTTACCCCCAAGAGCCACTGTGCCCATTGCTGGCGAGGTGTGCCTGTAAGCAAACGCCGAATTCAGGGGACGGGTCCTGCGCGGTGGTGCAGGCGCTGGCTCATCCGTCCTCGGGTTCGTCCCGTTCGACAACGGCCTTCTGCCCGTGGAGTTCCACGTCCAGGCTCTCCGTACGCTCGCTCGTCGTGCGGCGCAGGTGCAACTCCTCCCTGAGGACCAACTGCTTTCGCACCACCAGGACCTCCTCGTGCACGGGCACGATAATCACGTCACCCTCTTCGCGCACCTGCTGCAGCTCATCGACCTCGCGCCCCACGGGTACGCGTTCGACCTCTACAGCCGTCGAGGTGAGCTGGGTCTCGACCTGTTCGGTCCACGTGTACGGTTCTGTGTGAACACGCACCGTGCCGGTCTGGCGGCGCACTACGTCAACCTGGGCCTCCTCCTGCACGAGCGGGATGCGCTCCTGCTCCCCTTCGGAGCGGGTTGCTTCCTCGTCGTCGTGCGGTCGCAGGGGCCCCTGTTTCCCTTCGCGATCGGACACGTTACTAGAGGATCCAGAAGAGCAGGATCACAAGTGCGATGACGACGATGAGGATCAGGGCCCAGTTCGCGCCACTCGCGGCCTTCTCCGGCCTGTCGTAGACGCGGGCATTCCGGGTTTCCTCGATCGTCGGGTCGCCCGTTGCCGGATCCCCCGTCATGGGCTTGCCCGCTACCGGCCCACTTTCGGTGATGGGGCGGTCTGCTGCGTCCCTGTCCGGGTTGTCGTTCTCCGGTGTTCGTCGATCAGCCACTTTGCCCCCCCCCTTTCCCCGACGGCCAACGCACCAGGAGCTTGCGGCGCGGGGTCGGCTGCCCCCACGTATACGCGCATCCTGTGCACGGCTACCGTCTAGCGACTTACAAACTGGGCGTGAGAGAGGAGCCTAGGGGTTTCGATAGCCTCTCGGGATCACCGTCAGCTCGTAATCGTGCGGATTGTTGATGAAGTAGAGCCCGCCCTGGCGGGAGGATTCGGGCGGCAGGTACTCGAGCTCGAACTGGGCCTCTTCAACCGTCTCACCCTCCTCGTCGCGCAGCTGGCCCTCGACCAGGATCCCGGCTGCCGTGCTGTGACCTGCGTTCCTCAGCCTCACGGGAACGTGGAAGATCCCGTCGTCCTGCTGGGCGGTTTCACCTGTCTGGACACTCAGTGTCGGAGGAAGGCCGTCCTGCGTAATGGCCTCGAAAAGCAGGGTGCCGGTGACAACCAGCAGTGCGACGAGACCCACACCGGCAGCGACCCACTCAGCAGCCGATTGCGCCCAGCGGCTCGCGCCGCGTTGCTTGCTCATGTCACAGGATGAGCCGCGCCGCCGCGGCTCCGATGGAGGCGGGGAATGCGAGCACCGCTGTCACTGCCACGACTTCCAGGAGGCCGGTCCCGTCGAAGCGGCCGAAGGTCCAGAGCATGAAGAGGGAGGTCAGGAGTACTACTCCGTAACCAGCCACCGTGTACCTGAGGAACAACTTTCCGTGGCCAGGCCAGCCTGTACCGGGCTGCAGCGTCCGGAACTCCACGGAAACGAAGGCATGCATCAACAGGAGCGAAAGGAGTACGAGGCTCAGGCTGTACAGCGGTGGCATGCGGTAGCCGATGAGGATCATCTCCTCGGTCGGCGCCAGGTTCAGTGACAGGAAGAGCGCCCCCAGGAGCATGAGGAAGAGCTCTCGCGGGTAGTTGGACTCCTCCTGCCATAGCTGCCGGCGGTCGCCCTCCCGCTGGGCCGCGCCCAGTTGGCTCAGAGCGAGTAGCGCGCCTATCGCGCCGGGAACTGCCTGCAGGGCGACCTTGCCGATGAGTTCGGAAGGTGAATCGCCGGGCGCAGCTATCAGCAGCAGGGGGTGCAGCAACAGCGCCATGACGATCGCGACCGCGTAGGCTGCGAGCGCGTCGATGACATCCTCACGCCAGTCGAACGTGCGTTCGAAACCTATGTAGTGCGAGAGGAGAACGAGCAGCGGGAAGGTGACCAGGGTAAGCAGCGCGAGCTGTAGCCGTCCCATGTAGAAACCCAGCCACCACAGCTCCATCGTCATCAGAAGGGGCAGAGAAAATATCAGCGCCCCAGCGAATGCCCTGCCCAGACCGGCAAGAAACCGGAAATTCTCAGATTGTCGCCCGGCCGCCCCTGCCACGGCTACAGGTTATTCCGTGCAGGGCGCGTTTCTTACGCAGCTGCCACGCCGCTATTCGCCCCGGACCGCTTTGAGCAGGGCATCCAGGCCGCCGCTGAAGCCCTCCAGGCGGGGGAGCTCGGGTGGAAAGGGTTGCGAGGCGGTGACGTCGTTCGGCACTACCACTACCGGGATTCCGGCTGCGACGGCTGCGGTGGCGCCGTTAAGGGAGTCCTCGATGGCGATGGCGTGCCGGGCCGCGTGGCCCAAACCCGAAAGTGCCTTCACGTAGACTTCGGGATCCGGTTTGACTCTGGCCACATCGTCCTGGGTGGAGAGGATCGGAAAGTAGCGTGCGAGGTCGTGCCGGGTAAGCCACTCTCCGACCCAGGCGCGGTCGCTGCTCGTTGCGATGGCCAGGTCGAAACCCCGCTCGTGTGCTTCCTCGATCAAGGCGCGAACGCCGGGTCTTACGTCCAGCTCGTTTATGTCGGCGAGAATCTGCTCACGCAGCGAGGCGTAGAGTTCGTCCCGCCTCGACTGCACGTGCTGGGGCAGGCTGGCCCAGGGGTCGTAGCTGCCCCAGGTGCCTATGCCCTGCTGCCACTCCCCAAGCTGCAGCTCCAGGCCGTGCCGGGAGTAGAGCTCCTGCCACCTTCGGAACTCGGCGGTTTCCGTGTCGAGGATGGTTCCGTCGAAATCGAATATCAGGGCTTTCGTCACGCCTCTACTCTAGTAGGGAGTGCCCCTCCACCAGGTGGCCCTAGCATGATTTGGGGGAGGCCCGGGTATCACCCCCGGTTACAAAAGGTAAGCGCCTTCTGCTAAAAAGGTGAGCGTGGCTAAGATAGGAATCATCATCAGTACGACGAGAGATGCCCGCCTGGGCGACAAGGTTGCGAACTGGGTCCTCGAAGCGGCCCAGAAGCGGGGCAGCAAGCACCAGTACGAAATCGTTGACCTCCGCGATTACGACCTGCCCTTCTTCAACGAGATGGCGTCCAACGCCTGGGTTCCCACTCAGAACGAGGCCGGCAAGCGCTGGCAGGCGAAGCTGGCTGGGCTTGACGGTTTCATCTTCGTGACCGCCGAGTACAACCGCGGCGTGGCAGCACCGCTGAAGAACGCGATCGACTTCGCCTACAACGAGTGGAACCGCAAGCCGGCAGCCTACGTGGGCTACGGCTCCGTCGGTGGTGCCCGCGCCATCGAGCAGCTGCGCCTCATGAACATCGAGACCCAGATGGCTCCGATGCGCAACAGTGTGCATATCCAGGGCGCCGATTTCTTCGGCCTCATGCAGGGCGAACTCGACCTGAACGATCTCGAGTACCTGCAGGAGGGCCTCACCACCATGTTCGACGAACTCGAGTGGTGGACCGACGCGCTGGTTGCGGCGAAGCAGAAGGAAACCGTAGCGGCTTAATAGAAACCGAGTCAGGGCGCGCGC
>Ga0209487_1001134_pt1 | contig 22897 bp, 24 predicted proteins | sample Poulit2012_FD_187524 | JGI IMG/M metagenome (GOLD analysis project Ga0209487, IMG submission 187524) | Agricultural soil microbial communities from Georgia to study Nitrogen management - Poultry litter 2012 (SPAdes) (version 2) | ecosystem: Environmental > Terrestrial > Soil > Agricultural land...
TGGTTTTGACGTTGTCAGACCATGTCTTTTTTTGTACAATGATTTAAATGATGGCTATAATGAACATAACCAGAAAAAGCTTTTAATCATGAAGGATTGAGTTTGTTTTATTAAAAAAACTTGTTTTGAAATTCGTTAAAATAAAGTGAGGTAAAAGCATGAGTCAGTTAACGCAAAGTGATCTTCAGTCAATGCAAAAACGCGTGGACCAATACATATCGCAATTTGAGGAAGGGTATTTCAGTCCGCTCACAATGATGGCCCGTTTTACAGAAGAAGTGGGGGAGCTTGCGAGAGAAGTAAACCATCGTTATGGTGAGAAGCCGAAGAAAGATAATGAAGCTGAAAACACAATTGAAAATGAACTCGGTGATTTACTCTTTGTCACCTTGTCATTTGCGAATTCACTTAATATTGATTTAGCTGAGGCATTTGACCAATCAATGACTAAGATTGAAACAAGAGATAAAAATCGTTGGACAAAAAAAGATATAGGAAGTGAAAAATCATGACACAAATAAATATAGTTGTCGCTGGAGCAAGCGGAAAAATGGGTAGTGAAGCTTTGAGAATGATCGAGAATGAAAAAGATTTAAATTTAGTCGCATGTGTAGATCTCAACCATACTGGAAAAAAAGTCAGTGAAGTGGATGGTTTACCAAAATTAGATGCGCTTTTTTATCAAGATATCAACGATTGTTTGAATGAAGTGGATGCTGATATCTTAATTGATCTGACAAGCCCAAAAGTCGGCTATAAACATACAAAGGCAGCAATTCTACATGGTGTGCGGCCCGTTGTTGGTACAACAGGTTTTACTGATGAGCAACTCGAAGAATTGACCAAACTTGCAAAAGAAAAACAAGTGGGCGGTATCATCGCTCCTAATTTTGCCCGTGGAGCAATCTTGATGATGGAATTTTCAAAACTAGCAGCAAAATTTTTCCCTGATGTTGAAATCATTGAAAAACATCATGATCAAAAAGTTGATGCTCCTTCAGGAACAGCGATCAAAACAGCTCAGTTAATCCAAGAAAATCGCTCAACAAAGATACAAGGGCATCCTGATGAGGAAGAAGTGATAAAAGGGGCAAGAGGTGCTGACTTTGATGGAATGAAGATTCATAGTGTGCGTTTACCTGGCTTGGTAGCTCATCAAGAAGTCACTTTTGCAGGACCTGGTGAGAATTTAACGATTAAACATGATTCCTATCATCGTGAATCTTTTATGTCAGGCATCCGTTTTGCGATTGATCATGTCATTGATATGACAGAACTTATCTATGGATTAGAACATTTAATGATCGACTAAAGTGTGATTACTATAAAAGGAGCTTATGCATTATGAAAATTTCTCTGATTGCCCATGATGAAAAAAAAGAAGAAATGATTCAATTCGTGACATCTTATCAACATATATTAAAAGATCACCAGTTATACGCAACTGGAACAACTGGTAAAAAGCTAATGGAAGCAACTGGATTAGATATTTATCGTTTTAAGTCCGGTCCACTTGGTGGCGACCAACAGATCGGTGCGAAAATCGCTGATAATCAAATGGATTTAGTGATTTTCTTTAAAGATCCATTAACTGCTCAACCACATGAACCAGATATAAGTGCATTAATGCGATTATGCGATGTTTATCAGATTCCACTGGTCACAAATCTCGCGGGAGCAGAAGTGATGATACGCGCATTAAAGGCTGGTTTTTTTGGTTGGAGAGAATTGATTCATCAAGAATCTGAGCAAAATGATACCAACTAATTTCGAGCCAGCTATGGAAGTTATCGAAAAACTTCAGCAGTCAGGACATCAAGCCTATATCGTTGGGGGAGCGATACGCAACTATTTATTGAACGAAGAAGTAAATGATATTGATATTGCGACATCAGCTATTCCAAAAGAGGTTCAGTCTATTTTTGAACAAGTGATACCAGTAGGCATCGAGCATGGAACTGTTATTGTTCGTCATTTAAAGCAGTCATTTGAAGTGACGACATTTCGTTCGGAAAAAGGGTATTCAGACTTTCGACGACCAGATCAGGTTGACTTTGTTGATTCAATTGAAATTGATCTTTCGAGACGTGATTTTACAATCAACGCGATGGCCATGTCTAAAGATGGTTTATTAATTGACCCTTTTGGCGGAGATTCTGATTTAAAAAAACGTTTAATTCGTGCGGTGGGAGAACCAGTCAGGCGATTTACAGAAGATCCATTGAGGATGTTAAGAGCGATTCGTTTTATCAGCCAATTGAACTTCAAACTTGAACCATTAACTTATCAAGAAATCAAAGCGAATGCCTATTTAATAGAAAAATTATCAATTGAACGAATAGCGATTGAACTCGAAAAACTCATTCAAGGTAAAGCAATCAAAAAAGCACTGAGATATGGTCATGAAGTCAATGTCTTTAATTATTTGCCTATTTTTAAAGAGCATTCTCAATTAATTGAAGCTATGTTGTCAATTCAAAAACCGCTTCAATCGATCATTGTTCTGTTCAGTTATTTAAGTATCTTCTCAGAACAGAACATAGCGATAATTGATTGGAGCAAGGCTTACCGCTTGTCTAATAAAGAAAAAAACAAAGGTAAATTATTAGTGGAACTCATTCAATTATATAGGAAAGATCAGCTATCAAAATGGTTGGCTTACCAATTACCTACATCATTAACTGAACATTTTATTGAATTAGTTGAACTTGTTTTGGAAGAGAAAATTGATGCAAAAGCACTGAAAAAAATTAAAAAGAATTTGCCTATTCAACATCGGAATGAGATCCTGTTTGATGGTAACGATCTAATGGCTCTGTTCCCAGAACGCTCTAAGGGACCTTGGATAAGAGACTATTTGGCAAAATTAGAACGGCACATCATTGAAGGAAACGTCGTTAATCATCATGAACAGATAAAGGAGTGGATTAAATCGTGTCCTCCACCAGAGAATCTCTGACTGAAAATTCATACAAATTGAATTTAGACACAAAATGGCTGGGTCAAAAAGTGGAACATTATCCACTCCTTGATTCAACACAGACCTTAGCTATGAAACGAGTTGAAACTCTAAGTGACCAGGGGTTAGTTATCATCGCTGATCAACAGATTGCGGGTAGAGGGAGTCATTTGCGATCTTGGTATTCAGATAATAATCAGGGGGTCTGGTTAAGTTTTATTTTACGTCCAGACTTAACATTATTACAGGCGCCGCAACTGACTTTATTAACAGCGGTTGTTTTAAGAGATGTCATAACAAGAATCACGAATTCAAAACCCACAATTAAATGGCCGAATGACCTCTTAATCGGTGACAAGAAAGTAGCCGGCATATTAACAGAAGCAAAGAGCACATATAAAAAAATAGATCATGCCGTAATCGGCATTGGTTTAAACGTCAATCAAACAAAAGACCAACTTAATGATCAGATCAAGCAAACTGCGACATCGCTTAAAATTGAAACAAATCGCTCATACTCTAAAAAATTGATTATTCAAAAGTTATTGAACCAATTTGAAACCGATTATGAACATTACATGACAGATGGTTTTAATCAAATAAAAGAAAGATGGCTTCAATCTGCTTTTCGTCTTAACAGTAGAATTGTGTATTCAGTCAACGGTCAGACCAAAGAGGGAATCTTTATCGACATTGATGATGATGCACAATTAATTGTGAAAGATGAACGAAATAAAATAGACAAGTTAGCGTCAGCGGAAATTGAGTGGTTTTAATGGAGGTTTTAACAGATGAAAACAAAGTTTGATTTTTTAAATATGAAGCAATCAAATGATAAGATTACGATGGTGACAGCCTATGATTATCCCTCTGCAAAACAAGCAGAAGAGGCAGCTGTTGAGATGATTTTGGTTGGTGACTCGTTGGGTATGGTTGTCTTAGGATATGACTCAACGGTTAATGTGACTGTTGAGGATATGATTCATCACGGTAAGGCTGTTAGGAGAGGGGCAAAAAACACATTTATTGTTGTTGACATGCCTTTTATGTCATATCATATTTCTTTAGAAGATACGTTAACTAATGCGAAAAAACTTTTTCAAGCAACAGGGGCTCAAGCCTTAAAAGTCGAGGGCGCAACAGATAATGTCATAAACGTCATTGAAAAACTTACCGAATCAGGCATTCCTGTCGTCGGTCATATTGGTTTAACCCCACAACATGTACATGTTTTTGGAGGATTTAAAGTCCAAGGAAAAGACCAAACAAATGCTGAACGATTGATAAGAGAAGCCAAAGCAGTTGAAAAAGCAGGTGCAATGATCTGTGTTTTAGAAGGTATTCCAAAAGAATTAGGCTCAGTCATTTCAAAACAATTAAAGATACCAACGATTGGTATTGGCGCAGGTGTAAATTGTGATGGTCAAGTTTTGGTGTATCATGATCTTATGTTGTACGGGGTCGAGCGTTTACCACGATTTGTTAAACCATATGCTGATTTTAATCAGATGGGCACAGCGGCTTTAAAAAAGTATGTAGATGATGTGAAGACACTCAACTTTCCTGGTGATGAACACACCTATGCACTTGATCCCGGTACAAACTTGAACGAAGGATAAGGTGAAGACAGTGAAAGTTATTCGAACGATTAAGGAAATGAAACAAATAGTAAAATATTTAAAGAAAAACAATCAAGATATAGGGTTTGTCCCAACAATGGGCTCCTTACATGCCGGACATCTTGCTTTGGTTAAAGAAGCAAAAAAGGAATCTGATAGCATTATTTTGAGTATTTTTGTGAACCCTCTTCAATTCGGTGAGAACGAGGATTTTGATTCCTATCCGCGGGATGAACAAAAAGATTTTAAATTGGCAGATGAACAGGGTGTCGACTATGTATTTGTCCCATTTGTTGAAGAGATGTACCCTAATGCCCTCGGAATCACCATGTCGATAAATAAACGAATTGGCGTCCTATGTGATCGGAGTAGACCCGGGCATTTTCAAGGTGTTCTTATTGTCTTATCAAAACTTTTCCACATCATTCAACCCGATTTTACTTACTTCGGAATGAAGGACGCCCAACAAATTGCAATTGTTGATTTATTAATTGATGAATTAAATTTTCCCATTCAATTACGAATGGTACCAACCGTTAGAGAAGAGAATGGACTCGCGAAAAGTAGTCGAAATATCCGTTTGTCATCTGTAGAAAAAGAAGAGGCGCCTTTCCTATATCAAGCGTTAAAACATGGAGAAAAACTGATTATAGAGGGACAACGCTCGACTAATAAATTAATCAGTGAACTGACACTATTTTTACAAAATAATCTTTCTGGTAAGATCGATTATGTAGAGGTCTTAACATTTCCTGATTTAGAAGAAAAGACACAAATTGAGAGTCGAGTCATCATCGGACTCGCTGTTCAATTTGAAAAGGTTCGTTTAATAGATAATCTGATCATTGATCTTAATGAAATAGAAAAGAGGCGAGATGATGTATCGAACAATGCTTAAAGCGAAAATTCATAGAGCACGAGTTAGTGAAGCTAACCTGAACTATAACGGAAGTATCACGATTGATCAAGACTTGCTCGATGCAACGGATATATTGCCTAACGAAAAGGTTCAAGTTGTCAATAATAATAATGGCGAACGCTTTGAAACTTATGTTATCCCAGGTAGAAGAGGGAGTGGAGTGATCTGCTTGAATGGAGCAGCAGCAAGGCTTGCACAAGTCGATGATATTGTGATTATCATGTCGTATGCTCTTGTTTCAGAAGAAGAACTATCCGATTTTAAACCAAAAGTGGCATTGATGAACCATGATAATCAAATTGTCGAAATGTTAGATAAGGAAAAACCACTTACAGACAAACAGTAATTTTAGACTGAAATTATCGATGGCTTTTATATTTTGATGGAGCTGATTTTTTTGAATAAATTTGTAATCATAGACTTAGAAACAACAGGGAATTCACCAAATAAAGGTGACCGGATTATTGAGATTGGTCTTGTTATTTATGAAAATGGTGAAATTGTTGATAAGTACAGCCAATTAATCAATCCAGAAAGACATATTTCAAGATTTATCAGCTACCTCACGGGGATAACAAATGAAATGGTAAGCGATCAACCCGTTTTTTCTGAAGTTGCGCAGCAGGTTCGTCAGTATTTCGATAATGGATATTTTGTTGCGCATAATGTCCCTTTTGATCTGGGCTTCTTAAATTATGAATTAAAGCAGGCTGGCTTACCACAGGTGACCCAACCTGTGATTGATACCGTTGAACTTAGTCGCATATTATTCCCACAAGCACCAAGCTTTAAATTAGGCCATTTATCTGACTGGTTGGAGATCCAGCACGCAGAGCCACACAGGGCGTTATCTGATGCCTATGTGACGACTAAATTATTATCACATCTATTGACAAAGTTATCAAATTTGCCTTTGACGACATTGAAGCATCTACTGAATTTAAGCCCTCACTTAAAAAGCAAATTGAGTTCAATTTTGACCAAAGAGGTTGAAAGAGCGAAATCTTCAAGCGAATTAAACCAGGAATGTCATTATGCCTACAACCTTTCTTTTAAATCGATTGAAGAAGAACAAAACAACCATAAAAATGATGTTCCTTCGTTTGGAGTGTATTTAGATCGACTTTTTTCTGAATCAAAACAATTAGCAGAGACAATCCCTAATTATGAAGATCGACCTGGACAAAGAGAAATGGCAGAATCTATTTATCATGCCTTTTTAAGCAAGCAACACGCATTGATTGAAGTAGATAGTGGGGCAGGTAAAACTCTCGCATATCTCATTGCGGCAAGTTATTATGCGATTAAGCATGATGAAAAGATTCTGGTTAGTACTTATTTAATTCAATTACAGGATCAATTATATAACCAAGAATGGCAACAACTAAAGGAAGCTCTACCATTTAACTGTGATATGGCTGTATTAAAAGGGAGATCTCATTATTTGAATTTGGCTAAATTCAGCCAAGCTCTAGAGGAACCTAGCGATAACTATGATCAAGTTTTAACTAAAGCACTATTATTAGTTTGGTTAACGGAAACTGATACAGGAGATATAGACGAAATTCAGTTACCGTCAAGCGGAACTAGGCTGTTTAAACGCATTTCAGCACAAACCCAGATCAAGTCTATTGTAGACCATGATCAATATCAAAATTATTATTATCAACATGCGAGAGAGAAGGCTAAAAAAGCTCAATTATTATTCGTCAATCACTCGATCTTAGCTGATGCGATACATCAAGAACAGGAATGGATCTATAGCTTCAATCAGATGGTTATCGATGAAGCCCATCACTTGGAGCATACAATCGCTAATCGCTTTGGTTTAAAAATTGATTATTCATCATTTCATAAAAAGTTAAAAGCCGTAAATTATTATTTTGATAGCTTAACTCTAAATCAGCAAAAAATAAAATCAGAAAAATTAATTCTTTCTGCATTAGAGGAAAACGAACTGCTTTTTAATTATATATATCATTTAAAGCATTCGAGAACTAAACATACGGGTAGTAAAAATGATTTAGGTCGACTTCAACATCTGATTGAAGAAAACGACCTTGATGACTGGTTAATCGCCAATGAGATGGCAGAGCGATTACAGTTTACATTGAACGATTTAATTCACTTTCTTAATCAGTTGAGAGTCAATCATTATGATCAAACTAAACAAGCTTATTTTATTGATGAGCTAACAAAGATGAAACAAGCTTTGCTTGATATTTTCAAAGAAAATCCCGTAGAATCATCAGTTAGTTGGATAGAAACAGAACGGTTAGGGACTGAAAAGTCGGTTTATCTCTACCAACAGCCTGTTGACGTAAATAAGCAAATAAAACAATTACTTATCAATCGTTTTGATAGTATTATTTTCACAAGTGCCACCTTAACGGTTGCGGGACAGTTCACTTTCATTAAAGAACAATTGGGAATAGATGAAATCGATTTAATTGAGCACAAAATTACATCACCATATGTTTTACAAGATCAGGTTAAATTACTGATCCCAAATGACTTTCCAATCGCAAGATATGATGATATGGATCCTTTTATTGAAGCCACATGCGAGCTAATTTTTTCGATGGTTGAACTGACGAGCGGCCGAACTCTCGTTTTATTCAATTCATATGATATGTTAAGGAAATCTTATTATTTGTTGAGAGAAATTCTTGATGATCAATATATGATTTTTGCCCAAGGCATTACGAGCGGAAGCCATGAGCGGTTAAAGAAAAATTTCCAGAGTTTCGATCAATCGATTTTATTAGGTACAAATACTTTTTGGGAAGGTCTTGATATCCCAGGTGAAGATTTATCTGTAGTTGTTATGGTAAGACTACCGTTTGATTCACCTAATCATCCAATTATAAAGCAAAAGCACAATTGGTTGATCAATCACAATCAAAATCCATTTTTGACATTTTCGTTACCTAAAGCGGTTATTCGTTTTAAACAAGGCATTGGTCGACTCATTCGTTCTCAATCTGATCGTGGCCTGATTATCGTTTGTGACGATCGTCTTTTGACAAAAAGCTACGGACAAACCTTTCTAGATTCAGTCCCTGATATGCCCATCTATCATCGCCGGACGAGTGAATTATTAGATCTCATCAATCATTCAGATATGATAAAAAAAGATTAAATCTCAAATAATTCGTTTTATTGTGGTTTAAACTGTTATAATCAAGAGTGACGTCGCATAAACGAAAAGTTGGTTAAATTGTTGGAGGGCCTATGAAAAACAATGCAGTAAACACATTTAAAAAAAATAGAATAAAGATTTTCTTCGGTTTGATAGTGATTATTTTGTTCAGTTTAATTGCATTTTTTGGTCATCTATATCAGCATATTAATGAGCAAAAGGTAATGGATTATCAGACAACCGAAGACCGGGTCACCCAAGAACAAGAAATATCAAAAATTGAAAGCATCTCACGATTTCACGGCACCCATTACTTTCATGTTGTTGAGGCTGAAACGAGTGAACAAGAAGAAGTGATTATCTATGTGAATCAATCGGAACCATCGGCCGATTTAATTATTTTTTCAAAAAAAGACTTAATCACAAAAGAAGAATTAATAAATCGCTGGAAAAATGATACGAATTTTGAAAAGTTATATCAAGTCCAATATGCGATTAGAGATGAGATTCCTTTAGTTGAAATAATTTATCTTGATGAAAGCGAACGTCTTAGCTATGATTATTATCGACTTGATAATGGTGAATATGACAACGGAATATCATTTGCAAATAAATAAAATTTAAGAGAAGGGGATATTATGCAACTAGCAAATCGAGTGCAAAATTTAACACCATCTTCAACATTAGCAATCAGTGCAAAGGCAACTGAATTAAAAAAAGCTGGCCATGATGTGATTGGCCTAGGGGTTGGAGAACCAGACTTCAATACACCTGATTATATTATTGAAGCCGCGGAAAAAGCGATGAAAACTGGATTAACAAGATACACCGCATCTGGTGGAATCCTTGAGTTGAGGAATGCGATTGCTAATAAAATGCTTCAAGATCATAATCTAACGTACCAACCCGATGAAATCATTGTGACGACAGGTGCAAAACATGCTTTGTTTACCTTATTCCAAGTGATTTTAAATAAAGGGGATGAAGTCATTGTTCCCGCACCTTACTGGGTGAGCTACACGGAACAAATAAAGTTAGCAGAAGGCGAACCAGTTATTGTTCACGGTAAAGAATCAAATCAATTTAAACTAACGGCACAACAAGTCGAAGATGCTATTACTGAAAAAACGAAAGCTATCATCATAAATTCACCTAGTAATCCAACTGGCATGACATACACAGAAGATGAATTACGTGCTATTGGCGAAGTGTGTGTGAAGCATAATTTATTGATTGTGTCAGATGAGATTTATGAAAAATTAATTTATACGGAACAAAAGCATTATTCGATTGCTCAATTATCTGATCAATTAAAGAAACAAACAGTTGTTATTAACGGGGTTTCAAAATCGCATGCCATGACAGGATGGAGAATAGGATATGCTTGTGGTGAACGTTCATTAATAAAATCCATGACGAACTATGCTTCACATTCGACATCAAATCCCACGACTATCTCACAATATGCAGCATTAGCAGCTTACCAATCAGATGATAGTGAAATTAAAGAAATGAAGCTTGCATTCAAGGAAAGATTAGATAAGGTGTATCAGTTAGTAGCTGACTTACCAGGCATTACGTGTGAAAAACCACAAGGAGCCTTTTATTTATTTCCGAATGTCTCAAAAGTACTACAGAACACTCAATTTACAGATGTTGATATGCTGGTTGCAGCGATTTTAGAAGAAGAAAAAGTAGCATTAGTACCTGGAACTAGCTTTGGTGCGCCAAACAACATACGATTATCTTATGCAACGGATCTCGATCAATTAATCGAAGCAGTAACACGAATCGAACGTTTTTTAAAACGACATCTTTAAAAGTGTCATGGAAAATAATAGATAGAAATTAAGAAAAAGCTTTGGAGGGCAAAAATGAAGACAACAATTAATAAAGTAGCAAACCATTTAAACAAAGAAGTAACAATTGGTGCATGGTTAGCAAACAAACGATCAAGCGGTAAAATTGCATTTTTAGAACTTAGAGATGGGACTGGCTTTATCCAAGGTGTCGTTGTAAAATCAGCTGTTGATGAAAAAGTATTTGAAACAGCTAAAGGATTGGCACAAGAATCATCAGTCTTTGTCACAGGTGAAATTGTAGAAGACAGTCGCTCACCATTTGGTTATGAAATGCAAGTGAAAGATTTAGAAGTAATTCACGAAGCCGTGGATTATCCGATTACACCAAAAGAACATGGAACTGAGTTTTTAATGGATCACCGTCATCTGTGGCTTCGCTCGAAACGTCAGCACGCTGTCATGAAGATTCGTAACGAGATTATTCGAGCAACTTTCCAGTTCTTCAATGACAATGGATTTATTAAAATTGATCCACCCATCTTAACAGCAACATCCGCCGAAGGGACAACGGATCTATTCCACACTGAATATTTCGATCAAGAAGCTTACCTTTCTCAAAGTGGACAATTATACTTAGAAGCAGCAGCAATGGCTTTTGGGAGAGTCTTTTCATTCGGCCCAACTTTCCGAGCTGAAAAATCAAAAACACGTCGTCATTTAATTGAGTTTTGGATGATGGAACCTGAGATGGCCTTTGTTGATCATGAAGAGAGTTTAGAAATTCAGGAGAATTACATTACTTATTTAGCGGAGGCGGTCTTAGAAAATTGTCAATTAGAGTTAAATGCTTTAGATCGTGATCTTGAAAAACTGGAGAATATTAAGGCACCATTCCCAAGAATTTCTTATGATGATGCGATTAAGTTTTTAAATGAGCAAGGTTTTGATGATATTGAGTGGGGAGACGACTTCGGAGCACCACACGAAACGACTATCGCTGAGCATTTTGATAAACCTGTTTTTATTGTCAATTTCCCAGCAAAAATTAAATCGTTCTATATGAAACCCGTTCCTGGTCGACCTGATCTTGTTTTATGTGCCGACTTAATCGCACCAGAAGGCTATGGTGAGATAATCGGTGGATCACAAAGAATCGATGATTACGAATTAATGGAAGAAAGATATAAGGAACATAATTTGTCAGGTGAATCCTATAAGTGGTATTTAGAACTTCGTAAATATGGTAGTGTGCCACATTCCGGATTTGGTTTAGGATTAGAACGAACGGTTGCTTGGTTTGCAGGGGTTAAACATGTTCGAGAAACCATTCCGTTCCCTCGATTAATCAATCGTCTTTATCCATAATAACTGATAAAAAACTCTCGATAAATAGCATCGAGAGTTTTTTAGACATTGTATTTTTATGCTATGATAGATGGAGAGGTGATTATCGTGAAAGAGCTATATCAAACTATTTTATCTGATCAAATAATGGTTCCAAAAAAGCTACTGCTTCATTATAAGCATCTATCTCTTGATGAACAGGAGCTTGCCCTTGTATTACATATTCATCGTTTTATTCAAGAAGGGATGCTTTTTCCTACACCGTTTAAACTCTCAGAATTAATGTCTATAGACGAACACGTTTGTAGTCAATTATTGAGAAAATTAATCCAAAAAGATCTGCTTAAGATTATTGACTCTCGAACGGATAATGGAATTGTTAATGAACGTTATTCTTTAGATCCTTTGTGGGAAAAACTCTATACAGAGTCATCAAATGAACAAGAGGTTGACAAGAATCCCGATGATTCTATGATGAATATATTTGTCCTATTTGAACGTGAATTTGGACGAGCATTATCACCTTTTGAGATAGAAACGATTAATATTTGGTTGGATGAAGAAGAGATACCACCTGCCTTGATTAAGGCAGCTCTCAGGGAAACGGTTTTAATGAATAAATTGAATTTCAGATATCTTGATCGGATTTTATCTGATTGGCAAAGAAAAGGAATTAAAACAGTCGAACAAGCTAGAGAACAAGCAAAGAAATTTCACGCGCAAAAATCGACTGAGTCAAAACCAAGAGCTAAGCGCGATACCTCTGTTTACTATAATTGGTTAGAAGAAGATTAAATATGAGATTAGGGGAGAGAGGATGTTAAATAAAAAACAAATACGATATTGTTTAGATGTGATGGCTGAAATGTTTCCAGATGCTAAAGCGGAATTAAATTATGAAAATCCTTTTGAACTTTTGATTGCCGTTGTGTTATCAGCGCAAGCAACAGATATCCATGTAAACAAAGTGACTGAAAAATTATTTAAAAAATATAAAACACCATATGATTATATAAGTGTGCCATTAGAAGAATTACAAGATGATATTCGCTCAATTGGGCTTTTCAGAAATAAAGCGAAAAATATTCAAAAATTATGCCACACCTTAATTGAAAAATTCGATGGACAAGTTCCTAAAACACAGAAGGAATTGGAATCACTTGCTGGAGTAGGGCGAAAAACAGCTAATGTTGTTACTTCTGTTGCTTTTGGCATACCTGCCATAGCAGTGGACACACATGTTGAACGAGTATCAAAACGGCTTGGTATTTCAAGATGGAAGGATTCACCTTTAGAAGTTGAAAGGACATTAATGAAAAAAGTACCTGTTGATGAGTGGAGTATCACACATCATCGAATGATTTTTTTCGGGCGCTATCACTGTAAAGCTAGATCGCCAAACTGTGAGGAATGCGACTTACTAAAGCTTTGTAGAGAAGGGCAAAAACGAATGAGGAAGAAAGAGCGACTAGGTAAATAATTCTTTTAAAAATAATAGCGTTAGTGGGCATTGATTGCCTACTAACGCTATTTTAATTGTTACAAAAAATTTAATTTCCATTATCTTCAGGGTTTTCTGGTTCTTCTGGTTCTTCAGGCTCCTCAGGATCTTCGGATTCATTTTCTGGATCTTCAGGATTCTCAGGTTCCTCAGACTCCTCAGGTTCCTCAGGTTCTTCTGGTTCTTCTGGTTCTTCTGGTTCTTCAGTCTCTTCGGGTTCCTCTTCCGGATCTTCCTCTGGTTCTTCAATTTCTTCTTCAGGTATACGTAATTCAATTTGTCTGCCATCACTTGTTAAATCAGAGTTGTTTACACTTACGGCAATGACTTCAAAACTGTATGTGACACCACGCTCAATATTACTGATTGAGAAGGTTGTGTCCGAAGTTTGAGATTCATTTGATGAGCCGCCTTCAATTTCATAACTAATGATAAAATTAACGTCCTCATCACTTGAATGTGACCATTCAAGATTGATTTGATCATTGTCCTCATCATAAACAGCTTTTAAGTTTGATACGGCGTCTATCTGCTCGTATTGAGTAGATAATTCGTCAGGTTCATGACCGCGTTTAAATAATTCATAAACGATTTGTGACTCTGGTGTAAACTCACTTGGTCTTAATGGTGGGTTGCTCCCACGCTCTACAGGGACCCTAACGACAGAGTCTGGCATAACAAAATCTTCTGTCTCAATAGTAGCAGACATTTCACTCATCAGATGTCTAAAGAGTTGTCTAGATATATTCATGTAACCCGTCGGTATCGACCGCGTTGAATCTTCATAACCTGTCCAAATCGAAATGGTATATTCAGTAGTATAGCCCGCAAACCAAGAATCAACATAAGCGTCTGTAGTCCCTGTTTTTCCGACCACAGGTAATCCCGATATGTTTGCTGATGTACCGCTTCCACTTTGTATGACAGTACGAAGCATGTCCGTAACCATATAAGCTGTTGCATCAGACATGACCGCTCTTGGTTCTGGCTTTAATGATTCTTCCCGACCATCCCCAAAAATGACTTCTCTTACTGCATGTGGTTCATTATAAATGCCTGCATTACCAAAAGCAGAGTAAGCCCCTGCAATATCGAGTGCAGATGTGCTCATTTTCGAACCGCCTATACCATCTCGGATATTCAATCCATCATCAGGAATAGGAATGCCAAGTTGCTCAGCAAATTCGGTTGCAGGACCAATACCAACTTCGTTCAACGTGTGTAGAGTAGGGACATTTAGCGACCATTGCATCGCATATCTTGCGGAAACAGTTCCACCATATTCATTATTCACATTTTTTACAGGTGTACTCCCAGCGACTTCATAAGGTTCACTATTGTCAATCTGCTGATATGTTGACCAATTTAGATATTCGATGGCAGGACCATAATCAAGAATTGGCTTGATAACTGATCCAGGTTGACGTTTAGCTTGTATCGCCATGTTAAATCCACCGATTTGACGGTTCCGCCCACCACCTATTGCTTTAATTGCCCCAGTTTGGGTTTCAAGTGCAACAATACCTGACTGCAACTCTTCATCTGGAAATTCGATTGGGCTTTCATCAGATAAAAGGTATTCAACATGTTTTTGCGCATCAGGATCTAGAGTTGTGTAAACGATGAGACCGTCGTTATATAGATCAGCATCTAATTTTTCTTCTATTTCAATTCTTACTTGATCAAGAAAAGCTTGATAGGGTGTGACTGTTGTTTCAGGAATATTTAGCATTTCTTCAACAGCTACATCTGCTGCCTCTTGAGCTTCTTGTTCCGAAATCTTATCATGACGAACCATAAGGTTTAACACCGTATTCATTCGCATCTGCGCTAGTTCTGGATCATGAGTTGGATCGTATGCAGATGGTCGCTGGGGTAATCCAGCTAATAATGCAGCTTGAGATAAGGTGAGTTCATCCAAATCTGTCACACCGAAATACATTTCTGCAGCTGTGGCGACTCCATATGCTCCACCAAACGCTTGGCCACCATAGTAAATTTTATTTAAATACATTTCTAGTATTTCATCTTTTTCATAAGCACGATCAAGTTGAAGAGCAAGCCATTGCTCTTGCACCTTACGTTTCATCGTTTTTTCTGTAGATAACAATGAGCTTTTCACCACCTGTTGGGTGATTGTACTTCCGCCTTCAGCTCCAAATCCATCTGTGATATTAGCAAAAATAGCAGCAACGCTTCTTCTGATATCGATACCAGAGTGTTCATAGAAACGAGCATCTTCTGTCGCTAATACAGCATCAATTAATTCGTCAGGTAGATCATTAATGCTAATTTTAGTCCGTCTTTCTTGACCAAGATCAGCAAAAAGATCACCATTGATGTCATAAACTTTAGTTGAAGCAGGATCACCTAATAAAGAGTGATCGAGTGGTGGTGCTGTGATAATAAAATAGCCAAAAACAATTAAAACTCCTGTTGTAATTAGAGCGATTAAAGCTAAAATGCTTAGTCCTATTTTCTTCCAGATAGATTTATTATTATTTTTTTTGTTTTTTGTAGCTTGTCGTCTTGCGACCCGCGATTGACGTTCATTAGTCATACGCTTCATCCTCCATTTTTAAAAAAATAACTGATCGATTACTTTTATATAATCAATGATTGCGGGATATCCTTCAGGAATTTCAGTTGCTTCATCCAAAATGAACTGATAAGGAATTGATTTTCTACCCGCATTATTATTTTGACGGTCCCAAAGCGGAAAAAGTTTCACTGCAGGTAATAAAAATGTTTTTTCATGTGCTCTAAAACGAATAATGACAAACACAATTCCATCATGCTGCTCAACTTTTTTCATATGAGCAATTTGATGCTCATGAAAGTTGCTTAAGGGAAATGATGTTTTGTTTTTCGTTTCTTTTGCTTCAAAATCTAAATATCTACCTTTATAGATGCCATTATAATCCGTTGTAGAGGCTTGTTGAAAATAAGCTTCTTTTATAACAGCAGCACTTCGTTTAGGATAGTCGACCTTAACAATTTGAACAGGTGTTGGTTTTTTATGAATCACACAGATATCATGAGCTAAATAATAACTGTTCGTTTGATTAATATCTTCTTCTAATGTCATTCCACGGTTACTAAATGATTGTTTTTTATTCTGACGTTTGCGAACCCTGGTTGCTAATCTTTTTTTACCATTCGGGTAATTCATCTTAAATCTCCTCCTGCATGACCTTATCATAGCAGAAGATAGCCTAATTTGAGAAATTATTTGCTAGTTTTGCAATTTAATATAATCAAGTATCCCGTTTAATTATTACCATTATAAACAAGTTCACGCATAAATATAAGATAACGACACAGTAATTTTTTTGTTGAAATTTAACTAGTTTTGTTTAATCAACACTAGTTTTGTCAACAATAAAGGGATTACCATCTCAGAAGAATAATAAGTTATCTAACATCCTAAAAGGAGCTGATGATCGTGACAAATACAAAAACAGTGCAAGACTTTAAAGAGCAGTTGATTAACCTAAATACCCAGTTAATTCATATTGAAAAGAAGCTTTCTTACAAAATGAATTATATTGTCTGTGACAATCATCAAAAATGTGTTAATCAAATCTTGAAGCAGTATGATCAGTTGTTTTTAATGCATTAAGATAGAATAGGTTCAAATTAAAAAAGCCAGCATACACATAGTTGTTACTGGTTTTTTTAGTGTCTAAAGTTTACCTGTTTCAATCAACGTGATAAACTATTTTTGAAAGGATGAGCGATTTATGTTAATAAATTTAACCACTCAATTACAACAAGCAACACATGAATTGAAAAATAAATTCTTAGAAAGCACTCCTCCTGAGGATGCAAGAGATAGTGAATTTTTTCAAAAAGTTAAATCAGAAACAGACCCGCTATTTAAACTGGCTGAAAGATGGGAAGAGGAGGCATTAGCGGCAGTTAAAGAAAGGAAAATTCTTGTTCATCCTCAGCAAGTAGAAGCAACAAGAGAAAATTTTGAACTCATTTTATTACATAGTTACTATATAGATGTGAAAGAAAAGCGCTTTATGGAAATCGTCCAAGCAATCGATTACGTGTGTGATCAAGTAAGGCATTCATCTTTCTAGTTAAAATCGCATTAATAAGGCCAAAAGCCCGCTACCTCTTAGTCTAATCTTCATAAGCTATTATGAATCAATTATAGAAAGGGGATAAAAATGCAGAGACCTAGACCATGTTGTCAATCACCAGTGAAAACTGTTGTTTGCCCAACAAAAAATAGATGTGTCAACACTTGTAGCCAGAGCAGAGTTAATTATGTACACCCGACACATACAACAGTAATGGATCATCACACGATTCAAAATACACATTACTATCCGCAATCAACATCGTGGGGACAAACGGTTAACCAAACAAATGTTTACGGAGGACAGACATGGCCGCAAACTACTCGGCCTACTAATCGGTTTGGATGGCGATAAAAACAAGTAAGAGCTGATGATAGCAATCAGCTCTTATTTATTTTAACACTAAGATGTGTTAAAATTGGTAGTAGTATTTTTCTTAGAAAGGGCATAAACTATGGCAAAGACAATGACCGTTACGGGTTACAAATCTTATGAATTGAATATCCGTTCAGCAGAAGATCCGCGCTTACCTTACATAAAGTATGCCCTAAAACAAAGAATAATTGAGTTTATAGTAAATGGTGGTGAATGGATTTTAACTTCTGGGCAATTAGGCATTGAATTATGGGCCTGTGAGGTGGTTTTAGAGCTTAAAGAGCACTATGACATTAACTACGCAATTATTCCTCCATTTAACAACCAAGAGCTGAGATGGTCCGAGGCAGATCAGAGTCTTTATCAACAGCTAATTCAAGCAGCAGATTATTACGCATTACTTTACAAAGATGACTATAAAGGACCTTACCAATTCACTGCTAAAAACAAATGGCTGATTGATAAAAGCGATTGTAGCTTAATCCTTGTTGATGAGGAACATCCAGGTAGTGTAAGGTTTTATTTAGAGATAGCAAAACAATACAATCAAGAAAATAATTACCCGATTTATTACATTACAGCATTTGATTTAAATGATTTAATTAGGGAACTTCAGGAAAATGAACAGTCACTATAATTGTCATTGACTTTTCAGTGAAAGTTTGAAAAAATAGAGGCATCGTTTTGTTAAATATGAGGTGAAAAAAAGTGAGTAATAATAGTCAATTGAATGCTAAAGATATTTTAGATAAAGCGTTTAAAACGTCAATGAGAGGCTATAATCAAGAAGAGGTAGATGAATTTTTAGATATCATTATTCAAGATTATGAAATGTTTAATCAGCAAATTGAGCAATTGAAAAAAGAAAATCAAAATCTAAAATCAAGCAATGACCATTCAAGAAAAAGAACGCCAACTTCAAATCATCAAGTCAACTACGATATTTTAAAGCGTGTCTCAAATCTTGAAAAAGAGGTTTTTGGTAAAAAATATAGCGAATAAATCGTTTGGATTTTAATGGTTGATGAAACATTCCTAAGACTATGTTATACTTGTAGGTGGCATATTAAACTATGTAATTAATGAATGTTTTCGTAATCGCTGTAAACATTGACTGTTTATAGAGGAAAGTCCATGCTCACACTGGCTGAGATGCTAGTAGCGTTCGTGCTTGATTAAACAATAAATCAAGGCAGTTGGTAATCAACTGACGGAAGGAATAATCGCTAAGTCTTTCATAAGATATGCTTTTATTCCATAAAAGTGCCACAGTGACGTAGCTGAATTGGAAACAGTTCAGGTGGAACGGGTAAACCCCACGAGTGAGCAACCCAAACAAAGGTAGGGGCACCTTCGATTAGGGAATTGAACCGAAAGAAGGACTAATGACATTTGTGATTAGTAGATAGATGATTACAACTAATTGTACGAGGCTGACCACCGTATAAGTACGTTAGCACAGAACATGGCTTATAAAACATTCATTGGTCTTATATTGATACCTAAACCTTCCAATGACATAATCAGTCAATGGAGGGTTTTTAAATTTTAACAGAAATGACGTGAGCACATGACCAAAACAGTTAAATTATTAGCTACTGCCGCAATGGGGCTCGAAGCCATCGTTGCAAAAGAAGTTCGGGCGCTCGGTTATCAAGATATAACAGTAGAAAATGGCAAGGTTATTTTTGATGCACCTATTTCTGCAATCCCAAGATGTAATTTATGGTTGAGATCTGCCGATCGTGTTAAAGTGATTGTAGGCGAATTTGAAGCTAAAACATTTGATCAATTATTTGAAGCAACAAAAGCACTTGACTGGCAAGATTATATTCCAGAAGAGGGATCATTTCCTGTGATCGGAAAATCAGTTAAGTCCACTCTTTACAGTGTTTCAGATTGTCAAAGCATCGTAAAAAAAGCGATTGTTGAAAAGTTAAAACTAAAACACGGTGTTGCAAGTCGCATGCCAGAGACTGGAGCAATGTATCGTGTGGAAGTTGCTTTATTAAAAGATAAGGCTACACTGACACTTGACACATCTGGAGCCGGTTTGCATAAAAGAGGCTACCGAGTTGGACAAGGTGAGGCACCATTAAAAGAAACTTTAGCAGCATCTCTTGTCCAATTGACAAATTGGCGACCTGATTATCCATTAGTTGATTTATTTTGTGGCTCTGGAACCATTTTAATTGAAGCTGCTTTAATCGGTCAAAATATCGCACCAGGTTTTAATCGTGAGTTCGCAAGTGAAGACTGGAGCTGGGTTGATCAAACAATTTGGGATACAGCTTTTGAGGAAGCTGAGGACTTAGCTAATTATGATCAAGAATTAAATATAACGGGTAGTGATATCGATCCTAAAGTGATTGAAATCGCCAAGCAGAACGCCATCGAAGCAGGATTGGCTGATTTAATCGAGTGGAAACAAATGAGAGCCCAAGACTTTCATCCTAAAGAGAATAATGGCTATTTGATCACCAATCCACCTTATGGAGAACGATTAAATAATAAACCAGAAGTAGATAGAATTTATCAAGACTTAGGTAAAACAATGATGGATCATTCTAGCTGGAGTGTCTATGTTTTAACTTCAAATAAAAAATTTGAAAACTTGTATGGAAAAAAAGCCACAAAAAGAAGAAAACTTTTCAATGGCTTTATAGAAGTAGATTACTACCAATATTTTGGTAAATTCATTAAAAAGGATTGAGATTATGACTTCTGCTGAACAAAAATTTATACAGATAATGAAAGAAATTACGGCTTATGACGAAGCGATTAGTCTTATTGGCTGGGATTTAAGAACCTATATACCGAAGAAGGGTATGGATCATCGTTCTGATACGATTGGTCTGTTATCAAACAAGAGAAATGAATTGAAAACATCTGAAAAAATGAAAGCATTAATTGACCAATTAAAGACAGAAAACACCACACCGGTCATTAAAAAGTCTGTTGAAGAAGCTGAGCGTGAATATGAAAAGTTCCGTAGTATTCCAAGCCAAGAGCTAACAGAATTTATTACATTGACTTCAAAATCAGAAACTGTTTGGCAAGAGGCCCGTGAAAAAAGTGATTTTTCATTACTACAACCTTATTTAGAAAAAATCGTGGAATTCAATAAAAAAATAGCTGAGTACCGTGGATATGACAATAATAAATATGAAGGTTTATTAGATGACTATGAGCCAGGGCTTACGATCGACGTGCTAGATCAAGTATTTGGTCAATTAAAAACTGCACTTATTGATCTAGTTAAGAAAATTAATCAATCTAAAGTAGAAGTTGATTCAGGTCTTTTACTCAAACATTTTCCAAAAGATAAGCAAAAGTCATTCTCTCTTGCTGTCTTAGATAAGATGGGCTTTGATTTTGATGCGGGTCGATTGGACGAAACAATCCATCCCTTTGCTACAGGCATCAATCCATATGATGTACGAGTGACCACAAGATATGACGAAAATGATTTTCGTATGGCTGTGTTTGGTACCATTCATGAAGGAGGTCACGCTCTTTATGAACAAAACATTGATCCTGACTTACATCAAACATTGTTAGCTGATGGTGTATCTATGGGAATTCATGAATCACAATCACTCTTTTGGGAAAATTTCGTTGGTCGAAGTCGCGCATTTTGGGAAAGTCATTTTGATTTATTTAAGGACCATGCACCAAAGAGTTTTGAAGCGATTGAATTTGACCATTTTTATCGGGCAATTAACGAAGTGAAACCAAGTATGATTCGTATTGAAGCAGATGAATTAACCTACTCATTGCACATAATCATTCGATACGAACTTGAAAAAGAATTGATTAATGGTGATTTAGCTGTCAAAGACTTACCAGAAGCATGGAATCAAAAGATGGAAGATTATTTAGGGATTAAGCCCGCTAACGACAGCGAAGGTCTTTTACAAGATATTCATTGGTCAGCAGGGGATATAGGTTATTTCCCAACCTATGCACTTGGCTATATGTATGCAGCTCAGTTGCATGCGAAAATGAATGATGAAATAGATATAGATAATATGATTCGCTTGGGTGATTTTGAACCGCTTAAGCAATGGTTAACGGAAAACATTCATCGTCATGGAAAAATGAAAAAACCATTAGACTTAATCCGAGATGTAACTGGCGAAGGTTTAAATCCAACTTACTTAATTGACTATTTAACAAACAAATATACAGATATTTATCAACTTTAAACTGGCAGATTTTACATTCAAAGCATCAATGAGTATAAAACTTATTGATGCTATTTTATCAATTGAGGGGGAACTCATGTTCCGTATTTTGCTTTTCTTTTTTTTGCTTATGTATTATACTGAAAGGTGCAATAATCAATTTAATCGATGGAGAGAAGGGATCGTTTTGAGGCACCATCACTCACTAGCAGATTATTTAGAAGAATTATGGGATAAAGGTTTTAAACTGACTGATGCTCAGGTTCGGTTTATTTATTTTGCTAAGAAATATACAAATTCAAGTGAGTGGCTTGCTAGTGTAGCTTTAGAAAATACATTGAAATTACAGTTTAGCTTCAGTGGCTCATTTTACATTCGGATATTAGAAGTTTTGAATGAACATAGAGCTAAGACAAAGAAAGACGTTGAGCTTATCCTTAAAGAGAAGGGGATCTATTAATCTGTTTGTCCTTTGCATGAATCGCGTGCCTTGCTAGACGGTCAGCATGTTTATTCTCTTGTTCAGGAATCCATTTGATAAAGAAGTGAGGAAATGCTTCACTTTTTTTGTTGACCTCGATCACTAAGCTTTTATATGGGTCTTTTTTATAACATCCACGATTGACGAGATCAACTACAAGCTTGGAATCTGAACGAACTGATAATATCTCATTTTGAAAATGTTCTTGACAGTAATCAAGCACATAAATCAATGCATTAAATTCAGCCTCATGATTTGTGGACTCGCCAATATAAGCATAGCCCTCAATTCGTTCTTGATTGTTTTTTATCAAAAAGCCAATCCCACTGTCTCCGGGGTGCCCCTTTGTTGCACCGTCTATGTAGATCTCTAACATAACCTTCACATTCCTTACTTTTTAAATTTAATTCAATAGAATCAGTTTCATAATTGCTTAGCGAGCGAAAAAACGAATAACTATGATGGTGTAAAAAT
>Ga0209487_1001135_pt1 | contig 22893 bp, 20 predicted proteins | sample Poulit2012_FD_187524 | JGI IMG/M metagenome (GOLD analysis project Ga0209487, IMG submission 187524) | Agricultural soil microbial communities from Georgia to study Nitrogen management - Poultry litter 2012 (SPAdes) (version 2) | ecosystem: Environmental > Terrestrial > Soil > Agricultural land...
CCTGGGTTTGATTCCGCTTCTTATGCTGGGGTCAGTACTCCAACGCCTGGTGACGGCGGGAGGCGTTCCACCAATGCACCCAGTTCATTGTTTCGAATTTTACTTCGGTCTTGCTGGGCCAGGCTGGTCGGGCGTAAATAAGTTCTGCCTTGTACAGCCCGTTCACTGTCTCCGCCAGAGCGTTATCGTATGCATCCTCGGCACTTCCCACCGAGGCGGTGATTCCGGCATCTTTGAGGTGATCGGCGTAGAGAATGCTGACGTACTAGGTGGGTTCAATCGGTGGTTGCAACACTGCTGTTTTGGGTTGATTGTATCTGCTCAGAAAGTAGCTCTGCGGGGGTGCGGAATCCTAAGACCTTTCGGGGGCGGTTATTCAGCGCCAGAGCGACGGCTTCGAGGTCGTGGGCGTCCCACCTGGATAGGTCGGTGCCTTTGGGGAAGTACTGCCGCAGGAGCCCATTGCTGTTCTCATTCGTGGGCCGCTGCCAGGGCGAGTGCGGGTCAGCGAAGTACACCTCGGTGCCGGTATCGAGGGTGAAGGCAGCGTGGCCGGCCATTTCTTTGCCTCGGTCCCAGGTCAGGGTGCGGCGCAACTGCAACGGCAAACGGGTCATCGCCCTTTGCAGGGTCGCATTCATCGCTTGGAGTGAACAAGCGAAGAGACCCATTGAGAGTCTCTGCGAGCGCAGGGCTGCTTCTCGATCCCAACGATTCCAGCCCCCGGCCGGAGTGCCTGACCGGAGCTTTCAGAGGCTCATCATTCGAGCTGCTCCGAGAGCTCGAGCCACTGTTCCTCGAGCTCCTCGACCTCCCGCTCGAGCTGCTGAGCCTGATCGGTGAGGTCCTGCAATCCTTCGAAATCGGTGGGATCGTGATCGGCCATCTTCGCGTGCAGCGTGCTGATCTGTGTCCCGTGCCGGTCGAGTCGGCGTTCGAGTGAGGAGAGCTCTTTTTGGACGGCGTGGCGTTCCGCTCCCGTCAAGGTCGCCTGAGCGGCATCGGCCGCGCCGTCGCGCGCCGCCGCAAGTTCCGCCGGACCCGCGGCCCCGCGCTCCGTCTCCTGCGCCCGCCGGAGATACTCCTCCACTCCGCCGGGTAGATGCCGCAGGTGACCATCGAAAATCCCGTACTGTTGGTCCGTTACCCGTTCGAGGAGATATCTATCGTGGGAGACGACGATGAGCGTCCCTGGCCACGAATCGAGCAGGTCCTCCATCGCGGCGAGCATGTCGGTGTCGACGTCGTTCGTCGGCTCATCCAGAATCAACACGTTCGGTTCACTCAGCAACACCAATAACAGTTGCAACCGGCGTTTTTGCCCGCCGGAGAGGTCCTTCACCGGCGAGGAGAGGTGGGCGCGGTCGAACCCCAGCTGCTCCAGCAGTTGCGCCGGGGTGAGGTCGCGGCCCTCAACATTGAACGTCGTCTTCGTGCGGGCGAGCACCTCTCGCACCCGATCGTCAGCAATTTTTCCCAACTGCGAGAACTGCTGGTCCAGCACGGCGAGGCGTACGGTTTTGCCGCGTTTGATCCGCCCCGAACTCGGTTCCACCGTTCCCGCGATGAGTCCCAGCAGGGTGGATTTACCGGCGCCGTTCGCCCCGAGGATCCCGGTGCGTTCCCCCGGCGCGATCCGCCACGTCACCCCGCTGAGCACCTCAATCTCTCCGAAGGAGACGCTCACGTCCTCAAGATCGACAACGTCCTTACCCAACCGGGCGGTGGCGAGTTTCGTCAGTTCGATGGAATCACGCGGCGGCGGCACGTCGGCGATGAGCCGGTTCGCGGCATCGATTCGAAATTTGGGTTTCGCCGTCCGGGCCGGCGCTCCGCGGCGCAACCACGCGAGTTCTTTGCGCATGAGGTTTTGCCGCTTCTGTTCCGTCACCGCGGCGATCCGGTCCCGCTCGACGCGTTGGAGCACGTACGCGGCGTACCCACCCTCGAACGGCTCCACGATCCGGTCGTGCACCTCCCAAGTAGAGGTGCTCACCTCATCGAGGAACCACCGGTCGTGGGTGATGACGAGGAGCCCGCCCTCCCCCGCAGACCACCGATTCTTCAGGTGCCGGGCGAGCCAGGCGACCCCTTCCATGTCGAGGTGGTTCGTCGGTTCATCCAGCCCGAGCACGTCCCAGTCCTCCGCGAGCAGCGCGGCGAGCGCGACCCGCCGGCGCTGCCCACCGGAAAGCTTTCCGATCCGCGCTTCCCAGTCCAGGTCGCTCGCGAGCCCAGTGATGACGTCGCGGATCCTGCGATCCGCTGCCCACTCGTGCTCCGCCATGCCACCGACGATCGCCTCACCCACCCGGGCGTCGTCGTCGAGACGGTCGGATTGGTCGAGCATGCCCACTCGTAGGCCGCTGCGCCAGGTGACCCGGCCGGCGTCCGGTTCCATCCGCCCGAGCAGCATCCGCATCAGGGAGGATTTTCCGTCCCCGTTGCGCCCGACGATCCCGATCCGATCCCCGGCGTTGACACCGATCGTCACCGAGCCGAAGACGATCCGGGTGGGGTATTCCAGGTGGATGCCCTCGGCCCCCAGCAGGTGCGCCACCGGTTAGCCCTGCCCGCTCTGCTCGTCCAGACCGCTCTGCTCGCCCTGGTCACCCTCATCGCGGAACGTCACCGTGATTTCCACGCGGCGGTTTCGGGAGCGGGCCGTCTTGATCTCCTCCTCGCTCCCCTCCTCGGGCGCGGCCAACTGTCGCTTGCCGTACCCCTCGGCGGTGATGTCGACGTCGTCCAGCCGGTCGCGCAGGAAATCCGCGACAGTTTCGGCGCGGTCCTTGGAGAGCTTGTCGTTGTGCACGTGGGATCTCACCGTGTCAGTATGCCCGCCCACTTCGATATTCGCGATCTCGACCTCGCGCAGCTCCTCGACGATCTCGCCAAGCTTCTCTTCCGCTTCTGAGGTGAGTGTGGCCTTGTCGATGTCGAAGAACACGTCCCCCTTGAGGGTGAAGCGTTCGGCCTCCGAGGAGGACTCACGGCGAGTCTCCCCGCGCAGGTCCTCGGTGCGTTTGATGAAGCCCCAGGTCTGGGGATTGATCGCATGGACCGGCGCGGAGATTTCATGAACGGGCGCGATGTCTGGCGTGGTGCTCGCCGGCGGCACGATCTGCAACGCTTCCACTTCGGTTTCCGCGTGCGCGGGAAGGGCGGTGGCGATCCCGCCGATGAGGCCCGCGGCGACGAACGCGCGGAGGGCGGTGTTTCTTTTCATCGGGAGAGCGGGACGTCGTCAAAGGTACCGAAGTGCGGGATCTGCACCGTGACGGTTTCCACGTCCTTCGGCGGCGCTGCGAACCGGGTGTTCAGCAGTAGGGATTTGTCCGGCCCCACGAAGCTGCTGCTGAGATTGCTGCTGCACAGACAGTTGCCACCGTTGTCGTACGCCGCTCGGTACACCATCCCGTTCGCATCATCGGTGACGACGACGCCATCGGTCGTGCCGCCGTCGATCTTCGCGAGGTCATCATCCTCATCTCCCTCAGCCTCGCCCTCGGTGCCGCTCCCTTCGCCGGCGTCGCCGCCCGAGAGGAAGATTCTGAATTCGCCGCTGTCAAGGGAACTCGCAATCTGCCACCGGGAGTCCCCCGTGTTCGTGACGGTGAACAGCACGCTCATGAGTTCGCCGGAGACCCGCACCTGGTTGAGGTCAAGTTTGACGTCGTGAGTGCCGAAGGAGGCTTCCCGGCTGGCGATGACATCAAGGGTGTCATCGTAAGGCACGTCTACCGCATCCGGCCCCGCCGCCTCATCCATCTTCTCCTCGACCTCATCAGCTTTGGGGTCGGGTTCGGGAGCAGCGGTTTCAGATTCCGCATCCTTATCGGCATCGTTACTGGGCTGATCATTCGATACCGAGGAGCAACCTGTGATCATCAGCGCGAGCGCGCTCGTGATCGTGGCAAGCCTGGCGGCTCTCTTACGCATGTGGAAACTTCCTACTTTCATTGTGGGAGTACTACGGCGGAAAGTTCGCCAACCACCCTACCGCGGCCCCACCGGCGCTCTAGCAAGACGGGCAGGTTCGTCTCGAGGTCCTGCCGTAGGGTTCTCACGCGAGCGGGGCGCACGCCGCGATTTTCGCGAACTCCTCGATCGTGAGTGTCTCCCCTCGGCGCGTAGGATTGATCCCCGCGGCGGTAAGGACCGTCTCTGCCTCCACCGCTGAGCCTGCCCAGCGGGCAAGAGCCGAGCGTAGGGTTTTGCGGCGCTGGGAGAAAGCGGCGTCGATGACGGCGAACACCTGCTCCCGGCTCGCGTTCGTGAGTGGCTGCTCCCGGCGCACGAGGCGTACGAGCGCGGAATCTACCCGCGGGACCGGCCAGAAGATCCCTCGACCGATCGCGCCCGCGCGGGTAGCGCTCGCGTACCAGGCGACCTTGGCGGACGGCACCCCGTACACCCGCGATCCCGGACCGGCGACGATCCGGTCGGCGACCTCCGCCTGGACCATGACGAGGACGGTCTCGATCGAGGGGAACGCGGCGAGGCCGTGCAGGATCACGGGCACGGCCACGTTGTAGGGAAGGTTCGCGACGAGACGGGTGGGCGCCGATTCTGCCCCCGCTTGCGTGAGATCACCGGGGGTGACCTCCATCGCGTCCATGTTGACGACGGTGAGACGATCCGAGTGTTCCGGAGCGAATTCCGCTGCCGTACCCGGGAGAGCCGCGGCGAGTTTCGGGTCGATCTCGACGGCGACGACGCTCGCGCCCGCTTCAAGGAGCCCGAGTGTGAGCGACCCGAGGCCCGGCCCGACCTCCATCACCGTCTCCCCCGGTTCCACCCCGCCGGCGCGCACGATCTTGCGTACTGTGCCCGGATCAACGACGAAGTTCTGCCCGAGTACTTTCGTGGGTCGGATATCGAACCGGTGCGCGAGGCCACGGACGTCGGAGGCGCTGAGGAGGCGTGTGGTCACGAACAGAACTCTGTCACACTTCCCGCAGCACTCCGCGATCCACGCCTCGCACGCAGGTGCGGCCGGCCAGGCCCAGAGTGATGTCCAGTTCGGCGAGGATGTTGCGGATCACTTCCGCGACGCCCTCCTCACCCGCGATTCCCAGCCCGTAGGCGTAGGGGCGGCCGACGGCGACGACGTCAGCGCCGAGCGCGAGCGCGATGAGGGCTTCCGCCCCCGTCGTCACCCCGGAGTCGAACACGAGGGGCACCCGGCCGGCGACCCTCTCGGCGATTCCGGGCAAGACCTCGAGCGTGGGTACGGAGGCGTCGATCTGCCGCCCGCCGTGGTTCGATACCCACACCCCGTCCACGCCCTCGTCGATCGCGCGGGCGGCGTCGTCCGGGTGCACGATCCCCTTGAGCAGGAGCGGCAGCGAGGTCCACTCCCGCGCCTTGGCGAGATCCGCCCACGTGAGCGCGGGCGTGGAGAACACGTCGAGGAAAGTTTCCACCGCGGCACGGGGAAGGGGCGAGCGAAGGTTTTCACGCAAGCTCCGTGATCCGGTGAGCGCGGATCCCTTCCGAGCGATGGTGAGGCCCGCGGCCACCGCTTTCCGAGTCATCTTCACCGTCGGCGCCCCTGATTCACCTCGGGCGCTCATCTCCCGCGTGCGCTGGGCCACGAGCTCTTTGAACACGGGGTCGGTGGTGTATTGGGCGATGCCGAGCCCGCGCACGAACGGCAAATAACCCAGGTCGAGATCCTGGGTGCGCCACCCGAGTAAATGGGTATCGAGGGTGACGACGATGGCCGTGCAGCCGCTCGCCTCGGCGCGGGCGAGGAGCGAACGGTTGAGGTCGTCGCTGGCCGACCAGTACAACTGAAACATCCGGGAGGAACCGGGCGCCTGCCGGGCAACGTGCTCCATCGGGATCGACGCCTGGTTCGACAGAACGTAAGGCACGCCCGTCGCCGCGGCGGCACGCGCGACGGCGACGTCGGCTTCCCGGTGGGCGAGTTCCATCACCCCGAGTGGGGCGAGCAGGAGGGGCGCTGGAAGTTTCTGGCCGAGCAGCGTCGTCGACAAATCTCGCGCCGAAACGTCCTGGAGCACCCGCGGCCAGATCTGCCAGCGGGCGAAGGCCTTCCGGTTTGCGGCGACGGTGCGCTCCGCCCCCGCGCCGCCGGCGATGTAGGCGAAGGCTTCCTCGGGAAGCGTTTTGCGCGCAGCGGCCGCAAGCTGCGAGGGATCAGTGGGAACCTTCGGAAAGGTCCCACTGATCCCTGCGCTGAATACGGCAGTTTGCGCCTCGCGGCCAAGCCCGCGGCCACTACTGCCTGTGTGGTGTCCCATCCGTGCTCCCTCGGCTCGATCTGTTTCCGATCGTAGCCGCGGGCACGGACTGGGGCGAGTCGCGGCTAGCGCACTCCGATCTTCTGCGAGCAAACGGGCCACTGGCCCCATCCGGAGCGGGCCTGGAGCATCTTCGCGCGCTTGGTTTGTTCCGCGGCGCTGGCCTGGCTCGGCAGCCCACTGCCCCCGACGGACTGCCAGGTGGCTACGGAGAACTGGTACAGCCCGTGGTAGGTGCCCGATGCGGAGACCGCGCTCGGGTTACCACCGGATTCGCACTGGGCCAGTGCGGCCCACACGCCGGAGCTCGGGGCTTTGCCGCCCCCACCGCTACTGCTGCTGCCACCACTGCTGCTGCCGCTGCCGCCGCTGTTGTTGTTCGTGCTCGGCTCGGGCGCCGGGCGGGTCTTGGTGCCCACCTCGGTGATCTGGGTGACGGGTTCGGTGGTGACCTTGTTGGAGATCTCCTCCTTGTCAGTCACCTCGCCGTCGACCTTCGTCACCTTCGTCACGATGGTGCGTTCGCCGTTCTTGCCCTCCTGCACGACCTGCTTCTGATCCTTGTACTTCTCAGCGTTCGTGCGGGTTTCGGACTTGAACTCCACGACTTCGGTCTTCTTCTTCTCTTCCACCGTGATGCGGGTGATCGTCACGATGGGCGTGCCGTCCTCATCGGCGGTGACGACGGTTTCGTCGCGGTCGCCGAGTTCGATATCGGCTTCTTCGAGGGCTTCGTGGAGCGTGACCGTGCCGGAGAACTCTTTGGTGATCTCCTCGCCGTCAACCTTGAACACCACTTCACCGTCGGTTACGAGCGGCAGCGCGAGTTCGGGGCGGCCATTAGAGGAGCGGGAGACCTGGAACTCCACGTCCCGGCCGCGATCGGCGACGTCGACGAGGGCATCGCCCGCGGTGCGACCGATGGTCCACAGCTCCACGCTCTCGCCATCGGCGTCGAATTCGACCTGGTGCGCGGTGCGGATGACGATCGTGGCGCCGTCTTCAAGTTTGTCCACGGGGTGGGGTGCGACATGGTCGTGAGGCGCAGGTTCGAACCCGACCTCTTCCAACGCTCCGGAGACCGAGCCGGCGAAAGTGCCAATCGAGTGGATCTCGCCGTCGAGGTCGACCTCAACGGATTTGTGTGCGGCGGCGACGGCCACCCCACCTCCCGCCAGGAGAAGCGCAAGGGAACCAAGTATTCCGATCAGGAGCTTGCGCCGCTTGGGCTTTTCAGTTGTTTCGACCGAGTTAGTAGTCAAAGGGGCGTCCTCATCTCACGCGGGATTCCTTGTCCTCCCGCTAGGAAGTCAATGCGCGTACGCCTGCGCACGTGCCTGTCGCCCGCAGGCGTCAGAACCTACGCGACCCTAACTCCGCCGTTATCAAATTGTCACCTTTTCCTTGCCGCCCTGTGCGACAATTCACCGAAACTTAGAGAGGTGGATCACACCACTCGGGCCGGAAAAGAGGGATTTAGTACCAGCCCACGCTTTGGGAATGGGCCCACGCACCGCACGGCGATCCGTAGCGCCCCTTGATATAGCCGAGCCCCCACTTGATCTGGGTGGCCGGGTTCGTGCGCCAGTCGCTTCCTGCGCTCGCCATCTTCGAGCCGGGCAGTGCTTGCGGGATGCCGTACGCCCCCGAGGAGGGGTTCGCCGCCGAGGGGTTCCAACCACTTTCCCGCTGCCAGAGGCTACTCAGGCAGGACCATTGGTCATCGCCCCACCCGTGGCTCGCAAGCATTCCCCGGGCAATTCCGCGGGGAGATCCGCCCGAGGCGGGTGCCGGGGCGCTGGCGCTGCTGCCCGATCCCCCGCTGCTCGATCCGCCGCTGCTCCCACTCGCGCTCACGGGCGCAGGCGCGGGCTTGGGCTTGGTGCCCACGAGCACGACTTCATCGACGGGTTCAGCGCCCACGGCTTCGGCGAGGATCTCTTCTCCGATCACCTCACCGTCCTTGGTCAGCACGCGCTTGGTCGTCGTGCGCTCGCCCGCCTGCCCCTTGGTCTGCACCTTCTCGGTGCCTTTGATGAGCGAGTCCGTCTCGCGCCGGGTGGTGTCGAACGGGATCTTTTCCTCCACCACTTCGATGGACTGGGTCACTCGGGTGATCGTGGCGTCGACGGGTTCGCCATTCATCGGCGCGCTCACCTCATCGTGCGCGCTCACCTCGATCCCAGCGTCCGCGAGCGCTTCGGCAAGCGTGCGCGCCCGAGTGGTGATCTCCTGCTCTTGTCCGTCAACGACGACGGCGATGGTCCGCTGGGTAGCGTCCTCCAGCGGGAATCGGTCAACGCTGCGGGAGACCGACCCGGTGCGGATCGGTTCCGGAACGGGTTCGGCCTCTGCTGCCGCGGTGAGGGAGGCGAAGTGCTGTTCGCCCGAGGTCGTCGAGACGAAACCGTACGTGCCGGCCGCCAGGCCGAGGGCGACGGCAACGGCCGCGCCTTTGCGCCAGGTGCTCCGGTGCCCCGCGCTCCCTGCTGCACTCGCGCGCTCTTGCGATTGGCGCTCACGCAGCTCGCGGCGGGTAACGTTTGCGTACGGGTCAGTCCCCCGAGAAGCGGGCACTGCAGGGTAAGAGGAGTCTTGTTCGTCCACACCGATCCTTCACTGGCACTCTGCGAACATCTTAACCAATTAAAACGGCCCGTACAGCCCTTCAGAGAGCCGAGAAATCTGGGAGCAGAACCCCTCCAGCGCCTCCCCGCGCAGATCGGCGAGGAACTGGATCGTGTGCGGCAGTTGGAAGGGCGCATTCACTCGGCCCCGATTCGGTTCCGGGGTGAGGTACGGGGCGTCGGTTTCCACCAGGAGCCGGTCCGTGGGTACCGCCACGGCAGCCTCCCGCAGCTCGCGGGCATTCTTGAACGTCACCGTTCCCGAGAAGGAGAGGAAAAGGCCCCGCTTCAGGCACTCCTCCGCGAATTCCGCGTCGCCGGAGAAGGAGTGGAGGATCGTCACCTCTGGCGCGCCGTCGGCGTCGAGAACCTTCAGCACGTCGGCGTGGGCCTCCCGGTCGTGGATCTGCATCGGCAGGTCGAGCTCCTTCGCCAGGGCGATGTGATCGCGAAACGCTGCGCGTTGCAGCGCCCGGCCGCGTTCCCCGGCCCGGAAATAGTCGAGGCCCGTCTCGGAGATCGTGCAGACCCGCGAATGCCGGGCGAGTTCACTGATCTCGGCGAACGCTTCGTCGTACGGGATCTCGTGGCGCGGTAGGAACGTGGGTTCCAATCCGTCCGGGGATTCCTCGCGCACCCGATGATGGGCAACGACCTCGTTGGGGTGCAGTGCCACACCCACCCGCAGCCGTGCCGCCGGGCCCGAGGGCATGTCGAGGGAGGCGCGGGCGGATTCCACGTCACATCCGACCTGGACGATCCGATCCACCCCCACCTCGTGCGCGGCGGTGAGGTACTCTGTCACGTCCACCCCGCCCGCTTCCGGATCCTGCCCCAGCCGCACCGGGATCGACTCCAGGTGGGTATGGTTGTCGACCACGCGGGTGGGCAGGGGCTCGGGCGCCTCGGCCAGCGTCGGGGTTTTCGCCATCGCGGTCGCCTCAGTCCTCACCCTGGGCGCGCAGGCGCTCGAGTTCTTCCTCAACGATGCCCTCATCGAGTTTCGTGAACACCGGGGAGGGTTTGCCCACGGCGGTTCCGGGTGCGAGTTCCCGGCGTGCCCACGTGCCCTTCATCGACTCGTAGTCGCCAGTGATGATCGGATATGCGAAGGCGGGGTCGTCGAGGTCGGTCACTTCGTCGATCCTGGGCTGCGGTGCGATGAGGTCGCTGCCGCCGAAGGTCTCGTGGACCGCTTGCGAGGAGTGCGGCAGGAACGGGGAGAGCATCGTATTGAGGTCGCTGATCGCCTGGGCGGCGGTGAATAGCACCGCTGCCTGGCGCTCCCGGTCTTCCTTGAGCTTCCACGGCGCGGTATCGGAGAGGTACTTGTTCGTCTCTGCCACCAGGTGCATCGCCTCGCTGATCGCTGCGCGTTGCCGGTGCGTTCCCAGCAGCTCGCCGACCTTCTCGAACCCGGAGTTCACCTGCTCGAGCAGCGCCCGGTCCACGTCGCTGAGGTGCGCGGCCGGGATCTCTCCGAAGTTCTTGTGGATGAGGTTCGCGGTGCGGTTGACGAGGTTGCCCCAGCCGGCGACGAGTTCGTCGTTGGTTCGGCGGTAGAACTCCGACCACGTGAAATCCGAGTCGTGCGATTCCGGGCCGGCGACGGCGATGAAGTACCGCAGCGCGTCCGGCTGGTAGCGGGCGAGCATGTCCCGCACGTAGATGACCACGCCCCGGGAGGAGGAGAACTGTTTGCCCTCGGTGGTGAGAAATTCGCTCGCGACGACCTCGGTCGGCAGTTCGAGGGTTCCGAAGGGCCCGGGCTGACCGCCGTAGGCGCCGCGGCCGTCGTAAGCGAGGAGCTCGGCGGGCCAGATCTGGGAATGGAAGGTGATGTTGTCCTTACCCATGAAGTAGTAGGACTGTGCCTTCGGGTCGGACCACCACGCCTGCCATTCGTCGCCGGTGCCGAACCGGCGTGCCCATTCCACTGACGCCGAGAGATAGCCGACGACGGCGTCGAACCACACGTACAGCCGCTTGCTCGGGTTGTTCTCCCACCCCTCGATCGGAACCGGGATGCCCCAGTCGATGTCGCGGGTCATTGCCCGCGGCTTCATATCGCTGAGGAGGTTCCGCGAGAAGTTGATAACGTTCGGGCGCCACGCGCTGCGGGTATCGAGCCACGCTCCGAGAGCCTCGGTGAGCGCGGGCAGGTCGAGGAAGAAGTGGTTGGACTCGACGAATTTCGGTGTCTCCCCGTTGATCCGGGAAACCGGGTTCTTCAGGTCGATCGGGTCGAGTTGATTCCCGCAGTTATCGCACTGGTCCCCGCGGGCGCCGTCGTAACCACAGATCGGGCAGGTGCCTTCAATGTACCGGTCCGGCAGGGTCCGCCCGGTGGAGGGGGATACCGCACCCATCGTCGTGCGTTCGATGAGGTACCCGTTGGCGTGCACGGTCTTGAACATGTCCTGCACTACGGAGTAGTGGTTGCGGGTGGTCGTGCGGGTGAACAGGTCGTAACTCAAGCCCAGCGATGTGAGGTCCTCGGCGATGACCCGGTTGTACCGGTCCGCCAGTTCCTGCGGCCCGACCCCTTCGGCCTCCGCCTGCACAAGGATCGGGGTGCCGTGCTCGTCGGTTCCCGAGACCATCAACACGTCGTGACCCGCCATTCGCATGTACCGGCTGAACACGTCAGAGGGAACACCAAAACCTGCGACATGGCCGATGTGGCGCGGGCCGTTTGCGTACGGCCAGGCGACGGCGGAAAGAATGTGGGTCATGACTCCCCAGCTTAGAGGTCGCGAGCCAGTTGTGCGCCCACACGTGCCGGTAGCCGCCGCCGTCCCATTGACTCCCCGCTGGCAAGGCCGGAATCAGGCCGGCACGGGCCCCAGCGTGCGGCAGTAACGCAGGAACAGCATCGCCCCGCCGGGCAGCGAGTTCACCAGCCCCATATTGTGCACGTGCTCGGTGCGGCTCGTGGTGATCCGCCGCGAGCGGCCTCCCACGAGCAGGGGGCTGACCGTGAGGCAGAGTTCATCCACCAGGTCTGCGGCGAGTAATGATCCGAACAGGGTCGGCCCACCCTCGCACAGAACTTGATGCAACCCGCGCGCCGCCAACTCCGCCGCCATCCGCTGCAGGTCCACCCCGCCGGAGATCTCCCCGCATTCGATCACCTCCGCCACTTCCTGCAGCGCGCGGAGCTTATCCGGATCGGCCGTCTTGGCGGCAAACACGAGCGGGCGTTTCTTGCGGTTCTCGACGTCGAAGGGCGCGCTGGCAGGATCTAGGTCGCCGGAGGCGGTGACGATCGCGAGCCGGGGATGATCGGGCAGGCCCTGTTGCTGGCGCCAGGCGACGTGCGCGGCCGGCACATAGACGCCGTCGTACTCCTCCTCGCGCACCGTTCCCGCCGCCACGACGACGACGTCGGCCATTGCCCGCAAGGTTTCAAAAACTTGCAGGTCCCACGGGTCGTTCAAGCCGCCCGAGAGGCCCCCGACGGTGGCGGCGCCGTCGATCGAGGAGACGAAGTTCAGCCGGATCCACAGCAACTCCCGGTCGGCGGTGCGATAAGCACGGCGCAACAGGTCCGGGTCAAACAGTTCCGGGTCAAACAGGTCAGGATCAGACATGGCTGTTCGGTTCGTAGTCGGGGTCGATGTTATGGCGCGTGTAGGCGGGTTCGCGCAGGCCGAGCACCGATTCGGTCATCCGGACGACGTCGCGGGTCTCGGCCACGTTGTGCACGCGCAGGATCCGCGCGCCCCGCTCCACGCAGAGCACGGCGGCGGCGAGGGAGCCGAACATCCGCTCCCCCTGCGGGCGGTCGAGCGTCTCCCCCACGAAGTCCTTGTTGCTCAACGCTGCGAGGGTGGGCAGGCCGAGCGTGGTGATCTCAGCGAGCCGCCGGGTAATTTCTAGCGAATGATAGGTGTTCTTGTTCAGGTCGTGCCCGGCGTCGACGACGATCCGCTCGTTCGGGATACCGCGGGCGTTCGCGTAGGCCACGCGATCACGCAGGAAGTCCACGATCTCGGTGACGACGTCGGCGTAGGTCGGCCGTCGCAGGTGGCGGTGCGGTTTCCCAGCTGAGTGGGCGATGACGATCGAGGCGGCAGACTCGGCGACCACTCCGACCATATCGCCGGTGTCCAGGGTGTCCTCACCCGCAAACCTCAATCCGGTGACGTCGTTGATGACCCCCGCCCCGGCCTCGATCGCGGCGCGGGCGACCTCGGCACGGCACGTATCCACGGAAATGACGACGTCGGTGTTCGCCTTGATCGCCTCGACGACCGGAACCACCCGGTCGATCTCCTCGGTGACCGACACCTCGGGGGTGTCGGGTGAGAACGGCACCCCACCGACGTCCACCCAGTCCGCGCCCGCTTCCGCTGCGGATTCACATGCTCGCACGGCGGCGTCGAGCGCGAAGGTCGCCCCGTTGTCATAGAACGAATCCGGGGTGCGGTTGACGACCGCCATGATCGCAGTGCGGTTCGCGAAATCGAATGTGCGCCCGCCGATCCTGCGAGGCTTGAGATCGGGTACGTTCACGGGCGCCACGGCGTCAGCGTGACCCCCGCAGCCGTCATGTGTTCACGTGCCGCCACGCCTTGGTCCTCGCTCACGGGCACCGTCAGGTCGGAGAACACGCGCACGCGCATCCCCTCGTCAACGGCGTCGAGGGCGGTGCGCAGCACGCAGTGCGATTCGGCGATCCCCACGACGTCCACCTCTGCGATCTCGGCTGCGTGGAGGATCTGCGCGAGATCGTTGCCGTCTTCGTCTTTGCCCTCGAAACCGGAGTAGGCGGCCTCGTACTGGCCCTTCTTGATCCCGTGGTCCGCGTCGAGTTCCGCGAGCGCGGGGTGCAGTTCCGCTTCCGGCGTTCCCGCAACCCCATGCGGGGGCCAGGAGTCAACGAAGTCCGGGGTGTCGGAGAAGTGGTCACCGGGATCGATGTGCCAATCCTGCGTCGTGACCACGAGGTCATAGTCGCCGCGGTGGGATTCCACGAACTCGGCGATGCGCTCCGCGACGGCGTTCCCGCCCTCAACCCCGAGGGCACCTCCTTCACAGAAGGTGGGCTGCACGTCTACAACGATGAGAGCTTTGTTGGTACTCATATCGTCTAGGGTGCCACGCCCGCGCAGTATCCAACACCCGCCGCCGCGGATATCTCACTCCCCGGCGGCTACTACCGAGCTGCTACTCCTGGGCCGGGCCCCGAGATTCCAGCACCGCCTCATACAAGCTGCGCCGGCGCGCCCCGGTTTCCTTCGCGACCTCGGCCACGGCCTCCTTCATCCGCTCCCCCGCCGCGATTCTTGCCTGCACGTGCGCAACGAGGTCCTCGAGCGCGGGTGCCACGGCAGGTTTTCCCGCCACGACGACGACGATCTCACCTTTGACTCCCGCCTCCGCCCGGGCGAGCAGGTCAGCTAGCGTCCCGCGCACGACCTCCTCGTAAGTTTTCGTCAGTTCCCGGCACAACGCCGCGGGCCGCTCGGCGCCGAAGGTCTCCGCCATTGCCTGGAGCGTCTGAACGATCCGGTGGGGCGCTTCGAAGAACACCATCGTTCGCTTCTCATCCGCGAGATCTCCCAGCGCCGCCGCTCTCGCGCCGGGTTTGCGTGGCAGGAATCCCTCGAAACAGAACCGATCCGTGGCGAGGCCGGATAACGCGAGGGCGGTCAGTACGGCCGAGGGGCCCGGCGCGACCGTCACCGGAACTTGCGCGTCCGCGGCCGCGCTCACCAGGCGGAACCCGGGATCGGAAATGGCTGGCATCCCGGCGTCAGAGACTACAAGTACGTGCTTACCCTCGCGAGCAGAGCCAAGGAGCTCTTCCGTACGGGCCGCCTCGTTGTGTTCGTGATAGGCGAGAACTTGGGCCGAGGTCGTGATTTCTAGGCGGCCGAGCAAGTCGCGGAGCTTCCGGGTGTCTTCCGCGGCGATGATGTCCGCGTCTGTGAGGAGCTGCCGAAGGCGGGCCGAGGCGTCGGCGACATTCCCGATTGGGGTGGCAGCCAGAGTGATCACGCCTCAAGTGTGCCATGCCCCCTCCGCCCCTCACTCGCAACCCCTTGAGCGCCCGGGCCAGTTACCGGTGAACTGAGGCGTGCCGGTGAGCGCGGGCACCGGTGAGGCTTGCAGGGAGGATGCATATGAAGGTACGCCGCAGCGATCCTACGGACCCGGGGTTCCGCAGGACGCGGGGTGAGGAGGGCTTCCGCTACGTCGACCCGCAGGGCAACGAGGTTGAGAAGGTCGACTGGATCGAGGATCTCGTCATCCCGCCTGCGTGGCAGGACGTGTGGATCTGCCCGGATCCGTGCGGGCATATTCAAGCCACGGGCCGAGACACCGCAGGCCGCCTTCAGTACCTCTACCACCCCGGGTGGCGCGAGGCCCAGGACGCCGTGAAGTTTGAACGGGCGCTCCACCTCGCAGAGACCCTCACCCCCGCCCGTGCCTCGGTGACTCGCGACCTCGCAGATTCCGAGCCGACCCATAGCCGTGCCCTCGCGACGGCGTTTCGCCTCATCGACACCCTCGCGATCAGGATCGGGAGTGAGGCATATCTCGACGCACACGGAACCCGGGGGCTCTGCACCCTCCTCTGCCGCCACGCCCAGGTGGACGGCGATACGCTCACCCTGCGCTTCCCCGCCAAAAGCGGCATCTCCTGGGAAGCCTCCACCCACGACAGCGCCGTCGCCCGCATCGTTCGTGAAACCCTCGAGCGCCGCGGCCCCCGCGCCCGTCTCTTGTGCTGGCACACCTCGACCACTCCAGGCCACCCCGGCCGGGGCCGCTGGCGCGTGCTCACCCCCGAGGAGGTGAACGCCGACATCCACGAACGCACCGGCGGCGATTTCACCGCAAAGGACTTCCGCACCCTGCACGGAAGCGCAGCAGTCGCTGAATACCTCGCTCGCGAAGGCGGCCGGGCCAGCGAGACCGAACGCAACAAGGTGATCACCGCCGCCGTGAAGCACGTCGCGGAAGTGCTGGGCAACACGCCGGCCGTCGCCCGCGAAAGCTACATCGACCCCCGCATCCTCGACCGCTACCAGTCTGGGGAAGAGTTTCCGCGGACCTCCCGCACCCCCGAATCAGCGCTCCTGCACCTACTACACTCATCCGGGTGAGAACTCCCCGCCAACTGCTCTCTCGCCCCGCCCCACCAAGGGGTGCCACAACGGCGGAAATCGAAACCGCGCTGCGCGCGCGGCTCCTCACCCCGATGCAGGACTCCGGGCGGGCGTGGGTGATCTGGCTCGTCACCGGAATCGTGACCGCCTTCGCCGCCGTGTGGCGGCTCGTGGAGCTAGGGCGTCCCTCGCGGCTCGTGTTCGATGAGACCTATTACGTCAAACAGGCCTACTCGCTGCTGCGCCTCGGCTACGAAGGCACCTGGGCGGAAGAACCCAACCTCAACTTCGCCGCCGGGAACTTCACTGACCTCTCCCTGCAAGCCGACTACGTCGTTCATCCCGGGGTTGGCAAGTGGATGATCGCCGCGGGAATGGCGTTCTTCGACCCCGCCGACCCCGTTGGCTGGCGCATCAGCGCCGCCCTCACCGGGATCCTCTCCGTGGCGCTCCTCGTGCTCATCGGGCGCATGTTATTCGGTCACATCATTTTCGGGGCAGCCGCCGGCCTCCTCCTCGCCGTCGACGGCATCCACACCGTGATGTCCCGGATCGCGATCCTCGACATCTTCCTCTCCTTCTGGGCGCTCGCGGGTTTCGCCGCGCTCCTCCTCGACCGCAATTCCCACCGTGCCCGCCTCGCTCGCGCGGCGGCCGCCGAACTGCATTCCCATGGCAAATACCGGGACGGCTGGGGCGCGCGCACCGGGTTCCGCTGGTGGCTGCTCGTTGCCGGCATCTGCCTGGGGCTCGCCAGTGGCGTGAAATGGTCCGGAATCTACTTCCTCGCCGTTTTCGGCCTCGTCGCAGTCACGTGGAACATCACCGCCCGCCGCGCCGCCGGCATCCCCCTGTGGGTCGGCGCGGGAACGATCCGCGACGGCGTACCCGCCTTCCTCACGCTCGTGCCGACCGCACTCCTCACCTACCTCGCCACCTGGATCCCCTGGTTCCTCAACCCGAACTCCTACATGCGTACCTGGGCCGCGGACCTCGCGCCGGAGGAACAGGTGCGCACATGGTTGCCCGACGGGCTGAATTCGCTCTGGCAGTACCACCTGAACATGTGGGATTTCCATACCTCACTCACCTCCGAACACACCTACATGTCGAACCCGTTCGGCTGGCTCGTGCAGTACCGGCCGACATCGTTCGGATGGCAAACCGTGGAGGGTTCGGCAGCTGAGAAGATCTGCGGGAGCGATTCCTGCGCCGCGGCGATCCTCGCCGTCGGAAATCCCGTTCTTTGGTGGGGTGGGGCGATCGCCCTGCTCGCCGTCGGGTGGGGAGCGGTGAAACGAGATTGGCGCGCGTGGGCGATACTCGCCGGTTATCTGGCGGGGTACGCTCCGTGGTTCGCCTACCTGAACCGCACCATTTTCACCTTCTATACGGTTGCGTTCGTGCCGTTCGTCGCACTTGCGCTGACTTACGCGATCGGCCGCGCTATCGGTCCGCCGGAGGCCCCGCTCGCCCGCCGGCAAAGCGGAGTCTGGCTCGGCGCCGCGGTGCTCATCGCCGCGTTACTGTTCGGGGCGTACTTCTGGCCGATCTGGTCAAGCAAGTGGGTGCCGCACTGGTTCTGGCACGCGCACATGTTCCTCTCCACCTGGATCTAGGAGTGCGGGCGCCGTGCTACGCGGGGCGAGTCCCACACTCGATAAGCTGTTATTCGCGGCGCCAACACGACGCCGGGGATCCGTAGAAGAAGTGAGGGCATTGTGGTCGAGCGCCAGTTTCCGAAACCGACGGAGATTTTTGAACTGCTGAAGTTCAAGAAGCCCGAGTGGAACGGCAAGAAGCGCAGGCTGGATGCGGCCCTGACCATTCACGATCTGCGGCGGATCGCCAAACGACGCACGCCCGCGGCGGCCTTCGATTACACCGACGGCGCCGCTGAGGGAGAACTGTCCCTCGCCCGGGCGCGCCGGGCTTTCCAGGACGTCACCTTCCACCCATCAATCCTCAACGACGTCTCCAAGGTGGATACCTCCACGACCATCCTCGGTGGAACCTCCGCGCTACCGTTCGGGATCGCACCGACGGGGTTCACCCGCCTCATGCAGACCGAAGGTGAGATCGCCGGGGCGGGAGCAGCGGGCGCGGCGGGAATTCCGTTCACCCTCTCGACGCTCGGCACCACCTCGATCGAAGGGGTGAAGGCAGCCAACCCGGCGGGACGCAACTGGTTCCAGCTGTACGTGATGCGGGAGCGGGAGATTTCTTATGCGCTCACCCGCCGCGCCGCCGACGCCGGCTTCGACACCCTCTTTTTCACCGTCGACACCCCCGTCGCGGGTGCCCGGCTCCGCGACTCCCGCAACGGCTTCTCCATCCCCCCGCAGATCTCGTTGCGGACGATCGCCAACGCGATCCCCCGGCCCTGGTGGTGGTTCGACTTCCTCACCACGCCGAAGCTCGAGTTCGCGTCATTATCGAACACCGGCGGGACCGTCGGCGAACTTCTCGATGCCGCGATGGATCCGACGATCAACTTCGAGGACTTGAAGGAGATCCGCGAACTGTGGCCAGGCAAGATCGCGATCAAAGGCGTGCAGACCCTCGAGGATGCAAAGAAACTCACCGACCTCGGCGTTGACGGCATCGTGCTCTCGAACCACGGTGGCCGCCAGCTCGACCGCGCCCCCGTGCCGTTCCACCTCCTGCCTGACGTTGCTCGCGAGGTGGGCAGCGACGTCGAGATCATCCTCGACACCGGAATCATGGATGGCGCCGATATCGTTGCCTCGCTCGCTCTGGGCGCCGATTTCACGCTGATCGGCCGCGCCTATCTCTACGGGCTCATGGCCGGTGGGCGCGAAGGCGTAGACCGCGCCATCGCGATCCTGCAGGACCAGATCGAGCGGACGATGAAGCTTCTGCAGGTCACGAACGTCGCGGAGCTAACGCCCGCGCACGTCACCCAGCTGCAGCGGCTCGTGCCGCGGGCCGCTCAGGTGTAATCAACCCGAGCAGCCCCGCGTCGGTCCTGTATCGATCCGGTGACGGGCCGGTGTCGGTCCTGCGGCGATTACTTGAACGCCGCCTCGTCCGGGTTTGCCCCGGTGCGTTCCCCGCGGTCGAGTTTGGCGATCGCGGCGAGATCGTCGTCGTCGAGGCTCACCTTGGTGGACTCGAAGTTCTCGGCGATGCGGGAGGGGGTGACGGACTTGGGGATGACCACGTTGCCGAGCGCAAGGTGCCAAGCGAGGGTCACTTGGGCCGGGGTCGCGTCGTGCTTCTTGGCGATCTCGCCGAGCACCGGGTCCTCTAGGAGCCCCTTGCCCGAACCCAGCGGTGACCACGCCTCAGTGACGATCCCGAGCTTCTCATGCACCGCGCGCAGTTCGTTCTGCTGCAGGTACGGGTGCATCTCCACCTGGTTGAGAACTGGCGTCACGCCCGTGTCGGCGATGATGTTGTTCAGGTGCTCCTCGTGGTGATTCGATACCCCAATCGCGCGTACTCGGCCCTCTTCGTGGAGCTTGACGAGCGCCTTCCAAGTGTCCCGGTACAGGCCGAAGGCGGGCGCGGCCCAGTGGATGAGGTACAGATCCACGGTGTCGATCCCGAGCTTGTCCAGCGAGGTCGCGTAGGCGGTGAACGCCGAGTCGTAGCCTTGGTCGGCGTTCCACAATTTGGTGGTGATGTACACGTCATCGCGTGCGAGGCCGGAGGCCTTCAGAGCGCGGCCCACTCCTTCTTCGTTGCGGTACGCGGCGGCAGTGTCGATGTGGCGATAGCCCACTCGGAGGGCCTCTTCCACGGCGACTTGCGCCTCGTCGTCAGGCACCTGCCACACGCCGAAGCCCAGCTGCGGGATGGTGCTGCCATCGTTCAGGGTCACGTTTGCTACTGAGTTATTAGTCACAGCGCCAGTCTAACGGGTCACTTCCTCGCCCGCGCGGGCGCCTCGTCGGTGCTCACGGGTGTATGGGGCTCACGGGCGCGATGGGGCTTACCGGCGGATGCGGCATAGTGGTGAGGGTGCCCCGATCGATTACTGACCTGCTTCCTGGCCTGGGCCTTTCCTTGGTCATCGGCGCCGCTGCTACCGCTATCGGTTCCGCGCTGCCCCTCCTCGGCGGGCCTGTGGCAGGGGTGCTCCTCGGCCTCCTCGCGACCCTCGTGTTCCATCCGTTGCAGCGTTCTGACCGGTTCGGCAGTGGGGTGAAATTCGCGAGCTCGCGGCTACTGCAAACGGCAGTGGTGTTGCTCGGCGCGCAGGTCTCCCTCACCCAGGCCCTAGCCGTGGGCTGGAGTTCCTTGCCAGTGATGCTCGGCACCCTCGCGGCCTGTCTTCTTGCCGCCTGGGGCCTGGGCCGGGCAATGCGGATCGACTCCGACCTCACCGCGCTCATCGGCGTGGGCACCGCGATCTGCGGAGCGTCAGCGATCGCCGCGATCACCCCCGTGCTCAAACCTGCGGCAACGAAAATCGCCTACGCGCTATCCACAGTGTTCGTCTTCAATATCGCGGCCGTGCTGTTGTTCCCCTGGCTCGGGCACGTGATCGGCATGGAGGAAACCGTCTTCGGTGTCTTCGCCGGCACCGCCGTCAACGACACCTCCTCCGTCGTTGCCGCCGCAACCGTCTACGGGCCCATTGCCACTGACACCGCGGTCGTCGTCAAACTCGCGCGCACGCTCATGATCATCCCCATCGCGGTCGGGCTAGCACTCCTCGTCTCCCGCCGTTCCGCGCCAGCAGGTTCGCCTCACGAGGCCGGGTCCGCCCGCCCACCCATCGGCAAACTCGTGCCGTGGTTCCTCGTCGGGTTCATCCTCCTCGCGGCCCTTCACCCGTTGCTTCCCGACGCCGCTACGAACGCGGGCGCTACCCTCGCCGTCTTCTTGATCACCGTCGCGTTGAGCGCGATCGGACTCTCCGTCGACCTCGCCGGAATCGTCCGCACCGGAATCCGCCCACTCGTTCTCGGCGCTACCTTGTGGCTCGTCGTCTCCGGCACGAGCCTGCTCATTCAGGGAGCAACGACGGGGCTGGCCGCGGGATGATTTCGATAGGCTGATTGGCATGTCAGTCGAACACCTCACGCCTAGCGCTCAGAACTACGTCAAGATCATTTGGGGTGTTCAGGAATGGTCGAACGACCCGGTGACGCCCAGCCTCATCGCCGCTCGAGCAGGCGTGGCGATGTCATCGGTTTCGGATGCGGTGCGCAAACTCGCAGAACAAGGACTCGTCACGCACACCCCCTACGGCGCCGTCGCGCTCACCGATGAGGGCCGGCGTGCAGCCGTCGCGATGGTTCGCCGGCACCGGCTGCTGGAAACCTTCCTCGTGCAGGTTCTTGGCTACACCTGGGATGAAGTTCATGACGAGGCGGAGGTCCTCGAGCACGCCGTCACCGATCGCCTCGTCGACCGCATCGACGCGTTTCTCGATTACCCCACCCGCGATCCACACGGCGACCCGATTCCCTCAAAGGCCGGGCACCTACCCACGCCAGACGCCGCCCAGCTCAGCACCGTCGAGCCCCACGGTGAGGCGACCGTCGAGCGGATCTCCGACGACGATCCCTCCTTGCTACAGTTCTTCGCCGACGCCCAGATCGGCGTGGGCACCCGCCTCCTGCTCAGCCCCGGGGCGCCATTCTCCGAAACGATATGCGTGAGCGTCGCCGGGAGCGAGCCCATCCAACTCGGCCGGGTCGCGACGGAGGCGGTGTGGGTAAGCACGCCCTAGCGCCGACCACGGTTGCGCCGACCGGCCGCACTAGTGGACCTTGATCGGAGCGCTCTCGCTTCCCACGTGCACCCGCCCAGAGCTTCCGCTCTCTAGCCCGTCACCGTCGATTATCACGTCAAAGACAGGCCCGGCGTGAAGGGGCCCGCGGTCCTGAATCACGTCGGTTTTGGGGATCAGGCTCCGGCCGTCGATCTCAACCGTGACCTCTGGGATGAAGCCACCGGGCGCGGCTACCCGCGCGACCCTGAGGGAGCCGTTATCACCAGCGGCGCTTGAATCACCGTCGCTTGATCCAGACGTATCCAGTCCGGCAACGACGGGTTGCCACGCCGCCTTTTCGCCGTCGTAGAAGTTTCCACCCCCGAGCAGGAGGCGGGGGGCAAGTGCGGTGAGGCGCGTGGTGAACCCCTCGAGAGAACGGGTGTGCGGAGCTGACCAGCCGAGTTCAGCGGCGGCGAAGAGGCGGGGGAAGGCCATGAGGAAAATCTGCGAAACGCCGCGCAGGGTTTCGGACCACAGCGGCGCCTCCACCCCTGCAATCTGGTCGTGAGTCAGCTCGGGAACGAGTTGCGTCGGTTCCCATTCGTAGTAACGGGGGAAATCGCAGTCGCCCTTGCACGCCCAGTCGAGTCCAATCGGGAATTCGGGGTGGTACTTCTGATCGAGGTAGGCGCTTTCACCGCGAGAAAGCAGGATCTTCGCGCCTTCCTCTGCCGCCCGGATGGTATGGGTACTCTCCCCCTGCCAGAACTGAACGATCATGTCTGGCCCGGCCTTGACCTCGGAGATCTCGTTCCACCCGGCGGGCTTCTTCCCCACCTCGCGCACGATCTCGACGATCCGGCCGACGCATTCGATGTAAACCTCGTGACCGTGACGTTCGGTCATCTTGAGCGGCTCGTCGCCGCCGATGTGGAGGTACTCCCCAGGCGTGATCCGCGCGAGCTGCCTGAGCACGTGGCGGGCGAAGGTGTAGGTGTGTTCACTGTGCGGGTCGAGGTAGGAGTGGCCGACGTCGCCGCTTCCGTCCGGGGGGCTCACCGGTTGCGCCTCGGTCCCTTCGTGGCAGGCGCCCGCCGTGTTGAGTTCGGGGATCGCGGCGAGGGCACCGATGGTGTGGCCGGGAAGATCGATTTCAGGAATGACAACGACGTGGCGCTGGG
>Ga0209487_1001136_pt1 | contig 22874 bp, 19 predicted proteins | sample Poulit2012_FD_187524 | JGI IMG/M metagenome (GOLD analysis project Ga0209487, IMG submission 187524) | Agricultural soil microbial communities from Georgia to study Nitrogen management - Poultry litter 2012 (SPAdes) (version 2) | ecosystem: Environmental > Terrestrial > Soil > Agricultural land...
CTTTGCCATTCCCACTGAAATGGTGTCTTTAGTGATGCAGCAGCTTATAGATTATGGCGAGGTGCGTCGTGGTGTATTGGGAGTAAAAGTCCAAGATGTTACCGCTGAGCTGGCGGAGGCGTTCTCCTTGGAGCAAAAGCAGGGCGTGGTGGTTAGCCAGGTCATCAAAGGTAGTGCGGCGGAGAAGGCAGGTATCAAAGCCGGTGATGTTGTGCTTTCAGTGGACGGTAAGCCGGTGCTTAGGGCTTCTGATTTACGCAACCGCGTGGGGCTTTCCACCGCGGGCGAAAAAGTAGTCTTGGAGGTACTAAGAGAGGGTAAAAAACGCTCTGTGGAAGCTGTGATTATAGCTTCCACGGCTGCCAAAGAGAGCGGTGAAACTTTCAGCCCGCATTTGTCTGGCGCTAGTCTCGTGGATGTTGAGGCAGAAGAGCTAACCTATGCTGAGGCTGGGGTGATGCTGCAAGAAGTGCAGCGAGGAAGCCCCGCATGGCGTGCGGGCTTGCGCGAAAAAGATGTGATCGTTAACGCTAACCGTCAAGATGTGGTGGACATGGCAAGCTTAAAGGCCGCCATTAACAAGGATGCACGCACATTAATGTTGCGGATTGTGCGCGAAAACGGTTCATTTTTCGTGGTGCTGCGCTGATTTATCAAAATGCCCCAGCACAGTGCGCTGGGGCACTACGCTTAGCGGCCCGCTAAAATAGCATCTGCGGCTTTTTCGGCAATCATTACTGTGGGCGCATTGGTGTTGCCCCCAATCAAGGTGGGCATGATGGATGCATCAATCACGCGCAAGCCGTTTAGGCCATGCACTTTTAGCCCCTGAGGTTCCACCACCGCCATATCATCGATGCCCATTTTGCAGCTACCCACTGGGTGGTAAATATTGTCGGCTTTCTCGCGCAGGAAAGCTAATAGCTCGTCATCGCTTTGTACCTTGGGGCCTGGAAATATTTCTTTGCCAAGCATAGGAGCCAAGGAATCAGATTCTAGGATAACCTTACGCATTAACTTCACGCCTCTGAGCATGGTGGCCATGTCGTCGGGGTGGCTTAAGAGGCGTGGGTCGATGAGAGGATCATGGTTTGGATTGGCGCTATTTAAACCAATTCGACCGCGGCTTTTGGGTCTGAGCACACAAACGTGAGTGGAGAATCCCCAGCCCATAGCAAAAGGAAGGTTGAGTCCGTGGTTGTCTAGCAATGCCGCAGTGAGATGCAGTTGCAGGTCGGGAATCTTTTCTTCTGGGCGGGACTTAATAAAGCCGCCAGCTTCGGCCGCATTGGACGTAAGCGCTCCTGTACGGTTAGCAAAAAACTGGTACAAGGCTTTGAGTTGGGTTGGTAGGGCCGCTGGCGATAGATTGAGCGAGCCTTTTTGGCGTGATTTATGCACCAATAAAACATCGGGGTGTTCTTGCAAATTCTCGCCAACACCCGGTAAATCGTGCTGCTGGGGGATGCCATGCCGTTCGAGCTCAGCTTTGGGACCTATGCCTGATAGCAATAGCACCTGTGGCGAATTAATAGCACCACCAGATAACAAGGTTTCACCAGCGTGAACGGTCTGTAACTTTCCTTGATGCAGATATTCGGCACCGAGTACCGTTTTGCCATCAAGCAGCAAGCGTTGCACACGTGCCTCGGTGATAACTGTAAGGTTGGGGCGCTCCAAGGCTTCATGAAGGTAAGCGCGTGCTACACCAAAACGCTCTCCTCCTTTTTGCGTTACTTGGTACATGCCTACACCTTCTTGGTTGGCGCCATTAAAATCTTCTGAATAAGGCAAGCCAGCATCGACGCAGGCCTGCACAAATGCCTCGCTGACTGGATGGCGATAGCGCAAGTCAGCAACGTTTAGGGGACCGCCAACTCCATGGTAATCATCGCCGCCACGCTCTTGATTTTGGCTGCGTTTAAAAACTGGCAGTACCTCGTCCCAACCCCATCCTTTATTGCCTAGGCTCTCCCAGTGGTCATAGTCCCATTGGTGCCCGCGTGTATAAATCATAGCATTAACGGAGCTTGAGCCCCCCAAGGTTTTCCCACGGGGGATATATATTTTGCGCTGATTAAGGGCTTCTTGTTCGGTGGTGTAGTAGCGCCAATTACGCTTGTTAGAACGCATGAGGGCAATAATCCCAGCCGGAATTTTCACCAGCAATGAGTCATCAGTTGGGCCAGCCTCGAGAAGGCAAACGTTATTGTTAGGATTTTTAGATAATCGATTGGCAAGCACGCACCCGGCTGAGCCCGCGCCAATGATGAGATAGTCGAAAGACATGGATAGGTTCCTGTGGCAAAAAAGCAGTGTTCAAAGGCATTATTTTTAACGAATAAGCAAGTTAAAACGTGCTAGTAGCATAGCGATTGCATGCTTTGTTTTGCAACTGAAACATTCTCCGGTGTTAACATTGATGACGCAATCTAGGGTTTTGCTGCCAATGCTAAAGCACTGGCAGTGTCTTTATGCAGTGCGGTGCAAGGCGTCGAGAAGTTTTTCGGCAAAGGCCCAAGCATCTTCCTGTGTGAATTGTTGTTGGTGGTAGCGCAAAGCGAGATGTAAACGATGGTCGTATACCATGGCGCCCAAGGATACGCCGGTGGGCATTTTGCAGGGCGGCGAGAAAAACCATTCTTTGATGGTTAGGACATCATTGCGTAGCCGTGGTAAAGGCTCCAAGGTACCCACCACGGCTGTACCTGTGAGGCGCCCACCCGTGAGAGGTAATAGGCCTGGCACTATCTGCCGCAGCCAAGCGGGCAAGCGCCGTGCTTCTTGCGCTAAATCCACAAGCAAGTGCAGCATTCCTTCATCAAGCAATTGCCCCGTTTGCTGCTGCATCAGCGCTAAGAGCTCCTTTGCATTTTGTCTGTCTTTGGCTTGGCTGCTGATATTCACCCACATGGAGAGGTTGCTAGCGATACTTTCTTGCCAGGGCTCTTTACGGGTATCAACGGGATGGATGAAGCTGATGTAGCCGGTTTTTTGCTCGTAAGATTGGTTCCAGCTTTCCACTGCTAGGTGTAATGCAGCGAGTACTTGGCTTGAAAAGCCAACGCGGGTATCAGTTTGCAAATTTAATGCTTTGGTTTGCGCGGCAGTAAACACAATTGGCGCAATGCCTACACCTGTAGCGCCTTCTTTGCCGGTGGCGGCGATACGAGAGGCAGGCTTGAGGGTGGCGCTTAGCGCTTCAAGTAATGTGCCAATAGCTTTTAATCCATCGCTATGCTCAGTGAGGCTATGGTACTGATTGCGGATGGCTAAAAAATGATTGGCTGAGTGCCGTGATGGCGGATGATTATAGTGGTTTAAGATGGCATACAGGAATAATTTGAGCCCCACGCTATCAGACGCTACGCTGCTCGCTTTGAGCATTAAAACGCTTTCGTCTGCTCCAATCTGCACTAGTAAACAGCGAAACGGTGGCGCCTCCACTAAACTGATGGCGCCGCTATAAAACTCATCGCGCAAGCGAGTAATGTCATCTTCGTCATTTGCCGTTTTTGTTACTAAAGGAGCTTCTTGTAGGGGTTCGTTGTACTGCCAAAAAAACTGGCTATCGCTATCGCTGTAGGCTGCCATAGCCACTTGCATGATGGGATGCTCATGCGCAGCCGCTAATACCGCTTGCTGAAGCCGCTCTGCATCCAATTGTGGCGCAACGCGGACTTCCATATGCTGCACTAAAGGTGAGCTAGGCTGATCGAGATGAAACAGCAGTTCATCGTAAATATTAAGTGGAAACCTTGGCGGAATAGCAGTCATGATGCTCCTTTATATGGCCTGATTTGCCAGCGAAAAATAACGAATGGCTTCCCTAAGATACTGATGTCGTTGCAAAATGAGAAGTGCTGTTTATTCTTGCAGTGCCTCAAGCTCGGCCCAACGTTCAAACTTCTCTTCTAAATCAGCTTGCTTACGAGCTAGTTTTTGAGTGGCCTCCGTGATAACTGTATGCTCTTGCTGATAAAAATCGGGTGCCGCCATGGTAGCTTCTAAGGCTGCAATTTGTGTTTCTAGGGTTTCCATTTCCTCTGGTAGACGCTCCAGCTCTAAGCGCTCGCCGTAGGTGAGTTTGGATTTTTTAGGTGCAGTCTTGGGCTGGGTTTGAGGTTTAGGCTCTGGCGTTGGTGTGTTTTCCTTAGGCGCTGGACGCTGGGCAAGCCAATCTTGGTAGCCACCTACATAGTGGCTTAAGCCCCAAGGCTCAAACACTAGGGTGCTAGTTACCACATTATCAATAAATTCACGGTCGTGGCTCACCAGTAACAGGGTGCCCTCGTATTGCAGCAGCTGTTCTTCAAGCAAATCTAACGTATCGGTATCTAAGTCGTTGGTGGGCTCATCGAGCACTAGCAGGTTAAAGGGCCTAGTGAACAGTTTTGCCAATAATAAGCGGTTACGCTCTCCGCCAGAAAGAGATTTTACCGGTTGGCGAGCGCGGCTAGGTTCAAACAGGAAGTCCTGCAAATAGCCAATCACATGCTTGGGCTTGCCATTGATGGTGAGCATATCGCTACCTTCGGCCACGTTGTCCACCACGGTTTTTTCCTCATCAAGGGTGTCTCGGAGTTGGTCAAAATAGGCCACCTCCAAGTTGGTGCCTAAGCGCACGCTACCCTCGGTGGGGTGAAGTTCGCCGAGCAAGGTTTTTAATAAGGTGGATTTACCACAGCCATTGGGTCCAATAATACCCACCTTATCGCCGCGCCACAGGGTGAAGGAGAAATCCTTAAAGAGGGGCTCTGCGTTGTAATGTTGGCTAATGCTTTTTGCCTCCAGCACCAAACGGCCGGAGCTATGAGCCTCTTGCATACTCATGGCCACTTGGCCTTGGCGCTGGCGGCGTTGGGCATGCTCGCGACGCAGGGCCTTAAGAGCGCGCACACGGCCTTCGTTACGGGTGCGGCGCGCTTTAATGCCTTGGCGAATCCAAGCTTCCTCTTGGGAGAGTTTTTTATCAAACTCCGCCTGTGCCCTTTCTTCCACTTCCAAGGCGTGAGCCTTGCCTTCAAGATAAGTCTCATAGCTACCGGGCCAGCTGCTGAGTTGGCCGCGATCTAGCTCAATAATGCGAGTGGCTAATCGGCGGATAAAGGCACGGTCGTGGGTAATAAAGATTAAGGTGGCGGAATAGCCCAGCAAAAACTCCTCGAGCCACTCAATGGCCTCCATATCGAGGTGGTTGGTGGGCTCATCTAACAGCAAAATATCAGGGTTCTGTACCAGCGCTTGGGCGAGCAAAACACGGCGTTTCATACCGCCAGAAAGGCCTGCAAACTCTTGCTCACCCTGCAAAGATAAGCGTGATAAGGTGGCTTCCACTTGCTGTGAGAGATCCCAGGCGCCTGCGGCATCAATTTCCACCTGCAAACGCTCGAACTCGCCCATTAGGTTGGGGTCTTGTGCCAACTGCAGGCTGAGGTGTTGGTATTTGGCAAGAAGCTTGCCTTGTTGTCCTAGGCCTTGTGCCACCACCTCATAGATGCTGCCTTGGGCATCTTCGGGGACTTCTTGCACCAAGCGGGCAATCTTTAGCCCAGGGTTGTGCTCAAGGTGGCCCTCATCAGGTACAATATCGCCAGCAATCACTTTCATCAGGGTGGATTTGCCCGCCCCGTTGCGCCCCACCAAACAAAGGCGTTCGCCTTTTTCCACAATGAGGTTAACGCCATCCAGCAGAGGGGCAGCACCAAAGCTTAAGCGAATATTGCGTAAAATAAGTTGTGACATACAGGCTCTACGTAATGAATAAAAGTGCTAGTTTAACATTCATGGTGTGGACGTGCTTTAACACTTGATGGAGATTACAAAAGAACATGAAGGATAGGGCTAGAAAAATATGCTTTCTGGATTAGAGGTGCGCCAGCGTGATGTTGTGGGCACAGTGCCTGAGGCGCCTCATTTATCACCTTTGCTCCGTCGCATTGTAGCGGCACGCGGAATCAATAAGGCTGAAAAGCTCTCTTTATCGTTAGCTGATTTACCCGCCTTCACCTTGCCCGATGAAGCTAAGGCGGTGAGCCTGTTGTTGCAATCGCTGCAACAGAATGAAGCGATTGTAATCGTTGGCGATTACGATGCAGACGGTGCCACCGCCACAGCATTATTGTATCGTGCATTAACAGCATTCGGCTTTAGCCGAGTGAGCTATTTCGTGCCAGACCGCTTTGTTTATGGCTATGGCTTGTCACCAGCTATTGTGCGTGCTGTTCATGAACAAGGCCCTGTGGATCTGATTATCACAGTGGATAATGGTATCACTAGTGTGGAGGGCGTAGCGTTAGCGCAAGCTCAGGGGGTTAAGGTGTTGGTGACGGATCATCACCTACCAGGCACACAGCTGCCCACTGCTGAAGCGCTAGTGAACCCGCGCCTGGAACCTCATAGGCCGGGGCAGCATTTGGCTGGAGTGGGGGTGGTGTTTTATTTGCTTGCCGCCTTGCGCCGTGAGCTGCGAGCGCAGGGTCACCCAGGGGGTGAGGTTAATATTAGCCAGTGGCTTGATTTGGTGGCAGTGGGCACAGTGGCGGATGTGGTGCGTTTGGACCACATCAATAGGATTTTGGTGGAACAAGGGTTACGACGTATTCGTAGTGGCAACACCTTGCCTGGTATCAAGGCGCTATTAACGGTGGCTGGGCGCGAGCCACAACAGTTATGCGCGCAGGACCTTGGTTTTGTGGTGGCGCCTCGCCTAAACGCGGCTGGCCGTTTAAGCGATATGGCACAAGGCATACGTTGTTTATTGGCAGACAGTGAAGCGCAGGCCCGTGAGGATGCCGAAGCCTTGGATGCTATTAATCGCCAACGTCGGCATATTGAGCAGGGAATGCGAGAAGAGGCGTTAGCGCAAGTGGAGCGGTGGCAGCAACAACAACTACCGGCTGTGGCCTGCTTGTATGAGTCACATTGGCATGAAGGGGTGGTGGGTATCGTTGCGGCGCGCGTGCGCGAAGCGATACATCGCCCAGTATTTGCTTTTGCTCCGGCGCAGCAAGCGGGCCTTGTTAAAGGTTCTGGGCGTTCAATTAAGGGGTTGCATCTCAAGGACCTACTTGAGCGCGTGGCGGCTTTGCGCCCTGGCTTGTTACAAGCCTTTGGTGGCCATGCTATGGCAGCTGGTGTAACACTGCCGAAGACTGCATTGTCCGAATTTAGTCATGCGCTGCAGGTAGCCATGGCAGAGGTAGCCACAGAAGCCTTGTTTCAACCAATCATTGAAACGGATGGTGAGCTTCAAGAAAACGAGATTAACTTGGCCTTGGCAGAAGAAGTGCGCTTTGCGTTTCCTTGGGGAACAGGCTTTGAACCTCCCACCTTTGATGGTGAGTTTGAAGTGTTAAACCATAGAGTGGTGGGGGAAAAACATTTAAAATTAACCTTAGGTTTGCCGCGCCGTAGCGGTGTGGTGGATGCCATTTATTTTAACCCGCCTGAAGCTTATTTAAGCGGCGGCTTTCATCGCATTTATGGTGTTTACCGTTTAGAGGTGAATGAGTGGCAAAATCGGCGCAATGTGCAGCTGTTGTTTGAGTATTTGCAACCACGATAAACTCAGGCGCATAAAACGCTATTTACCTTATGGCGTTTCAGTGCAAGTATGACAAGCCCCACGAATATGGGTAGCATTGCTAATTTACTCTTGTGCCCAAAAGGCATGGTTTTTTAGTTAGGGAGAACCCCGATGAAAACAATTCATAAGCATCGCTTGGTAGCGGATAATGAGATACAAAAAGTAAAATTGTCCCCCGAAGGAATCGTGCGTGAGGTTGAATATATTCAACAAGAAAGAGCGATTTATATGTGGGTGGAAGTCCCCGCAGGCAGTGTCATCGAAAGTAATTTAATAGAGCGTAGCTTCCGTGTGTTTCGTACCGGTGATGGGGTTCCAGACCATGCGGTTTATATTGGCACAGCATTAGATGTGTTAGCGCCCGAAGCCTATCACGTGTATGAACTAACAGAGTAATTTTGTAGCTGCCATTGTTTCTAGGGTGGCGCTATTGTTTTTTTAGGAATTAAGAATGGAAGTTAACCCATTAAAATCGCAACTAGCAGACCTCGAGGCGCGCACCAAAGCGCTGAGGGGGTATCTTTGACTATGAGTTAAAATGCGAGCGCTTAACAGAAGTTGAGCGCGAGCTCGAGGACCCTAGTGTTTGGGAAGATCCCGAACGTGCTCAATCTTTGGGCCGCGAACGTTCTCAATTAGAGGCTGTGGTAAGTACGCTGCAAACGCTGGCCCAGGGGCTTGAGGATGGCCAAGCTTTGCTTGCCTTAGCACTGGAAGAGCAAGAAGAAAGCCTGTTAGAGGATTTAGCCGAAGAATTAGCAGCGCTAGAAAGCCAAGTGGCAGATTTGGAATTTCGTCGTATGTTTTCGGGCGAAATGGATGCCAATAATGCTTATCTTGATATTCAGGCAGGTTCTGGGGGTACCGAGGCTCAAGATTGGGCTGAAATGCTATTGCGAATGTATTTACGCTGGGCCGAAAGCAAAGGGTTTACCACAGAGCTTATCGAGGTATCCGGTGGTGATGTGGCAGGAATTAAGAGTGCCACAGTGCATATTAAAGGCGAGTACGCCTTTGGTTGGCTGCGCACAGAAACAGGGGTGCATCGACTTGTGCGTAAGTCGCCTTTTGATTCAGGTGGTCGCCGCCACACTTCCTTTACTTCTGTTTTTTTATCGCCTGAAATTGATGACAATGTACAGATTGATATCGATCCTAGCCAAGTGCGCACTGATACCTATCGTGCCTCGGGCGCTGGTGGCCAGCACGTTAACCGTACGGATTCGGCAGTGCGCTTAACCTACACCTTTACGGATGAAGGGGGCGAAGAGCACACAGTAGTAACCCAGTGCCAAAACAACCGTTCCCAACATCAAAACCGTGATCAAGCATGGAAGATGCTGCAAGCAAAGGTGTACGAGCTAGAGATGCAGCGCCGTCGCGCGGCCCAGCAACAGCTAGAAAGCACTAAGTCAGATATTGGCTGGGGCAGTCAGATTCGCTCTTATGTGCTTGATGATGCACGCATCAAAGATTTGCGCACAGGGGTGGAAAATCGTAATACCCAAGCTGTGCTCGATGGGGATTTAGACCCCTTCATTGAAGCTTCATTGAAAGCAGCCCTGTAATTTTGCCGTTTATAACGGCTTCTTATTGTTTAAGGTATTGTTATGTCCGACGAGCAAAACGTCACCCAAGAAGAAAACCGCCTGATTGCCGAGCGTCGAGAAAAGCTTGCTGCTATTCGTGCAGAAGGTAATGCATTTCCAAACTGCTTTCGTCCCAATGCGAAGGCGCAAGAGTTACAAGACAAATACGGTGAGCATGAACGGGATGCTCTAGAGGAGCTGGGTATTGAGGTGGCGGTGGCGGGCCGTTTAATGCTTGATCGAAAATCCTTTAAGGTGCTGCAGGATGTCACGGGTCGCATACAAATTTATGCCACAAAAGAAGTGCAGCAAGATACGCGTCATTGGGATATTGGCGATATTGTTGGTGTAAAAGGTAAGTTGTGTAAATCAGGCAAAGGGGACTTGTATGTGATGATGGATGAGTATGTATTACTCACCAAGTCCTTGCGCCCACTACCTGAAAAGCACCATGGTTTAACCGATACAGAGCAGCGTTATCGTCAGCGTTATGTGGATCTCATAATGAATGAGAATACCCGTAAAACGTTCCAAATCCGCACCAAGCTTATCCAAGGAATTCGTCAGTATCTCGTAGAGCGCGGGTTTTACGAGGCTGAAACTCCCATGTTGCAGGTGATTCCAGGTGGAGCCACAGCGCGCCCCTTTGTGACTCATCACAATGCGTTAGATCTAGATATGTATCTGCGCATTGCGCCAGAGCTGTACTTAAAGCGCTTAATAGTGGGTGGGTTTGAGCGTGTTTTTGAGATTAACCGTAACTTTCGTAATGAAGGACTCTCAACGCGTCATAACCCAGAATTCACCATGGTGGAGTTTTATCAAGCTTATGCGGATTACCATGAATTGATGGATTTAACCGAGGATATGCTACGTACTTTAGCGGAGCAGTTGCTCGGTAGCACAGAGGTGCAATACCAAGGCCAAACATTTGATTTTGGCAAACCGTTTATTCGCATGACGGTGTTTGAGTCTATCCTGCATCACAATCCCGACATTACCGCAGAAGAATTAAATGATATTGAAAAAGCGCGGGCTGTGGCTGAAAGACTAGGTATTACACTGCGTGATGCCGATGGTTTGGGTCGTATTCAAACAGAAATTTTTGAAGAAACAGTTGAGCACAAGCTGCTACAACCTACTTTTATTACTGCTTATCCTACAGAAGTTTCGCCCTTGGCTCGCCGTAATGATGAGGACCCTTTTGTTACGGATCGGTTTGAGCTCTTTATTGGCGGGCGTGAAATTGCAAATGGGTTTTCTGAGCTTAATGATGCAGAAGATCAAGCAGAGCGCTTCCGTCAGCAGGTGGCAGAAAAAGAGGCAGGTGATTTAGAGGCCATGTTCTACGACGAAGATTATGTTGTTGCTCTTGAGTATGGAATGCCGCCCACCGCTGGAGAAGGGATAGGTATTGACCGCTTAGCCATGCTTTTTACTGATTCACCTTCTATTCGAGATGTGATTCTCTTTCCTCATATGAGACCACAAGCCTAGTTTATTTTGGTATGACCAACGAAGGTGATGCCTTTTTTTAACCCCCCCCTGCGGGGCAGGGGTAACGCCAGCTCAACTGAGCAATGGGAGATTGATTGTGACAGCTACCATCAAATATCAAGGACGACAGGCGCGGAGAGAGGGCAGTGAACAGCGCCGTAAGGCCATATTAGAAGCGGCATTACGGATTATTATTAGTGACGGCATCCGCAGCGTTCGGCATCGCGCTGTGGCGAAAGAAGCAGAGGTTCCACTCTCGGCCACTACTTATTACTTTAAAGACATTCACGAGCTAATCGCAGACAGTTTTACTCTATTCGCTGAGCGTGCCATGGAAGAAGTGATTAAGCCTTTCCACGAAGAAGCACTCAGGCAGATGGAGTCGGTCCCTGAAACGGATAGCGAGGAAGGGCGGCAGCAGCTAATAGATGTGTTGGCAACTGCTATTAGTGCCTATATCGAGCAAGGCGTCCATGGGAGACGCGAGCATAATTTAGCTGAACAGGCGTTTTACCAAGAAGCCATGATTGAAGACAATCTCAGGCGCTTGGCCATTCATTATCGCCAAAAGCAAATCAAGGTGTTGTGCCATGCTTGTGAACGCTTAGGCGTGGCTGAGCCACAGCTTGCGGCAGAGCTAATCTTTAGCCAAGTACTAGGCTGGGAACAGGAATTATTGCTCGACGCTGATGCTTTTCAGGAAGGCGCTTTGTTTCAAAGAGCCCAGTACTTATTGCGGTTGGTGTTAAATTCATGAACACATGGCTGCCACAGCATTTGGCTGGGGAGTGGAAGGCGCTGTGTCAGCGTGAGATGAGCAAGCCTTACTTCCAGCAACTGGCCAATTTTTTAGCCGCTAGAGAGACAGCTGGCGCAACTATCTTTCCACCAAAAGCAGATTGGTTTAACGCTTTTGTGCACACGCCCTACGCCGAAGTTAAAGTTGTTATTCTTGGTCAAGACCCCTACCACGGAGCCGGGCAGGCCCATGGGTTGAGCTTTTCTGTACCTGCGGAAACACCGCTGCCCCCTAGCCTGCGTAATATATATAAAGAGCTAAGTGCGGATTTAAGTATTGCTATGCCAAGCACGGGGAATCTAACCCCGTGGGCGCAGCAAGGTGTGTTGCTGCTTAATGCTGTGCTCACCGTAGAAGAAAAGCAGGCGGGTAGTCATGCTAAACAGGGGTGGGAGATTTTCACAGATAACGTCATTGAGCACTTAGCTGAGCATAAGCAAGGATTGGTGTTTGTGCTATGGGGGGCCTACGCGCAGCAAAAGGCGAAGCATATTGATTTAAGTTCGCACAAGGTTATTGCAGCGCCACATCCTTCGCCTTTGTCGGCTCATCGAGGATTTTTCGGCACACGGCCTTTTTCTCAAATTAACGAATACTTCGTTGCTCAAGGGCGAGAAGCTATTGATTGGCATTTGCCATAGGGTAGAGGCTGGCCGAGCTTAAAAGGCTCGGCCAGAGGGGTTTGCAGGTTGCTAGACGTTAAAGCGGAAGTGGATTACATCACCGTTGGCGACCACATAATCCTTTCCTTCAAGGCGCCATTTGCCGGCATCTTTTGCACCTTGCTCACCCTTATGGGTAATAAAGTCATCGTAAGCAGTGACTTCGGCGCGAATAAAACCTTTTTCAAAATCCGTATGAATAACGCCCGCCGCTTGGGGAGCTGTGGCACCTACTGGAACAGTCCAAGCACGAACTTCTTTTACACCGGCGGTGAAGTAGGTTTGTAAGCCCAAGAGTTCATAGCCTGCGCGTATAACTCGATTAAGCCCTGGTTCTTCCATGCCTAAATCAGCTAAAAACTCAACTTTTTCATCCTCATCGAGCTCTGCTATCTCGGATTCAATTTGTGCGCAAATGGCTACAATTTCAGCCCCTTCACTGGTAGCATGCGCAGCCACTTGGTCAAAAAGCGCATTGTCCTCAAAGCCGTCCTCTGCCACGTTGGCAATATACATGGTGGGCTTAAGGGTAAGCAGGTTATAAGAACGGAGCAGTTTGCGTTCGTCATCGTCCAAAGCTACAGTGCGCGCTGCTTCTCCCTCATTGAGCACGGGCAGAAGCTTTTCAAAGACTTTCACCAAGGCAATAGCCTCTTTGTCCTGGCCTTTGGCAGCACGTTGAGCACGCTGCATGGCGCGTTCAACAGATTCTAAGTCTGCCAGAGCAAGCTCAGTATTAATGACTGCAATATCATCTAAAGGCGAAACTTTACCAGAAACGTGAACAATGTTGTCATCATCAAAGCAGCGCACCACGTGGGCAATGGCATCGGTTTCACGAATATTGGCTAAGAATTGGTTGCCTAGCCCTTCACCCTTAGAGGCACCCTCCACAAGGCCTGCGATATCCACAAACTCCATGGTGGCTGGCAGGGTGCGTTCGGGCTTTACAATCTCCGCTAAGGCGTCGAGACGCGGGTCGGGCACGGGTACAACACCAGTGTTTGGCTCAATGGTGCAAAAAGGAAAGTTTGCTGCATCGATACCCGCTTTGGTTAGCGCATTAAACAGGGTGGATTTCCCCACATTGGGTAAACCAACAATACCGCACTTGAAGCCCATGCTTCGTCTCCTATGGAATGGTAAATCAATAAAAATTAAGCGCGGAAACTATTGAGTTCCGTCATTGCACGGCTAAAGTGCCCGTCCAAAATATCTTTGGTGTGCCGCAGCGCCTCATCAATGGCTCTATCTATCAGTGCTTTATCATGAGCGCTAGGTTTGCCTAACACATGGGGGGTGACCAAGGCTGAATTGCCTGGGTGGCCAATCCCGACGCGCAAGCGTGCGAATCCTTTTTGGTTGCCGTGTTGGCTAATAATGTCGCGCAAACCATTATGGCCTCCATGACCGCCTCCCGTTTTTAGCCGTATTATGCCGGGTGGCAAATCCAATTCGTCATGGGCCACAAGAATTTCTTCCACTGGGATGCGGAAAAAATTTGCTAATGCCTGGGTGGATTGCCCACTTTTATTCATATATGTGGTGGGGATTAATAGGCGAATGGTGCGCCCATTATGATTAAACTGCCCCGTGTAGCCGAAATATTTTCGTTCTTCAGAAAGGGCAACGCCCTGGCTTCGTGCCAAGGCGTTTAGGTACCAAGCACCCGCATTGTGACGGGTTTGTTCATATTGTTGGCCTGGGTTTGCCAAGCCAACAATCAGTGAAATAGGGGTAGTCACAATGCTAACGCCTTATTCCTCGTCGCTGCTTTTTTCTTCAGCTGCTTCAGTTGCTTCTGCATCATCAGCAACTTCATCTGTTTCTGGCTCTTCTTTACGCTGTTCAATCACAGACACCACCGGCTGGTCGTATTCTTCGCCGTGTTGTAGCACTGGGATTTCAACGCCTTCAGGCAGAACAATGTCTGACAGGTGCAGTGACTCGCCGAGCTTAAGCTGCGCAACATCTAATTCTAGAGTTTCTGGAATATTTTTTGGCAAGCAGCTGATTTCAACATCGGTGAGGTTACGTGTGAGCAAGCCGTTTTCTAAGCGTACACCCTCGCACTCTTCTTCGTTAATTAAAGTAATACCAATGGTCAAGGTGAGTGCTTGGCTTGCATCGACGCGCAAGAAGTCGGCGTGCATGGGAACACCCTTGGAAGGGTGACGCTGTAGATCACGTAAAATAACAGGCTCTGTAGCACCATCTACCACTAAATCAATGATTTGGTTGTAGAAGCTTTCGTTCTCGAGGGCCTTAACAATGTGGCGCAGTTCAATGCTAATTTGCTGCGGATCTTTTCCAGCACCATAAATAATGGCGGGAACACGTGCGCCTTCGCGACGTAGGCGGCGGCTCGCACCTTTCCCTACATCGGAACGGCTTTGTGCTTCAAGTGTTAACTCATTGCTCATGAGTTAGTCTCCTTTTAAGTCTTGTGGCTCCTGCGACCGGAGTATACAAGAGGTTAATGAAAATAGGGGCTGCATTATCCAATGGATTACAGTAAAAAGCCAGTGTCTCTATGCACTGGCTTATACAAGTTCTGTGGTGTTTTACACTAGCTCTAAGCGGTCAAACATGGCGGAAAGCGATTCTTCGTTATTAACACGACGAATGGTCTCAGCCAGCATGGGTGCTAAGGAGAGTGCGCGAATTTTATCGCAGTTACGGGCTGCGCCAGACAAGGGAATTGTGTCCGTAACCACAATTTCGTCAAGGGTTGAATTGCAGATGTTTTCGATGGCAGGGCCAGAGAGGACGGGGTGAGTACAGTAAGCCACTACTTTACTAGCGCCACGTTCTTTTAGTGCATCTGCGGCTTGGCACAAGGTGCCCGCAGTATCCACCATATCGTCCACGAGGATGCAGGTACGGTCTTTTACTTCACCAATAATATGCATTACTTGGGATTCGTTGGCCTTGGGGCGACGCTTATCGATAATGGCTAAATCGGTGTCGTTTAATTGCTTGGCTAAGGCGCGGGCTCTTACTACGCCACCAACGTCCGGCGAAACCACCATAGGATCGATGTAACCTTTGCGCTCAATATCTGCCACGAATAAAGGAGTGGCGTAGACGTTGTCCACGGGAATGTCAAAAAAGCCTTGGATTTGATCTGCGTGTAAATCCACTGTTACCACACGGTCTATGCCAGCTGCGGTGATCATGCCAGCTACCACCTTAGCGGTGATGGGAACACGGGCTGATCTAACACGACGATCCTGGCGAGCATAGCCGAAGTAAGGAATAACTGCGGTAATACGGCTCGCGGATGAACGGCGAATGGCGTCGGCCATTACCAGTACTTCCATCAGATTGTCATTGGTGGGGCGACAGGTGGGCTGCACAATAAAAACGTCTTTACCGCGGACGTTTTCGTGAATTTCCACAGAGACTTCACCGTCTCGAAAGGTGCCTACAGCGGCAGCACCAAGGGGAATGTTTAACTGACGTACCATGGCCTGAGCCAGTTCCGGGTTAGCGTTTCCGGTAAAGACAACGAGTTTGGACACGGGTTCCCCCTGAGGGATCTAGACGGGTTGCAGAAGTAATACAATGAAAAGATGGCTGGGGTACCAGGACTCGAACCTGGGAATAACGGGATCAAAACCCGCTGCCTTACCAACTTGGCTATACCCCAACACTAACCTTTGTCGCTTTGTTGTTGCTGTAGTACATCGTGTAATGGCGATGAGTTGCAGCTCGTTGCGACGAAACCTGACCAACCATGTGGTAATTGAGCGAGCATTCTAGCATCTTTTTCTAAAGAGGCAACTGGTGCGAAAACTGCTGAGCCCGTACCGCTCATTTGGCTGGTACCAAATCTTTCTGCCAACCAATCCAACGCTTTTTGGACGGCGGGATAACATTCTGTTACCACGCTTTGGCAGTCGTTCTTGAAGTGAGTTTGTTGCCCCTCCTCAAGAAGTGGCGCTAATTTAATTATTGGTGAGTTCCTTGTCAAGCGCGGATGTTGAAAAATGGTTTGAGTGCTCACAAAAACACCAGGAACCACGATTATATAGTGTTTTTGTTCGATATTTGTGCTGGTTAGCACCTCGCCTACACCTTCTGCAAAGGCGGTATGTCCATGAATAAAGATAGGAACATCCGCCCCGAGGGCCAACCCAAGTGTTTTGAGCTGCTCTAGGTTAAGGTTGGTTTGCCATAACTGATTGAGGCCGAGCAGGGTGGTGGCGGCATTGCTTGAACCGCCACCCAGTCCTGCCCCAGCTGGAATTTTTTTGTTCACACTAATGTGGGCGCCCATGTTGCAACCGGTGGTGCTTTGTAGCAGCTTGGCTGCCCGATAAATCAGGTTATCTTCGACTTTGCCTAATGCAGCGGGGGCCTCAAGCGTAATATTAGTGGAGGTGGTGGACTGGAAAGTGAGAGTGTCGCAATAGTCCAAAAAGGTAAATAGTGTTTGCAGGGTGTGGTAACCGTCGGGCCGCTGCCCAGTGACGTGCAAGAACAAATTGAGTTTGGCTGGGGAGGGGAGTTGTAGTGACGTCACGGTGCAGGGTTCCATTGTTGGATAACTAAGGTGAAAGAGTCGTCGTTATGGCTAGCTTTTAACCGATGAGGTAACCAATAACCTTGTACTTGTTGCCAGCGGTCGAAGCGCAATTGCCAGCCAAGCTGAGTGAGTTCTTTTAAGCGCCCTGCATCATCTTTTATAAGCTCAGCAGGGCTTTGAGGCCAAGGGAGTCCGCGTAACCAATAAAGCAGCGCATCGGCGGGCAGAAGTAGGCCCGTAAGTTCATAGGCTAAGGATTCGGCATTGGGTGCGCTGATGTTACCCTTGTTCGACGTGAGCTCTGCAAGCCCAGGTTGCCAGTTAAGCTCTGCGCTGCCTAACCCCATGGGGCCAGAAAACCGAAGATGCCCTCTATCGTTCTGCTGTTGCCAGCGCACGGTGGCTGAGCCGCCATCTTGTGCTGATTTATATGCAAAGCGCCCGTGAGCCTGCCAATGGGTTAGCTGCGTAACGTCTTGCTCTGGCACAGTGGGGGAGGGAGCCATTTGGCAGCCGCTGAGCAGTATCAATGCATAGCAGATGAGAATAAAAGCGCGGCGCATATAAAACCTCTATTGCTCGTTGAGTGATGGGTGGTGCTGTTGAATGCTTTCTGCTTCAGCTTCAAGGCCGAGTGCTTGCAATACCTTTATCAAATGCGCAGCTACCTCGTCATCTTTCATTGCCTCGTAGGAGCGTTGTAGGTAGTGGAGCGCTTCTTCGTTGCGTCCTAGATGAAAAAGCACCCAACCTTTGGAATCAAGAATAGCGGGGTTGTCTGGCTCAAGCTGCAGCGCATCCTTGATGTAAATATAGGCCTCTTCGTGGCGATCAGTGCGGTCAGTTAAAATGTAGCCTAAGGCGTTGAGAGCGGCAGCATTGAGCGGATCATGCTGCAAAATAAGACGCAAATCACGTTCTGCCTGAGGGATATCATCGTTTTGTTCTGCCATGAGGGCGTGAAAGTAGAGCAAATCAGAGTTGTCGGGGTAGTGTTGCAGGGCGCTGTGTAAAATAGCCAATGCTGCCTTGGGTGAATCTGGACGCCATAAGTCAGCTTCTGCCAGATAGAGCTCTAAGGCGTGTTCAGGATATTTTTGACGTAGCTCGTGAAAGGTTGTTTCGCTCGCTTCGTAATTTTTCTGTAAGTGGTATAATCGCGCCGCTTGGAAACCGGCTTTTAGATTGGCCTCACGGGATTGCGTTTTTTGGTAGTAAAATAAAGCAGTTTCATAGTCTTGGGCTTGCTCCGCGTTATGACCTAGGTACAGACGAATATCGTCTTGGCGGTATCCCTCAGTGAGCAGTTGTTCAAGGGCTTGCCTGGCGGTTTGCGACAAACCTTGTTCCATGGCAAAAATGGCCAAAGCTAAACGAAGTTCTTGTTCATTAGGGTGGTGTGTTGCAAGCGTTGTTAAAGCGCGCTGGGCATTTTTTTCTTTACCCGCCTCGATGAGCAAACGGATATGCTGTGCTTGTAAGCGTAACTCAGAGGGATGCAGTTGGGATTGCTTGTTGCTATAACGCAAGGCTGCTCTGCGGCGGTGAGTGTCAAAAAGTAACCGTGCCTTTAGCAGTTGTGCTTCAACATGTTCTGGCGTAATGCGCAGAGCTTTATTTAATGATTTAAGCGCCGATTTTGGCTGCTGGTCATCTTGTTGTTTGAGGGCTTTGGCATACCATAAGGTGCCCTGTTGTGGGTGCTTGTCTGTTAAGGATGCCAACGCTGCTACAAGTAAGGCCGTGTGCTGTTCGCTAATTCCTTGGCTGTGAGTGAGCAGGCTAGTGAGGCCATGTTCCGGCTCTAGCTGTAATAGCAGATCGATCTGCTCAGTGGCTTGCTCTACTTGTTCAAGCATAATATGGGCCAATGCAGCCGCTTCGTGCGCAGTGGCGTTGTTGGGAGTTTGCTTTAGCCAGTGGTGAGCTTCGTTAAGCGCCATGTCAGCTTTGCCTAAATGCAGCGCAAGCAGAGTGCTTTGTTCACTAATAGCTGGGCTTTGGCTGTGTTGGGCGTGGCGCTGATAGTAGTCTAGCGCGAGCGGGAATAGGTCACGTTGCAGACTGACTTCAGCGATAAGCAGGTCTCCAAGAGCAGAGTCTGCATAAGTATAAGAAGCAGGGGTGGCCGCTTCTTTTTTACTGGTGGCAGGGATGGTGTTTATACTGGCGCATCCCGCCATCATGACCACAACACATAAGTGCAACGTGCGCTTGAGCATTATTGAGAGTCCATTGCGAAGTGAGCTACATAAAGCGAAACAGAGCATAAAAAAGCATGAATACTATGCCCTGATATCTCAACATTGTTTTACCGATTAAGTTCCCTCAAAATGCGTTGGCATTAAAGGGCAGGGGTTTAACCTATCACGATGAAATTATTGGCAACAGGCGTTAATCATACCACCGCGGCAGTAGAGTTGCGTGAGCTGTTAAGTTTTCCCGAGGGAGAGCAGGCGGCAGCGTTACAAGCCCTGCGGCAACAGCCAGGTGTGCGCGAGGCCGCGTTGTTGTCCACATGCAACCGTACAGAATTGTATTGTTTAGTGGAAGCAGACGCACAGGACAATTTAGCCCACTGGCTTGCTCAATGGCATCAGTTGCCCCTTGAGCAAGTCAAACAAGCGCTTTATCACTACGAAGGCGCCATGGCGCTACGACACATGATGCGCGTGGCAGGCGGGCTGAATTCCTTGGTGTTGGGCGAACCTCAAATTTTGGGACAAATGCGTGATGCCTATAGTTTAAGCCAAGAAAATAACGCGCTAGGCTCTGAGTTGCAACAAGCGTTTCAGCAAGTTTTTGCGGTGGCAAAAGCAATTCGTACCGATACCGCCATTGGCGAAAACCCTGTTTCTGTAGCCTATGCTGCCGTTTCTTTGGCGCGTCATATTTTTGCTGATTTAACCGGGAGCCGCGCTTTGCTGGTGGGCGCGGGTGAAATGATACAACTGGTGGTGCGGCATTTAGTGGAGCAAGGGGTTACTGATATCACCATTGCCAACCGAACTGTGTCTCGAGCACAAGAGCTGGCGGCTACGGTAGCGGGCAAGGCCATAGGGTTAGAAGCATTGCCTGATGCGCTCGCAGATGCAGATATTGTTATTGCGTGCACGGGCAGCCCTAAAACTGTCATTGAAAAAGCAGAGGTGGCGCGCGCACTAAAACGCCGCAAGCATAAGCCTATTTTTATGGTTGATATTGCGGTGCCTCGTGACGTGGCACCGGACGTTGGCAAGTTGCAGGATGTATACCTTTACTCTGTGGACGATTTGCAACAAGCCATCGCTGAAAACGTCCGGCAACGCGAAGCTGCTGCACAAGAAGCTGAGGCTATTATCGATAGGGCTGTGGCAGGCTATGCACGGCGATTGCGAGAGCGTGATGCTGTGCCAAGTATTAGACGTTATCGCCAACAGGTTGCCGCACTGGGTCAGCAGGAGCTCACAGAGGCGCTAGCCTTGTTGCAAAAAGGACAGGATCCTGCAGCGGTATTGCAACGTTTTGAGCACCGCTTGACCCGCAAAATCATGCATCAACCCACTGTGAAATTACGAGAGTTTGCAGCAGATAGCCGTGAAAATGCGATGCAGAATGCGGATGAATTGTTATTAACGCCAACTTCGAAGAGTACCGAGATCTAATGAAAGAAAGTTTACAAATTAAATTACAAGGTCTGTGTGATCGTCATGAAGAGTTAGCGGCGTTAATGTCGCAGCCGGATGTGATTAATGATCAGAAACGCTTCCGCGAATTCTCCCAAGAGTATGCCGAGCTTGGTGATGTGGTGAGCTGTTTTACTCAGTGGCAAGAAGAGCAGGAAAACTTATCTGCCGCTGAAGCCATGATGGCTGACTCTGACCCAGATATGAAAGCCATGGGGCAAGAAGAACGTGAAGCCATTACCCAGCGCTTGGTAGAGCTAGAAGATGAGCTGCAACGTTTAATGTTGCCTCGCGACCCAAGAGATAAGAGCAACGTATTCTTAGAAGTTCGCGCGGGTACTGGCGGTGACGAAGCCGCTATCTTTGCGGGTGATTTATTTCGCATGTATAGCCGTTATGCGGACTCTCAAAATTGGCGCATCGAAATGGTAAGCAGTAATGAGGGTGAGCATGGCGGCTACAAAGAGGTTATCTGTCGTATCATCGGAGACGGTGTTTACTCGCGCTTAAAGTTTGAATCTGGCGCCCATCGAGTGCAGCGTGTACCTGCCACTGAATCTCAAGGGCGGGTTCACACCTCGGCTTGCACTGTGGCAATCATGGCAGAAGCAGAGGAAGTGGAAGACGTGGAAATTCGTACTGAGGATTTACGCATCGATACCTTCCGGGCTTCGGGTGCGGGCGGGCAGCACGTTAACGTAACTGATTCTGCCGTGCGTATCACACACTTGCCCACAGGATTGGTGGTTGAGTGTCAAGAAGAGCGTAGCCAGCACAGCAACCGCGCCAAAGCCATGGTGCTGTTGCGTTCTCGATTGCTGGACTCTATCCAGCAACAACAGCAGCAAGAACTTGCTGCCACACGTAAATCTTTAGTGGGCTCTGGAGACCGTAGTGAGCGTATTCGCACATATAACTATCCTCAAGGGCGCCTTACTGATCATCGTATTAACCTCACCTTGTATAAGCTTGCCGAGGTGATGGAGGGCGATATGGATGAGTTATTAGATGCGTTACAAGCGGAGCATCAAGCGGAGCAATTAGCCGCCATGAGCGAGAGCTAGTTATGATGTTGGCACAGTGGTTGCAGCAGAGCCAACGGCAGCTTGAGGCTGCTGGCTCTGAAAGCGCAGCCTTAGATGCGCGCTTGTTGCTAGCGCATGTGCTAGCTAAGCCCACCAGTTATTTATTCACTTGGCCTGAGAAGGCACTGGCTCCTGATGAAGTTAACCAAGCTGCGACTTTACTGCAGCGCCGTTTGCAGGGTGAGCCCATGGCTTATATCTTGGGCGAGCAAGAGTTTTATGGCTACCCGTTTTATGTTTCCCCTGCTACTTTGATACCTCGTCCAGATACAGAATTACTGGTGGAACGAGTCTTAGCGCTAGCGCCTGCGGGTACTCAGCAGGTGCTTGATTTGGGCACGGGCTCAGGTGCTATTGCTTTAAGCTTGGCTAAGGAGCGCCCTTATTGGCACCTTACCGCGGTGGATAACAGCCTCGATGCACTAAGGGTCGCAGAGCAAAACAAGCAACGGCTCGGCGCATCTAATTGCACCTTGTTGCTCTCTCATTGGTTTGAAAAAATTACCCAACGCTACAATTTGATTGTGAGTAACCCGCCCTATATTGACCCCAACGATCAGCATCTCACCCAGGGCGATGTGAGATTTGAGCCGAGTAGCGCCTTAGTGGCGGATGATAAAGGGTTGGCGGATATTGCATACTTGGTAGGCGCAGCGCAACAGCACATTTACCCAGGCGGTTTGCTGATGCTAGAGCACGGTTACGACCAGGGCCAGCAAGTACGAGAGCTTATGCTTGCAGCAGGCTGGCAGCAAGTGCAGACGGAGCAAGATTATGGCGCACGAGACAGAATCACTTATGGCTATGCAGGCTCCTTCCTTGAATGATGAAGAACTGTTGCGGTATAGCCGTCAGATATTTCTTAAACAATGGGATCTAGAAGGCCAAGACAACGCTAAAAAAGCCCATGTGCTCATAATAGGAGCAGGTGGCTTGGGTTGTCCTGCTGCGCTCTATTTGGCTGGCGCAGGTATTGGCAAGTTAACTCTTGTGGATGATGATGTGGTGGAAATTAGCAACCTCCACCGTCAAATTGCATACCGCGAAAGCGATGTAGGGCTGCCTAAAGTTAAAGCGCTTAAGCAGCAACTCCGGCGCCTTAATCACAATGTTAAAATCGATACGTTTCAGCAGCGAGTGGATGAAGCTTGGTTGCTTGATTTTTTAGATACTTCCATTCATTTAGTGCTTGATTGTACAGATAATTTCAGTATCAGAAGTGCACTCAACCAAGCTTGCCAAAGGAAGAAAATCCCTTTGGTGTCGGGCGCCGCTATTCGCTACCAAGGGCAGGTGGCATTGTATGATTTTACCCGTGCTGAGCAAGCATGTGCTGTGTGCTTGTATGGAGAGGGGGAAATGCCCGATGCTTACTGTCATGAAGCAGGAATCCTTGGGCCAGTGGTGGGGTTGATGGGTACTCAACAAGCGTTGCTCGCTTTGCAGTGGTTGCAGGGG